>Ga0116188_1003837_pt1 | contig 10844 bp, 8 predicted proteins | sample AD_JPNTR2_MetaG_FD_89807 | JGI IMG/M metagenome (GOLD analysis project Ga0116188, IMG submission 89807) | Active sludge microbial communities of municipal wastewater-treating anaerobic digesters from Japan - AD_JPNTR2_MetaG | ecosystem: Engineered > Bioreactor > Anaerobic > Digestate | place...
ACGCAGACCAGCAAGCCCAGTGGGATCTCCACATCGATGTGCTTAAGATTGTTGTGAGTCGCCCCTCGGACCACCAAACGGGGAGGGCGAGGCCTGCGCCGCAGCGGCCGCAAGGGAATGCGGAGTTCCCCTCGCAGATACCGTGCGGTCAGCGAGTCCGGACAGTCGAGAAGATCGCGGTACGGGCCGCTGAACATGATCCGGCCGCCTTCCGCACCGGCCCGCGGACCAACGTCGATGACGTGATCGGCCGATTCGATGATCTCCCGCTCGTGTTCCACGACGACAATGGTGTTCCCCAGGTCTCTCAACCGTTGGAGGATGCCGATCAAGCGTCCCTGGTCCCGCGGATGAAGACCGATGGACGGTTCATCCAGTACGTACAAGGTTCCCGTCAGCGCCGAGCCGAGTGACGCAGCAAGATGAATCCGCTGCATCTCTCCACCGCTTAGGGTCGAGGTAAGCCGTTCCAATGTAAGATATCCCAGCCCGACCTCTCGGAGGAAGGAGAGCCTCCGCTGGATTTCGTAGACCAGCCGGGAGGCCACCCGGGCGGCTGCGGGAGGGAGAGCGAGGTTCGCAAAGAATTCCCCGGCCTCGTCCACGGTGAAGCTTACGACCTCGGCGATGGAACGATCGCCCACGCGCACGAGCCTGGATTCTTCCCGGAGGCGGGAACCTCCGCAATCCGGGCAGGTGGTGTAGCCCCGGTACCGGGCCAGAAAGATCCGAACATGCATCTTGTACTTCTTCGTGGCCAGGTACTCGAAGAAGCCTAGAACTCCCGGAAATCCTTCCGCTCCAAACCATACGGCCTTTTGGGCGCCCGGCGACAAATCACGAAACGGAACGTCGACGGGAATCCCGAGGTCGCGGGCCCACTCAAGCAATCGGCGCTGATACTTTCGATACCGGGGCTTGCGAAAAGGCTCGACGGCTCCCTCCATCAGGGACCGGCCGGGGTGCGGGATGACCAGGTTGGGGTCGATGCTGATGGTGCTGCCGAAACCGTGGCACGTGGGGCAGGCCCCCGCCGGGCTGTTGAATGAAAACGAATGAGGTTCGGGTTCCCGGTAGGAAATTCCGCAATCCGGGCATTCGAACCGTTCACTGAACCGAAGAACGGTCGGTTTGCCTTCGCCTGCTTCGGGAAGTACCGTAACGACGGCGACTCCTCGACCTTCTTTGAAGGCCAGCTCGAGGGAGTCGACCAGACGGTCTCGACTGCTCTCCTCCAAGATCACCCGATCGACCAGGACGTGCCAGGTGAGTAGGTCCTCGAGGCGATCGGGCAACGACGCCGGAAGCTGGATCGGCCGTCCTTCTCCCAGAGGCGGAGCCAGCAAGCGGTAAAATCCCTGCTTCACGAGGTTCTCCTGCAGGTCCCTTACCGTGGTTCTATCCTCCGGCGCGTCTGCACTCAAATCGAGAGTGCTGCCTTGTAGAGGGAACGAGAGCAAAGCACGTCGGCCGGTATACGACGAAAGGAGATCCGTTACAACTTGGTCCACGGTATCGTGGCGAACGGGTTTGCCGCAGGATCGACAGTAGAGGATCCCCACCCGTGCGAACAACAAGCGAAGGAAGTCATAGATTTCAGTGACGGTAGCGACCGTAGAGCGTGGGTTTCGGGTGGCCCTCTTCTGGCGGATAGCGATCGAGGGACTGATCCCCCGGATCTCCTTAACGGCGGGCTTCGGAATTCTTTCTAAGAATTGACGGGCGTACGCGGAAAGCGACTCGATGTATCGACGCTGCCCTTCGGCGTACAGGGTGTCGAAGGCCAGGCTCGATTTCCCCGAACCGCTGACGCCTGTGATGACTGTCAACGAGCCGACCGGGATGTCGACGGAGATCCTTTTCAAGTTGTTCTGCGAGGCCTCGATGATCTGGATCGATTCTTGGTTCATCGTATTCGAAAGCCGGTGGTCTTCCCGCAGATCCTCTTCTCTGGAGCGTACGCGGCCGCAAGAAGAACGCTCGAGATCACCGTCAAGACCGTTCTAGGATGGACCGGGCACAAACAGTCAGTTTATCAGGATCGAAATCCGACCAGCGAAGCAAGCCGCGCCGCATCTGGTGCCTCCGGCGTCCAGCCGGGACATAAAACGCTCCGGGTACCGCGTACGGCGTACTACGGGGAGATTCCGCATATGAAGCTCTATACGCGGAACCCGCCGGACATACCCTGAAACTTCTTTCAGTTGAATTTTCACTTGTGCGTCGAGCGTCTTATAATGCGGCTCTCGTCCGGGGGCTTCCGAGAGCGCTCACGCGGGAAACCGGTGAGATCGGTCGGTTTCCTTGATTACTAGCCCGGCGAGGGTGGGTTCCGGCTTTCCGCCGGCCTTCGAGTTCGGCGTTCCGGGCACACCGCAGGAGGAAAACAAAACATGGGAAACAAGGTTGTCTTGGCTTATTCGGGTGGATTGGATACGTCGGTCATCTTAAAATGGCTTTTGCTGCGCGGGCACGAGGTCGTCTGCTTCCTAGCCAACGTCGGTCAAAACGAGGACTTCAAGAGAGCGGAAGAGAAAGCGATTCGGATCGGAGCCTCCAAGGTGGTCATCGAGGATCTGCGTGAGGAATTCGTGACGGATCACATCTTTCAAGCTCTGAAAGCGAATGCCCAGTATGAGGGTCGCTATCTGCTGGGGACATCTTTGGCACGTCCCCTGATCGCCAAGCATCAGATTCGCGTGGCGCGTGCGGAAGGTGCCCAGTGGGTGGCTCACGGAGCGACCGGCAAGGGAAATGATCAGGTTCGTTTTGAATTTGCCTACTACGCTTTGGCACCGGACATCCAGGTCATCTCGCCGTGGAAAGCCCCGGAATTTTTGGCGCAGTTCAAAGGCCGGACTGACATGCTTCGTTTTGCGGAACAGCATGGTATCCCGGTTTCGGCAACCCTGCGCAAGCCATACAGCGAGGACGAGAACTTGATGCACATCAGTCACGAGGCAGGGATTCTCGAGGATCCAGCCACCCCGGCTTCGGAAGAAATTTACTCGCGGACGAAGTCACCCAAGATTGCGCCCGATCGGGAAACCGTCATTGACATCCATTTTAAGGACGGACTTCCCGTGAGAGTGGTCGACAAGACGACCGGTCAGGAAGTCACGGGCCCGCTACCGATGTTCGAGTATTTGAATTGGCTGGGTTCCGAGAATGGAATCGGTCGCGTCGACATGGTCGAGAACCGCTTTGTGGGAATCAAATCCCGCGGCGTTTACGAGAGTCCTGGGGCGACGATCCTTTGGGTCGCCCATCGCGACATCGAGGGAATCGCGATGGACCGCGAAGTAATGCATCTTAAGCAGATGCTGGAGCCGAAGTTTGCCGAACTTGTCTATAACGGGTTCTGGTTTTCTCCGGAGATGGACTTTTTGATGGCCGCGTTCAATCAGTCGCAGGAGGCCATCGACGGAGTGGTGACTCTCTCGCTGTACAAAGGCAATGTTATGCCCATCGCTCGGAAGTCCCCCAGTTCTCTGTACGACAGAGAGTTAGGCAGCATGGACGTGGAGGGTGGTTTCGATCAAACCGACGCCCGTGGCTTTATCCGACTGCACGCCATTCGCCTGAAGGCTCACAACGTCATCTTGGACAAGAAGAACATCGGGCTTTACCGAATGATTCAGCCCGCTCCGGAAACCTAACGCTTCCATGCTCTTTTCGCGATTCTCTGTACCGGCCCGTCGTAACGTGGGAGGGTGCCGGCAGGGCGAAACCGCGGCGGCGCGGTGCATGTACTGAGTTCGGAGTACACCCGGCCGGCAAGAAACGCGCTTTGCGAAAGACGGGAAGCGGAACATGGGGGAACGCGCCATACGGCATTTTGATCCAAGGCACGCCGACGGCGGTGCAGTCCGAGGCCGAAGGTGGGGCTCTCGCAAAAACCTTTCGGGCTGTCGGAGCTGTCCGACTCTTGTCTATCGCTGGTTTCGCGTCGCTCCCGGCCAAAAGTCGGTGCGAAACGGTACAGCGGGCAAGCCGGCATTGTTGTAAAGGTTGCAAACGGGGTTGTCCGCCCAAGCATAGCGGACGGCCACCGGTTCCGGGACTTCCGGACTGCTCACGATTACGGTGTCTCCTTCAATTCGCGCGTCAGCCCAGTGAAAAACGCGGTCCCTTCCGGCAATTGCGAAGCCCCGAAGATCTCCTCCCCGCGCCGTTAGCCCGCCGTCGGTGTGATCGAAGTGGATCCGCACCGCCGAGCCCCGAACGTCCATCGATCGATATACCGGACCGGAAAAAGGCACGTCCCTTCCGTAGACCCGATTGAGCGCCCACAAACCAAGACGGAGGCCTACATCTTGTTTGTTCCGGGGGTGAATGTCGTCGGCTTCACCGATATCGATAGCGACCGCGAGACCAACACGTGGAAGGATCCGGCCGACCAAAGCCTGCGCTTCACGCAATTCCGCCCAAGCACTCTCCTGAGGTTCTTCTTTGACTGCCATGTAGTTGGCCAACTGCACGATCCCGAACGGAAAATCACCCAGCCCCCAAAGTTCCCGCCAGTCGTGGATCATCGAGGCCAGCAGCTTCACGTATTGGTGCGCTCGGCCGGCGTTGGATTCTCCCTGGTACCAGACGGCACCCCTGAGGCTGAAGGGCGCCAGCGGGTAAAGCATGGCGTTGTAGAGACCGCTCGGGCTGTAGGGGTGTCCTGGACCCATCGGTTCGGGAGGCAGCCCGCGACTGTCCGGCCCCGTGACGGCGTTGGGATCAAGAGCTTGCTCAATCTGGTAGCGCCACACGCCCGCAAGCTTGACGGCGGAGCTCTTTCCAGAAGCGATCGGGTAGAGGAGCATCTCGGCGGGAGATCCGGCGAATCCTCCGTTGCCGTAGTGATCGAAGACCCTGACGGCGATAACGGCGGGCCCAGGTTTTACGAGTTCTCCGGGGATGGTGTACTTGCGGGGGTGGGTCCAGAAATTCGGCGTCTCCTCGCCTGTGCCGCCCACTTCCCGGCCTTGGAAATACGTCGTATCGAAGTCGTCAATCGCCCCGAGCTCCAGCTGGAGTTCTTGTCCCGCCCAGTCGGGGGGGATATCGACGGTTTGGCGGAACCAAACCGCTCCGTCTAGGTTCATGTTCTGTTCCGTTTCCCAGTACTTGGGGAGCTCCATGGTCGGCCATGACCCGTCGTCGAACTGGGGATCCGCCCATCCCCTCTCCTTGCCGAGATTCCCGGAATCTTTCTGGTAGACGGGGAGTCGGGTACTCTCTTCCTGCAACTTGCGGACTGCGGCGTCGTAGCGAGCCTTCGCCTCAGGGTAGGCCCGCAAAGCTTCTTGGTAGCGCTCCAGGATCGGACGCAAGTCCTCGTCCGCCTCCAGGGTTTCCCAGCGGGTCCAGGACTCGGCGGGTGTGCCGCCCCAGGAGGTGTGAATCAGACCGACCGGGACCCCGAGATTTCGGTACAACTCGCGCCCGAAAAAGTAGCCTACGGCGGAAAATCCTCCCACCGTCTCGGGAGAGCAGATCTGCCACTCGCCGCTGCAATCCTGCTGGGGTTCGTCCGCCACCTTCTTCGTGACCGTAAACATTCGGAGAGCCGGATACTGTGCGGCTGCAATCTCCGCCTCGGCATTCTTCACGCTATGGACCTTCCATTCCATGTTCGACTGGCCCGAGCAGATCCAGACCTCTCCCACCATCACGTCTTCAAGGGAAATCCGATTCTCCCCTTCCACGACGAGCGTGTCGGGCCCGCCGTAAGACTCGGACTCGAGCCTGAGCAGCCAGCGACCCTCTTCATCCGCCGTAGTGATTCCCGACTGTTCACGAAAATGCACCCGGATCGCCTCCCCGGGAGCGGCCCAACCCCAGATCGTAATAGGGATGTCCCGCTGGAGTACCATGTGATGGGTGAACAGAGCCGGAAGCCTTACCTCGGCTTGCAAGCCCGTAAGAAGAAGGCCTGAAACCACGAAACCGATCCGGCTGGCTCTAGGAAGACGTTTCTTCTTGTCGACCATGGATTGTGTCCCTCCTGCTCGTTCCCTTCATCGTAGGTACTCATCAGGAGCCGTCCCGTTCCGGCCCCGATGGGATCCTGCCGTGAAGTGATCATAAGACTACTGTTATGAAGCGATTTCCTCAAGCCTGTGGCGCGAAACGATGCCACACCGACGGGACCGTTCAGTTTTCCAGATTTACCGGATCCGCGTCGGAGAAAAGGGAAGGCCGCCGATCGCCTTGAAGTTGTAGACTCAGGTCCCGGATTGCGTCAATCACTTGGTCGGCCGTGATTCCTGCGATCGAATCGCCCGCCGGCGAGGTTACCACCCGGACAGGTGCTCCGCGAGGCGCCCAGATCCTCGGATCGCTCGGTCCAAAGAGGACCACGCCGGGACAGCCGCAGGCGACTGCTAAATGGGTTGCCCCGGAGTCGTTGCCGAGGTAGCCCCGGGCCTGTGCGTAAAGGCCGCAGAGACGTTCCAAGGGAAGGTTGCGATAGGCCGGCGAGCCCGCCGGGAGCTCCCAGCCTTCTTCCGTCGGCCCCAAAATCCAGGCGATCTCCCGCCCCCTGCGGCGAAAGTATTCCGCCACCGCCACGAACCGCTCGAGCGGCCAGATCTTCGACCGCCCGCCGCTTCCGGGATGCAACAGTAGTCCGCCTTGTGCTGAAAAAGTTTCCCAGGAGAGCAGAGAAGCCTGGCGGCGGGCGAACCTTCGAAGAGGCTCCAAGAGGTCTTCGGCGCGAGGGGCATCCTCGAAGAGACCGAGGTGGTAATCCATCTTTGAAACGGGATGAGACGGGAAAGGATCTTGCCGGATAATTGAGCGACACCCGCCGGCTTGCAGTGTTACGACCAGGGGAGACTCGGGCGTCGCAAACAGCAAAGCGGCTGAAATCTCCTGGGACTGTATTTCTCCCGAGAAGAGCCGAGCGGACCGCTGGTCGTCCACGTCCCAGGCCTTGTCCACCAATCCTGCGGCGACTGCGAGCCGCGCATGAGGGGCACGGCTCAGCAATACGGTGGGCTCGGTCTCACCGGCCCGGCGAGCCCACCAAGTAATAGCAGGCAACGTCGTGATGAAGTCGCCCAGAGCGCCTGCATGGTAAATGAGCCGCATAATGCTTACCCGTCAAGCTCTCCCCGAAAGGTGAGAGCTTGACGGTCCCTATTCTAACCAGCCGCGGCATTCACCGGGGCGAGGCGCAGTCGGCGACAACTCCGGCGAAAGATGCGGACCTTCCAAGCTTGCAGCCCGTGCTCACTACGGAAAAGCAGGACCCGGCAACGTTCGCACACCACCGGGCTTCGTTTGTCGCGCGATTCAAGGAATCGCCGTCTCCGTTGCAGGATCCGTATTCCCGGATGAGGAGGGGATTCTCTCCTCAGAGCTTGGGAGGCACCGGCCGCGAAGCCTTCAACGCTCGTCGACACGGTCTTTGCGACCGTTCCGTCAACTGGAAGCGTCGTCCTCGAAACGACCAGGAGGAAACGGGTAACCCGCTCAATCGGCGGAGACATCACGTACCCACCGGGCCCTGATGCGCCCGGTTTCAAGATTACGCCCGTTCCATATAGGTGCCCTCGTTCGGATTGACACGGATGACGTCGCCTTCCTTGATGAACGGGGGAACTTGCACGGTGACGCCGGTTTCCAATACGGCCGGCTTGTAACTGGCGGAAGCGGTCGCTCCCCGGAGCTCCGGCTCGGTTTGGACCACCCGGAGTTCCACCGCAGAGGGCAGTTCCACTGATATGGGTTCCCCGTTAAAGTAGTCCACCTGAATTCGCACCCCCGGCAGCAGGTAATCCAACGCATCGCCCAGCATCTCTCGTGTCAACGGAACCTGTTCGAAGGTTTCGGTGTTCATGAAGTAATGGAGATCCCCGTCGGCGTAGAGATACTCCATCTCGTGTTGCTCGAGAATAGCTCGATCGACGTTCTCCGTGGACGAGAAGCGATGTTCAAAAGACGTTCCCGTAGCCAGGTTTCTGAGCTTCACCTGGACGAAGGCCCTCAGATTTCCCGGGGTTCGATGGTGGAAGTCCAGAACCTTGTGAGGTTCTCCGTTGAATACGATCACCATTCCTCGACGGAGATGACTTGCGTTCATGTTTCACCTCGCTGTCAGCCTGATCGGACGACACCGCTCAGGGGTGGCCACATTATGTGGGGGATTTTCGCCCTACGGAAAGGTCCTGCTCAACAACGAAGTATGCTATCAAAAGTCGGACTTTCCTGCAGTTGCCCGCCGCCGTCCCGGCCCGGTCAACAGATACGGGGCAGCTGTTCCCCTGCGGGAAGGTCTACAATCCTGCGGCCTCCAAGCGGACTTTCTACGACAACCGTCCCATTCTTCTCCGCCCCGACTTTCCCAACGAGTACAGCGTCACGGCCGACTTCCTCGGCGCGCAAGATCTCGAGGGCCCGGGCTGCCTGTGACGGCGGCAGGAAGGCGACAAACCGGCCTTCGTTGGCCATGAGCAGCGGATCAAGGCCGAGCAGCTCACAGGCGCTGCGAACTTCCTCCCGCACCGGCACAGCCGCCTCTTGGATAGATATTTCCAGGCCGGAGCTCGACGCCAACTCCACCAGGGCCGCCGCCAGCCCACCACGGGTCAGGTCTCGCAAGCAGTGGATCTCCAACCCGGCTTCCAAGAGGCGGAGAACGGGAGGCACCAGAGAGGCCAGATCACTTTGAAGGTCGGTTTGAAGCCCCAGATCTTCCCGAGCATTTAATACCGCCACCCCGTGCCGGCCCAGGTCCCCGCTTAAGAGACAGGCGTCACCCGGCCGTAGGCTCTGAGGTCCGATGACGAGATCATGCTCCAAGATCCCGACCCCGGCAGTGTTGATAAACACTCCGTCCCCTTTCCCGCGATTGACCACCTTAGTGTCTCCGGTCACCAGCCGTACATCAACCTCCCGCACCGTTTCGGCCATCGACTGGACGATGGTCCATAAATCCGCCATGGGAAAGCCCTCTTCCAGGATGAGAGAGCAGCTCAGCCAACGCGGTCGTGCACCGCACATCGCCAGGTCGTTGACGGTTCCAAGCACGGCGAGGCGTCCGATATCTCCTCCTGGAAAGAACAGGGGCTGTACCACGTAGGAATCCGTGGTGAAGGCCACTCGACGTCCCACCGGATCCAGGATGGCACCGTCGTGCTGCAAAGCCGGCTCCGCCGTCGCAAAGGCGGGACGGAACATCCCTTCAATCAGCTGATGCATTAGGCGGCCGCCTCCCCCGTGGGCCAAGACGACGCGTTCGTACTGCGACAGGGGGACCGGGCAAGCCAATGCGAAGGGTTCACGTGATTTCATGGGCAGGGTTCTCCCTACGGTAGCGATAATAGGCCGCACACGCTCCTTCGGAGGAAACCATGGTGGCTCCCAAGGGGTGCTCAGGTGTGCACCGACTGGCAAAGGCGGGGCAATCGGCAGGCTTCATCTTGCCCTGTAAAACCTCGCCGCTGCGGCATTCCTCTGGTTCCTCCCAGATCTGGTCTTGCAGGGAAAAACGGCGCTCGGCGTCGAAGTTGGCGTAAGCCTCCCGCAGCGCCAGCCCGCTGGATGGAATGGATCCGATGCCGCGCCATTTCCGGGGTACGACTTCGAAAACCTCTTCTATCCGACGTTGGGCCTCGGTGTTTCCTTCCGGACGCACCGCACGTCGGTACTGGTTCTCCACTTCGTACCGTCCCTCCTCGAGCTGCCGGACGCACAGGTAGATTCCTTGCATGAGATCGACGGGCTCGAATCCCGTTACGACGATAGGAACCCGGTAACGACGGGCGATGGGTTTGTATTCCCTCCACCCCATGACCGTACAGACGTGACCTGCTGCCAAGAAGCCTTGTACCCGGCAGTCCGGCGAGCGGAGAATGGCCTCCATGGCAGGCGGTACGAGCACGTGCGATACGAGCAAAGAGAAATTCTGCAGACCCTCCCGGCTGGCCCGCAAAACGGCCAACGCGTGAGCCGGCGCCGTCGTCTCGAAGCCGACCGCGAAGAACACAACTTCCCGGTCGGGGTTGTCTCTTGCAATTTTCAGAGCGTCCAGGGGCGAATAGAGGATGCGCACATCGCCGCCCGCCGCCTTCACCGAGAAGAGATCGCCGGTCTGGCCCGGTACCCGGAGCATATCGCCGAACGAACAGAAGATGACTTCCGGGCGCGAGGCGATCGCCAGGGCCTTCTCGATCTGCTCTAAAGGCGTGACGCAGACGGGGCAGCCGGGACCGTGCACCAGCTCGATTTCGGGCAGAATCAACCGATCAATTCCAAAACGAAGCAGAGAATGGGTCTGACCGCCGCAGATCTCCATCAACGTCCAGCGACGCGTCACCAGCCGTTTGAGCCGCTCGCAGTATCCGTGGACCAGATCCGCGTCACGGTATTCATCCAGGAACTTCACGACTTGTCCCGTTTCCGGCCGGATTCGACGAAAGGTTCGCCGGCTTCCCGGTTTAAGAGGTCCAGACATTCGAGCATTTCCCTGGCCTCCGCCTCATCCACCACGCTGATCGCCAAGCCCACATGGACCATGACATAGTCGCCCACGCGAGCTTCCGGCACGCAAGCCAGGTTGACGTCCCGAAAAACACCGCCGAAGTCGACCTTCCCGTTGCGCTCTAAAGGATCCTCACCCGTGATGGAAACAACACGACCCGGTACCGCTAAACACATGGCGTTTCTTCCCCTGTTTTGGCCTAATATAATTTCATGTTCATGCGTGCAGCCATCACTTGTCCGAGGGCGACGCCCCCGTCATTCGGCGGCACCCGCTGATGCCAGTACACCTGGAAACCAGCATACCGCAAGCGCTGCACGCTGCCCTGTAGCAGCCGTCGGTTCTGGAAGCACCCTCCGCT
>Ga0116188_1003839_pt1 | contig 10837 bp, 4 predicted proteins | sample AD_JPNTR2_MetaG_FD_89807 | JGI IMG/M metagenome (GOLD analysis project Ga0116188, IMG submission 89807) | Active sludge microbial communities of municipal wastewater-treating anaerobic digesters from Japan - AD_JPNTR2_MetaG | ecosystem: Engineered > Bioreactor > Anaerobic > Digestate | place...
ACGTTATGTTGATATCGGCGCGCTTGGCAGAGACGAGGCCAACTACGCGCGCTCCGAGCGCGAGTACACGCACAAAGGCGTCGCCGCCCACCCCGGCGACCGCGGCATGCAAGCCATCGCCGACGCAATCATCAAAGCCGTGCGGGAAGACAGCCCAGCAAAGCGCCCGTAATGCTGTGAATGGTCGCGGGCGGAGCGCGGCTGCGCGGTGCAAGGTTTTAACCTCGTCTTTGTGACCACTGAGTGGTCACAAAAAGTGGTCGCAATTCGGCGATGACGCGGTTGCGCATCATGGCCGTTGACGGTGACGCCCTGCTTGCGGAACAGCTTGGCGAGGTCGTAGGTGTCGAGGATAAGCTTGCCGGGACATTTTTCCGAGCACAACAGCGCGACCATGGGCCGGTCAAGGATGGCCGCGTTGCCTATGCTGGAGATGTTCGTGTGCCGGTCATGTGTTCACCGCCCCTTTGCATTGGGGATAACCAGAGCAGCCCCAGAACTGCTGACCGGCGTTCCTGCCGCTCTTGGCTGTCCGCAGCACCATGGGCTTGCCGCATTGCGGACAAGTAGGGATGTGATCAGACGGATCAGACGGATCGGCCTGATCGTGTCTGCGCCGCTCCCGCTCGACCAAGCGCGCGGCGGCGAGACGTTCGCTGTAGCCGCCGCCTTCGACGAACTGCTCTTCCACGGCTGCGATTTGCTGGTCGAGCAAGTAGTTCGCTTGGTTGATCAGGCAGATCAGCGTATTTGCGCGCACGGCGGGGTCGGCGTGTTCCAACCATGGCGCATACAGCGCCCAGCGCTCTTGATCGGTCAGATCAGTCAGATCGGCCTGATCAGTCTGATCTTCTCTGAAGCGTCGCGGGACCGCGCGTACTGCGTGCGCCTCTGCGCTGTCCCGTTTCCACTGCGGCAAGTGCCGGTGGCGCAGGAAGTCTTCGAAGTCGAGCAGCAGTTCCTCCAGGCTCGCGCGAGCGACATTGAGCAGGCGTAGCTCCGTTTGCGACGAGGTGGCCGACGCACGGCTGCCCTCGGCGATGTTCTGGCGGCCCGACCGCGCCGCCTGCACCATCTGATCCACCATGCGCGACCGCGGGTCGAGGAACTTTTCGCAGAACCAATAGGTGGCATCGTAGATGACCGTGACCGCTTGGAAGCTTGCCGTCTTGCGGTAGCCGCCGCTCGGCCGCAACTTCCTGCGTCCTCTCATCTGGTAATCCGGCCGATCTGTCTGATCCGGTACTGCTCTCCGCCGTTCCTCCATCGCGTTCACTCCTCCTTTTAGTCTGTCGTCCTGTTCTTGCGCGCACCTTCCGGTAAGTACTGTAACAAGCGGCCTCCATGGATGCGAGCGCAAATCCCCAATCGAGCCGCGCCGATAACGCGGACACCTGTCCTGTGGTGCGTGTTCACACGCGCATCATCCGCTTCAATGGAGCTGCGCCAACAAGCCGGTGGGGATTGAAACCGAATCGGGGATTTTTCCGGTGATGAAACACTTATAGAGCGCACATTGCCAGGGAAACGGCAATTGTCCGGTCGCTTTTTCAAACATGCTGGCGAAGTCATTCATGGGGTTCTCCGATTAAACAGGGTGTTCGCAACATACACCTTACGAATTTAACTTGCAAGCGCATTCCTAAGCAGAGTTTAAGGGGCGGGCATGTCTGCGTCGCGACCGCTCGACCAGACGCACGGCTGCGAGCAAATCGGCTCGCGGGAACGTTCGCCAAGCTCTGCATCGTGGCGTTTTTACTCTCATGGTTGCGAGCCACTGTGTGGTCGCAACGATCACTTTCCCGCGAATGTTTGAAAAAAGTTATGTCTGAAATCGAACGCAATGGCGGTGCGTTTCCTCTATACTCCTATCGTTGACTGGATAATGTGCATTTTTTATACTCTGTGTCATCGACTGGGCTTCGTGACAATCGCGGGGGTGTCGCTTCGGACAGAACGGTAACGGAAGTCATATTGTGGTGGATCATCAAACGGCCTTGCAGGAGGGTTGGATATGAACAGTGCTTGCAGATGTGTGTGGTCGGTCATCGCGTGCGTGTTGGTTGGGCATGCGTCACTCTGGGCTGCGGACGGTACTTGGTCGAGTGGTGCCGACGGTTTATGGAGCGAAACCCAGAATTGGCAGGCGGGGCAGGTTGCGTCTGGTGCGGGCTCTGTCGCTTACCTGTCGGCTGTCGGCGTGCCGGTCGCCATCCAGAATGACATGACCGGTCTGGCGCTCAAAGGGTTGGTTTCGCGCGGCGGTGCCTATTCGTTGCGGGGGCAGCCGTTGACGCTGCAAGGCGCCGTCTCGGGTGACTATGGGCTTGTGGTCGAGGAGGGGACGCTCACGGTGCAGAGCGATGTGACGCTGAACACCGATATGCAGTTCAACGTTGCGGGTGCGGGGCAACTCACGACTGCCGGGGCGCTTGCCTATTCGGGCAACCGGACGCTGGTCAAACGGGGCGATGGCGAGTGGGTTTTCGCGGGAACCATGGGGTTGACCAATGCCAGTTCGTATCTGGATGTCAGGGGCGGAACCCTGCGGCTTGTTTCCGGCGCGGTGTTGACGAAACGGGGCGGCGACCGCCAGACGTTTCGCGTCGGCAGCACGACGCCGGGGCGTGTGGTGGTCGAGAGCGGCGCGGCTCTGAATGTCGCGGCGTTTATGTTGGGGGAGGGATCGTCCAGCGCGACGCAGGGGAGCGGGGTGCTTTGTGTGGACGGCGGCGTGTTGACGGCGAATAGTTTCGCCGACCAAGGTACTCTAGTCGGACGTTACGCAGACTCCGTTTTTTGTGTGTCCAATAATGCGGTTGCGGAGTTCGATCGCTGGTTGAGTTTGGGGGCGTGGGCGCGCGGGGAACTGCGTATTGGCAGCGGCGGCACGGTGTCTGCGGGGCAGGTGTCTTTGGGGGTCATCCTGTATGAACAAGCGGATTTGAACGGCGGCTCGTATGTGCATATCGGTTCAGGCGGCACGCTGGCGGCGACCGACCTGTTTGCGTGGCGCTCGTCGGGTTCGGGGCCGCGCACGAATGTGGTGGTAGTCGGTGATGGCAACCCTGGCAGTGGTCTGCTCAGTGTGCCGGCGACCACGCGGTCGGCCAACAATGTCAGCTTCGCGCGTCTGATTCTGGATGGCGGAACGCTGCGGACGATCGGGCTGCGGAACAGCGAGAACAATGAGTCGCTGGCGGACTATCTTTACGGGCTCAATCAGTTTTGGCTGGGGCCGGGCGGCGGGGTGATCGATACGGCGGGGCAGGATGTGACGGTGGTGCAGCAGATCGCGCGCGACCCCGCGCAGACGAAAGACGGCGGGTTAGTGAAGTGCGGCGCGGGCCTCTTGGAGTTGGATGCCGTCCATACGTTCAGCGGCGCGACGATCGTTTCCAACGGCGTCCTGCGGGTGTCGCCTGCCGGTGAACTGGTCGATTCGCCGGTTACTGTCGCGGCGGGAGGCGTGCTCAGCTTGCAGGTTGCAGTCGGTGCCAGTAAGACGCTGGCCGGGCTGGTCCTTGAGGAGAACGCGGGGCTGTCGATAACCGCGCCGACGTGGCAGGCGCTTGCGGCGGGCGTGGTGTCTGTGACGGGCGATGTGGTGTTGGCTCCGGTAGAGGTGCAGCTCTGGGGGAACGGCACAATAACCAACGGGACGTATGTACTGCTGACGTGCCAAGGCACCATCACGGGTGACCCGAGTGCCATGCGCCTGCTGACGGGAACCTTCGACAAGGGCTATACCTTTAGTGTCGTCGGAAATGAATTACGGCTCACGGTGTCAACGGCGTCAGCAGGAGCGGCGGTATGGATCAGCGCGACCGGCGGCGCGTGGGCGGATGCGGCGAACTGGGCCGAGGCGCCGGGGGCGGGCGCTGTCGGGTTGCCGGTCGGCTTTGGCGATGCGATCGGCGCGCCTGCGTCGGTCACGCTCAATGATGCCGCGACTGTGGGCGAGTTGCTGTTTAACAGCCCGCACGCCTACACGCTGACGGGTTCCGGCAGCCTGACACTGGCCACTTCCAACGAACAGTCCGTCGTGGCAAACGTCCTACGTGGCACACACGTTGTTGACGTACCGACCGTATTGCAGAACGACATGCTCGCCGACACGGGCGGTGGAGAGCTACGCCTGTCAGGGGCGGTTTCGGGGGGCGGTGCGCTGACAAAGACAGGCGGGGCGCGCTTGCGCTTGTCCGGTGCAAACAGCTATGCGGGCGGCACGGTCATTGAAAGTGGTGCCATCGACATCGCGGGCGACTCACCGTTCGGCGTGGGGCCGGTGTTGCTCAAGCCCGGTTCTGCAATCGCGTCGAAAGAGCAGCCCGCCCGCATCGCAAACGATGTGACGATGTCCGGCGGCGTCATGTGGGTGGGGGCGTATACGCCGTTGACATTGGATGGCGATTGGACTGCCGCGCAGGGATCGAGCCTGTTGACCAAAGTCGCAACGGACGAGTTGACGTTCAACGGGAGCTTGCAGCCGACGGCGGGCGGCAGCGTCCGGCTGGAACTGCGTGTCGGCAGCGTCCGTTTTGCTTCGGGCTCCAATCTGAAGTTCGACAGCGGCAGCATACGGGATTCGATTGCCTTCGGGCCGCCGGGCGGCGTGATGGCTGAGCGCGCCTTGATTGTGGAACCGGAGGCACGCGTCGATGCCGGTTGTTTGTTTGTTGGCGACGGGGCGACGAACCGCGTCTCGGTGCTTGGCGGTGACATACGGCTGGCGGGTGGAGGGGAACATGACGACGCTATGCTGCTCGGTAATAATAACGCTACCGAAAGCAAACTCATTGTGTCCGGGGGGTCGATGATGGCCGCAGATGGAACGTGGAGCCTGCTGGGAATCACCCGTGGGAGGAGCGAACTCGCGGTCGGCGGCGGCATCCTCTCGTTGGCCAAGGTGTCGTGCGGCATTCGTGATCTGGTCGATACGACCTCCGGCTCCAGTGCATTGCCGTTGGCGGTGCATGTGTCGGGCGGTGTGCTTGAGGTGCGTGAGCGGTTCAACTGGATGGCCGACAGGAACGGCGCACGCGTGAACGAGGTCCGCTTGACGGGCGGCACGTTGCGTCTGCCGCCGACCTATGCGACAGTCGGCGCGCGGCTCAATCAGACCCGCCTGATCCTTGATGGCGGCGTATTGGAGAGCTGGGGTGGCGACATGAGCACTGGAACGCCGCTGGAGTATTTGTCGGGGCTCAAGCAGGCTTATGTGGGCGCTGGTGGTGCGTGGATCAATACCCGGGGACGTACCGTCAACTTGTCGCAGCGCTTGACGGCATGGGACGGCGGCGATGGCGGGGTCGTCAAGTGCGGGCCGGGTACTCTTGCTCTGTCCAGTGTTCCGTGTGTCACCGGACGGGTCGATGTCCGCTCGGGGACGTTGCGGCAGCAGCCGGACAACGGCGCGGTCTATCCGGACGATCCGCTGTTGCTACTGACGTTCGAGGACGGGGTGCTTAATGATCGTTCCACGTACAATCACACGCTGGGCGTTGTCGGGAATGTAGACAATCTGGTCAGTGTGGAACGCCCCGACGGCCATACCGGCGTGCGGTTCAACGGTTCCACGGCGCTGTATTTGAACTATCGTGACGATGTGCAGCAGGCGGACAGCTTTACGGTCTCGGCCTGGGTGCGGCTGTCCGCATACGGGGCGAACAATCAGCGCAGGACGTTTTTCGGCACCTTGGACGACTACACGGAAGATGCCCACGACTTCCTGTTGCGCGTCGTGGCAGACGGAGGGGGAACGTTCCGTTGGTTGGGGACGGGGCCCGACAAGCTTACTTATGGCCATCTTCTGGCCGATGTTGAGGGAGCGGTGCCCTTGAATACGTGGACCATGCTGACCTTTGTGGTGGACGGGCAGAACGGGTTTTCCATGTACGTCAATGGAATGCGCCGGACAATGAAAGTTAAGAAAGGGAGTGTAACGACGTTTACCGATTCGTATGGCGCCGGACAGTCTTGGCTGCTGGTCGGCAAGAACGACGGCAAGGCTTTTAATATCGGGGCCGTTGCCAATACGGATACGGATTGTTTCACCGGCGATATGGATGATGTTGCGGTTTATCGGCGTGCGCTGTCCGATGCCGAGATCGCCATGCTGTATGCCGCGAAAATGCCCTATGGACGTCGTGTGCGCGTGGCGGCCGGTGCGTTTTACGATCTGGCCGGCGCGGAGCAGGAGATTGATGAGGTGACGGGCGAAGGGAGGATCGACAATGGGACGGTTGCAGTGACCGGTCTCCTTGATCCTGGCCATGACCGCACCACGCCTGCGGGCGCAACGCTGACGGTCGGCGGCGGATTGACGTTGGCAACGAACGTCACCTATATCTGCGACTGGACGCCCGAGGCGAATGACTGTGTGGACGTTTGGGGAACGCTGACCGTTGAGGGGGCCGGATGTGTTGATCTCGGCTTGAGCGAGCCTTGGCAGATGCCGGGCGCACCCCGCAACAAGGTGATCCCGATCATGTACTACTCGGCGATCGAGGGTGCCGCAAACTTTGAGCACTGGCAGGTGACGGGCACCGGGCGGTCAACGCGGGCGAGCATTCAGGCCGAAAACGGTGTGGTCGCCATTCTGCTCGAAGTGCCGAGCGGCACGCTGTTGCGACTGCGTTGAGTGTGGCTGGATTTTGGTGCAGAAAACTGTGAGATAACAAGGGCTTCTGAGGCATGAGAAAAATGCACTGGTGGATGTTGGCGGTGATTTTGGCGTCGGGGACGTTGTATGCGCAGGAGGCGTCGCAACCGTTGCTGCGCGTCAGGCCGGGGGTGGCCTTGCCGTATAAGAGTAAATCGGTCACGATGGGGCAGGAGTTTGTCACGCGTCAACCGCTCTATGTGACGGCCCTTGGGGTTGTCGATGAGAACGGCGACGGCCTGACGAAGGAGCTGTCTGTCAGACTCTATCGCGTGAGCGACGAGGCGTTGCTGGCTACCGTCACCGTTGCACGCGCCGCAGGTCCGGTGCGCGACGGGTTCCGGTTCGCCATGCTCAATCCGGCGGTGAAGATCCCGCCGGGACGCTATGTGGCTGCGACTGATTTCGAAGCGGATGGCGACCGCTACCTCTCTATGGTCGATGTGGCCGACTTCAATACGGCAGACGGCGCGATACACAACCCGAAGGTCGGTCGCTGGAGTTTTAGGGCGGACGAGTTCCCTGAGAATGCGCTGGCGAATCAGGACGGCATGGCGGTACACATGTGCGGTGCGAACCTGCTGTTTTCGCTGGATGCGCCAGCGCGTTGGACGGATGCGCGTCCGCTGGAACGTGTCATCGATCTGACCGACCACGAGGAGGCGCAACGACTGGAACCAGTTGCGGCGGGACCGGTCGACCGCGAGGCGCGGCCGGTGGCGCGTGCGCTGTTGGCGGCGCTCAGCGAGTTGCCCGCCAAGAAAGAAGGGAAACTTTTAAGCGGCCAATTCATGGGCTGGTATCCCTGTGTTTCTCTGGCCACGGCGAATGAGGTGTTCATGCAGACCAGCAACTGGGTGGCGGTCGCCGGTTTTGACTATTACGAAACGCACGTCAACATGCCCGCAACCCAGCCCGCACGTTACAAGCCGCCGCGTTGGCAGGCGGTCAACGCGTTCATCAAGGAGTACTGGCGCGCGGGCGGCGTGGTGACGCTCTCGTGCCACATGACCAATCCCTGGAACGGTGGACTGGCGTGGGCCAAGGCGGGACGCCTCGAAGATCTACTCGACCCCTCGACGCCGGCTTACGCGCGTTACCGCGAGCAACTTGATGAGATCGCGCGGGGGCTGGCCGATCTGCAGGACGCGGGAGTGCCGGTCCTGTTCCGTCCGTTCCACGAGATGCAGGGCAACTGGTTCTGGTGGGGCGCCCGGCCGCTCGCGTACCGGCTCATCTGGCGCGATCTATTCCGCTATTTCACCCATGAGAAAGGCTTGCACAACCTGATCTGGGTGTGGTCGCCGACGGTGTCGTCACGGGCCATGGATTTCTATCCCGGCAATGCCTATGTGGACATGACCGGACTCGATATCTACGCGAACACGCTAAACGCGGCCGCACCGGTGTATGCCGAGTTGATGAAGACGGGCAAGCCCTTCGCGGTCACCGAGTTCGGCCCGCCGGGCAACGGGTTTGACAACACCTCGCCGCGCAACTACGATTACGGTACTTTCGCTCAGCAGGTTCAGAAACACCTGCCTGACGCGGTCTTCTTTTTGGCGTGGCGTGATGCGTGGGGGCTGCACCGCAACCTCAATGCCAAGGCGTTGCTCGATGATCCGCTGGTGCTCAACCGCGGCGAGCTGGATGTGACCGGACGCTTACAAGGCTTCGCGCATTTCGTGACGCGCGATGGTAACCGGTTGGTGGACGGCACGCGCGAATTCTGTTTCATGGGCGCCAACATGCCGGGGCTGGTGGTGCCGTATGACTTCACGCTGCGTCTGCCGGAGCGGATGACGCTGCCGACGCCGTGGGAAATCGAGGACGCGATGAAGACCTTGGCGCACATGGACATGACGGTTGTGCGTACATGGAACCTGCCGATGCGCGGGCCGCAAGATCCGCTGCTGCCCTGGCATTATGTGCTGGCGCCGGGATGCTTCAATGAGGTAGCCTTTGTGACGATGGACCACATGCTGGCGTCCGCCAACCGGCACGGTGTGCGTGTCATGATCTGTCTGACAGCCGGCTCGGGCGATTACCTCGGCGGTATCGGCACGTATGCCGCGTGGCGTGGGAAGAGACGCGCCGCATTCTTCACCGATCCGCAGTTGCGCGAAGACTACAAGACAACCCTCCGCTATGTGTTGAACCGCGTAAACACCGTGACCGGGATTCCCTACAAGGATGACCGGGCGATTCTGGCCTGGCAGTTCGGCAACGAGATTTCAAATGCCGAGCCGACTTGGCTGACCGAAATGGCCGCCTATATGAAGGCACTGGATCCGAATCATCTGGTCGCCGAGACGCGTCATCATCCGGCCTTTGCCGAACAGTTGATCGACCCGAACATCGACCTGTTGACGCGCCATTACTATACGAACTACAGGGAATCAGGAACCAACTGGGTGGCGGCGGTGCAGCGCGAGGTCGCGCAGATCAAGGGGCAACGCCCGTTCTTTGTCGGCGAGTTTGGCCCCTATATCGACGGCAAGGTGCTGACGCGCGAGAATGTTCAGGCTTCGCTGCGCGCGTTTCTCGACACCTGCATCGCCACCGAAGGCGTGAGTGGCGCTCTGTTGTGGAGCATGTATTTCCACCATGAGCGCGGCGGTTATTACTGGCACCAGATTTTCACTTATCCCAGTGTCTGGTCTTACCATTATCCCGGTTTCGCTAGCGCCGACGCGCAGGCCGAGATTGAAATCATGCGCGAGATGCGCGAGGCGGCTTTTCGCATCCGCGGCCTGCCGGTGCCGCCTGTGGCACCGCCCGATCCGCCGGTACTGCTGCCGTTCGAAGGGCTGGCGCTCTTCTCTTGGCGCGGCGCGGCGGGGGCGTCGGGTTATGATATCGAGCGTGCGCCTGCTCCCGAGGGACCTTGGACGCTGCTGGCGGAACATGTTTCGGATGCGGAGATCGCTTATCGGCCGCTCTTCTGTGATGAAAGTGCGCGGGCGGGCGAGAGTTGGTGTTACCGCGTGACGGCGCGTAACGCCGGTGGGCGCTCCGTCCCCTCGAATGTGGTGGGGCCGGTCAAGCTGCGCGCCGCCTGTTTCGTCGAAGAGTTCGTCGATCTATCGCGTGCCGCCGCGCACTCGGAGGGGTTGGCGTTGGACAACACCTATAACGCGCGTTATGCCGAGCACATGTTCCGCGTGTGCGGGACAACGAATGCATGGATCGAGTATGCCGTTCCCGGGGCGGCGCGGGAGGCGCGCGTGACCGCCTTTTTTGCCACGGCGCAGGGTGAACCTGTGACGCCGCGTTTCTTGGCGTCGCGCGACGGAGAATCGTTTGCTGACGTGCAGCGCGTGCGGGCGGTTGAACGTGCCCACATCGCGCCGCCGCATGCGGGCGACGCAAACCGTCAGACGCAGGTGGATTACACGGTTCTGTTGCCCGAAGACACACGCCGCATAAAGATTGTGTGGGCGCGTCAGATGGCGCTCGACAGGCTGGAGATCGAGCATGCGGGGGCTGCTCGCTGATTGTTTTTTAAACGCAGAGACGCGGAGACGCAGAGGTTGATTTTTGAATGCGTTTCATGGTTAGGATCGAGTGTTTTTGACTTTCAGGGTTGACTCTCTTCCCCTCCCTTTCGCATAATAAACGCCAATTTTGGAAGCGGGAACCCGTTCGTTTCCAGTCTATCTCTCTATCCTTTTTACCAGTTTAAAAGCAGTGATTCCAATTCTCAAAGCTATCGCTGAAGGACGGTTGATCGAACTGCCGCCCTGCGATAAAAATCAGGCGCTCCGCACGCTTGCCGAGACGCTTTGTGCCTCTGCCGACATACCGGCGGGGTACAACGTGTTCGACAATGTCATTCGGCGTGAAGAGCAGGCCATCACCTACCTCAAATACGGTATTGCCTGTCCGCACGCCCGCTCGGAAGAGCATAGTGGCGAGATGGCCTGCGTCATAGGCTGGAGCCCCGACGGTCTCGATTACGGTAACACCGACGGGTGGCCGGTGCATCTGATCCTGATGTACTACGTCCCTGGTTCTGCCCGTAATGCTTATTTGACCGAACTGGCGACGTTGGCCCGGGCGATCGAGGACGACGAGACCAAGCATGAGTTGGTCAACCTCAAGGATCTGGAGGACGTCCAGTCACGCCTCGAATCATGGATCGCGACGATTGAGGGGCGTGAAGACGCAGAG
>Ga0116188_1003844_pt1 | contig 10826 bp, 3 predicted proteins | sample AD_JPNTR2_MetaG_FD_89807 | JGI IMG/M metagenome (GOLD analysis project Ga0116188, IMG submission 89807) | Active sludge microbial communities of municipal wastewater-treating anaerobic digesters from Japan - AD_JPNTR2_MetaG | ecosystem: Engineered > Bioreactor > Anaerobic > Digestate | place...
GGGATTGCGCTGATCCTTAGCGGCCTGTGCACATGTGCTGATGCCCAGGCGACGCCGCCCGCAATAGGCAGCGCCCGATCGCGGCAGCGCATCACGGTCATGACCTACAACATCCATGCCGGGCTGGGGGTAGACTTCGTCTATAGCTTGGACCGCATCGCCGACTTGATCCGTGCAGAGCAGGCCGACCTCATAGGCCTGTGCGAGGTAGAGCAGAAGACCCAGAAGGTTAATTTCGATGACCAGGCGAAGCTGATCGCCGACAGGCTCGGTTTTCACCACGCCTACGGCCCCATATTCGCCCGCCCCACAGGCTTCTTCTGCAATGCTCTCATTAGCCGCTTTCCCATACTGTCTCACCGCGTCCATCAGCTGCCCAACCCCAACCGTACACAAGCGCGGGCGGCACTGGAAGCGCAGGTGGATGTGGACGGCACGATTGTGACGGTGTTCGTTACCCACCTTGAAGTCGCGGACTCGGGATCCCGGGTGGCACAGGCTGAGGCATTGGCCGATATCGCGTCGAGCACACCGACGCCCCGGATCATCATGGGCGACTTCAACGCGACGCCTACCCATGCACTGGAGACGGCCTTGATGTTGCGAGAGCATAACGATACCTACGCTCTCCACCGGGTTCTGGTAGACAGTAGGTGGCTGGTGGCGCTGGGGCCTTTTGAGCGCGAGTACCTCAAGGGAGGCTATACAATAGGCGTATTCGATCCCAGTGCCCGCATCGACTACATATTCGCTTCGAACGATATCGGAGTCGCTGGCGAGATCGGCATCGCCCGCGTGCCCAGGAGCCTGGCCTCCGACCACCTGCCATACGTAGTCACTCTGGAACTGCCCCGCAAACAGGAAGGACAGGCTCGGTTGGCGGCGACCACGGTTGATGCGACTGCCGAGACTCTCGGTTCACGTGTTCTCGGCCCGATTCGACCGCTGCCGGATTCACCGGACGGATGCGGGCCGCTGGTTGCGGTTATGCGAAGCGAGGATGTGAAGGCATGGTACGAGGACATGGGCTGGTACTATGAAGACGACCTCGACATGATCGAGGAGATGGTAGACGGCATCGGGCTGGGCGGGCTCGAATGCGCGCTTGTGCCAGCAGACGAGCTTCAGAGCCTGGTCGCCACTGTGTCCCGGAGGCCGACTCTGCTGGTGCTTTCCAACGCCAGGAGGATGTCGGAGCGCCAGATGCGCGCTGTGAGGGACTTCGTGGCAGTCGGAGGCAGGGTGCTTGCCACGTACCAGACTTCTCTCAAGACGGAAGCGGAGGCCGTTGCCGGCGAATACGGGTTTGGCCTTGCTGATCTGTTTGGCGCGGAGTTAGCGGGGTGGACCGGTGTGTCGCCGATGCACGACGCGATTGCGCCGATAGGTAAGGGTGAAGTGGACGCGGCGAATGGCTCAGACGCTGTGATCCGCGCGATCTGGGAAGGCGTCGGCGCTCCCGTGAGGCTGCGCGTGCCGGAGGGGATGGTCACAAAACCATGGCCGGGTTCGGTGGTGTTAGGCCAGTGGTCTGACAGGACCGGGGCACCATCCAGGGCGTTGCCACTAAATGCCGCCATCGTGCTGAATGGTCCCGTCATGTATGTTGGAGCAGACCTGCTGAGCTGGGACGCGCTGCAGGAAGAGCCGGCGAGGGCGCTTGCCGCCAATATGGTCAGGTTTATGCTAGGCGTCGATCACTAGGCAGCTAGAACTTGGGAAGCTGCGCCTCGGGCGCGAAAACAACGCCAACAAGGCCCGGGCCGGTATGCGCGCCGAGTACCGGAGCGATCGGAGCTACAGGCAGCCAGCGGCATTGGAATATGCGGTCGAGCCCTGCGCGCAGGCGCACCGCGCCTTCAGGGCACAGCCCATGCAGCACCTGCATTCTCATTACGGTGTTGGCCGGGTAGACCGATGCCACCATGTTTACAATAGTGTCAATGGCGCGGTCCAGTGTGCGGGTCTGGCCGCGAGTGACATAGGTGCCTCCGACCTTCTCCACTCCGATTATGGGCTTGATATTGAGTATCGATGCGACCAGCCCTTTCAAATGGCTGATGCGTCCGCCGTGTATAAGGTACTTCAAGGTAGACAGTGTGTACAGCGTGTCGGTGGCAGCGGTCATCCGTTGCAGCATTCCGACTATTCGGTCAACGCTCCACCCTGCCTTAGCGGCGCGCGCGGCGGCTTCTACATGCCATCCCTGCGCCCCAGACAGGGTCTTGGTATCGTAAATGGTAACATTCGCTTCAGGCACCATGCTCGCTCCCATTCGAGCGGTGTTCACCGTGCCGCTGAGCCCTGACGATATGTGGACCGACAGGATATCCGGATCGGTGCGGGCCAGATTTCGATATAGCTCGGCGAAATCCCCGGGAGACGGCTGCGACGTGCTGGGCATTTCTCCGGTGCGCTCGAGAAGTTCATAGAATTCTTCAACACTGATATCCACACCGCCCCGGTACACTCGCCCTCCGAGCGTAATCGTGAGAGGAACATAGTGGATATCAAGCCCTTCTCGCTGCTCGGGGCTGATGTCTGCTCCGTGATCTGTGACTATCTGCATTCAGTGGTTCCTCCAGCGCTTTCTTGATGAATCAATACTATCACCGATTATCCACGCATACCAGCGTTCTTTGTGCTACGCGCATCACGTGTGGGTTCTCCACAAGGTTTTCAGCGGGACGCGAGCTTGCAGTGCGGTTTGGTGACTATGGGCAAACAACCTGAAAGCGAACAATTCCTAGCTCCCATAGGCCAAGTTAGCTCGTATAGTGGCTAGCAGCTGAAGGAAGAGATTGCCTATGATAATGACAAGGATTTCACGGCACTGTCCTGGCGCTTACAGCCTGATGAGCCTTCTTTTGCTCCAATGACAATCCGTCCAGGAGCCAACGCAACTCGCACCGGGTAACCGCCATCGCGCGGTAGCGTATCGGGCATAAGCAGATCCCCCCAAGAATCTGTGTTCTCAAGGGGGATTATCGCATGTTCGCCGGCCTGGCTCCACGTGGGTGCTATTCTACGCTTACGAGGATCTGCGTGTTTCACTCCGCCAAGCTACGACACTGACAGCTATGACTTGCCCTTCTTCATGGCAACCCCTATGGCAACCGCGAGAACAAAGAGTACCGCAATCATTACACCCCAGCTCATCTAAAATCCTCCTTCCCGTCCGCGCTTGATTGTACTCATCCTTCGCCTAACCGTCAAAACCTCGCACATTCTAAGAAGGTACGTCGGAAAACCACCCACATTCGTTGTAGGTTTGCTAATCCCCTGCAAAAAGCCCGTTTCGCCAAAGGCCTGTGTAAAACCTCTTTCGCCTGCAACTAGCGTTTCCGAGCTTAAGTAGGTCGCTGGCCCGGTGGGCGGCCGGTTGCTGCGGTTTGGGTACCAGTGAGAAGGCGCGTAGACGCCAGATCGCACTTCACGGCGGCATGACTTCGCTTTGGGGTTGTTTACCTACATTCGGAAGGGATACACACCTCAGAAGGTGAAAGATATAGCCGGGCGCTCAGGCGCCCGAACGGAGCTTGGGGTGGTGTGTTGGGCTCATGGCGCACTCATCGGTTCTTGCGAGTATTTCCCATGCCGTGATGGACGGCGCGGGGGAGCAGATGGCGCTGGTGGTTCATTCAGGTGATATGGCCGCAAGGGCGCGGCGCGAGGTTCTGTCGATGACGGAGTCCGGCGCCGCCCTCGTGATTCCAGTCTATACGCTTGATCAATTCGCGGCGGCCATCTTGCGCAGGGCAGGAGGACGGCCAAGATCCAGGCCCATTGGCGAGCTCGAGCGTGAGATCGTCATAGGCCGTCTGCTTAAGGGATGGGCCGGCTCGGGGCAGCTTGCCGCTCTAGGCCACTCTGCAGACCGGCCCGGAGTCGCGCGCGCGTTCGCCGGGGCGATTCTCGACATGAAACAAGTTGCGGCCACTCCCGACCAGGTCGAGCAGGCGTTGACAGGCGGCAGTGCGCCGACGGGAGTCCACGCCGACTTCCTGGCTGTCTGGCGCGATTATGAAGCCTTCCTTGAAGGGCATGGCCTGGCCGACGGGGAGGACTTGTACATCGATGCCGCTTCCGCACTCATAGCCCAGGGCGGGCAGGCGCTCGGGGATCTAGGGAGGGTCTGGTTCGATCAGTTCTTCGACGTTACGCCTGCTGAGGGGGCCCTGATATCCGCAGTAGCCCGTTTTGTGCCGGCGACCTGCGTCGGTCTCGCCTGCACCCAGTGTGATGACGCGGGTTCTGTAATCGAAAGAGCCAGGCGCCTTGTGGAGCCTGCCACTGTCGAGGTGAGCGTTCGCGGCGGGTCCTTGAAGCCTGAGCTTTCCATAATAACTGCGCCTGGCCCAGCGGCCGAGGCCCGCGAGGTAGCCCGTGAGGTCAAGCGGTTGATAGTGGAGGAAGGACGTAAGCCGTGGGAGATCTGCGTCTCCAGCGCGGACTCGGCAGAGTTCATTCCGGCGCTGCTGGAGGCGTTCGAGGAGTTCGGAGTGGCGTGCGCGGCGCCGAGGAAACGTCTGCTGTCATCGTCGATGCTGGTCCTCGACTGCGTGGCTCTGGCAGATGCCGCAGCGTCGCGCCACAGAGGATTTGACCTCGCGAGGTTGCTTGCCAGTCCATACATAGGCCGTGGGCCGGCATGCGCCGGCCAGGTCGCCCGGGCAATCGGGGTCAAGGGACTGGAGCTTACGTCCGGGCGGTGGAAGGTACGTCTGCAGGGGGTTGACGGGTGCGACGATGCGCTTACGCTCGCCGACACGCTGGCGGAGGCATGGAGCGGAGACTTCGGCAAATCGGGAGGGCTTGCCGATCGTGTGCGCGAGTTCCGTGCGCTGCTCGCGGCGGTCGGGGCGCCGGAGTCCATCATGGCAGCCGACAACCGTGATTGGGCCATCGAATCGTGGGCGGCATGGAGGGCGTTCAACTCGCTCCTGGACGAGATTGCCCGCTCAGTTGACGGGGAGGACGGGTCGGGCCGCGACGATGGAGACGAACATGGAGATGGCCATAGAGACGACGGCGGCGATTGGGCTGAATTCGCCCGCATCCTCGGCTCTGCGATCAGGCGGCGCTCGTTTCCGCTGGAACGCCCGGACCCTGCCGGTGTCAAGGTTGTCGGGCCGGCAAGAAGCGCGGAGGGGGAATGGCCGGTTCTATTCCTGAGTGGGATGGCGGAGGGCACGTTCCCACGGAGAATGAGGCGACCGTGGGTCTTCAAGGAGGATGACTTGGAGCGGCTAGCTCACTCGGGCGTGGGCGTCACATTGCCAGGCGAGTACGCAGCCATGGAGCGGTTCATCTTCAGCTCGGCAGTGGGCGCGGCAAGCAGGAAGCTGTACATAACATACCCGTCCAGCGCTGCCGACGGCTCGTCGGTGAGGCGATCCTTCTTCGTAGATGAGCTCCTGAACTCAATGGACATTGCGCCGGAGGATGAGCGGCGGATAACCAAGTCAGTATCTCCGCGTGAAGTGTTCCCGCGCAGGTTGGACATGGCGGCAAGCCCCAGGGAGCTCGGGCTGTGCGCACTTGCGCTCGCCCAGACGCATGGGCAGGCGGGTCAGCTGATGCCCCAGGTTCGGGAATGGGCGAAACAACGGCCGGACATGTGGGAGGCTGCGTCGTGGTGGCAGGACAGGTCCGTCCAGGCAACGGGCCCAGGGTTTTCGGTGTTCAGCGGGGCGATCAGCGCGCCTGACCTGCTGGACAGCCTGGAGATGAAGATGCTTCGCGGCACGGCATGGTCGGCCGGGCACTTTGACGACTACCTGAGATGCCCGTTCGCATTCTTCTGCTCACGTGTGCTGGAGCTAGGCGCGGTTGGCGACGCGCCGGAGGAGCCGACCCCGCTGACGCGTGGCGGTGTTCTCCACAACATCTTGCGACGGTTCTTTGAAGCATACCTGGGGTCGCGTCTCGTCCCGTCCGGGATAGACGATTACCATTCTGAGATGGCGAGCATCGCCCAGGAGGAGCTGGACAAGGTCGACATCGAGGCCATCAGCATGTCCGCGCCGGCGTGGGAGGCATATCGAAGCTCGATAGTCGCGCAGGCCATTCAGACTCTTGACGCGCAGGTGGAACTGGCGAGCAAGACCGACGGGTTCTGGAGCCCGGCCCACCTCGAGTGGAGCTTCGGCCTCGCGCTCAGGCCGGAGGCATCGCCCAGTTCAGTTCGGGACTATCTCGTCCTATGCGGCGATGATCAGGGCGGATGTCTTGGCGGCGATCTGGGTGACGGGACACCCGACACGCAGGGCCGCCGCGGCAGCACCATGGGCGGCCTGCGCGTGTGCGGTCGGGTGGACAGAATCGACGTCGGGCCTGATGGCGCCCTGGCTATATACGACTACAAGTCCGGTCGCAGCGCGAACCTGCCCTCGTTCACCGACATAAAGGAGGCTGATGAGGTTCAGCTTGGAGTGTACGTGCTGGCCGTGGAGCGACTGCTCGCGTCTGCGCCTCAGCTCGTGGCGGGCGCTTGGTACTACAGCTTGCGCGATAACCGCATGGGGTCGGGGGTATGGCGCGAGGAGTATCACGACCGGTTCGCGGCGGAGCGGCGAAGGGGCGGCAAGCTTTCGAGCGAGAAATGGAGTGAATACGTGGGCCGAGTGCAGGCGTCCGCACTGGACGTGGCGGGCAAGGCTGCTGCGGGCGTGTTCCACATCGCGCCTCGCAAGCTGTCTAGCTGTGCCTGGTGCGACTACCGACGCGTGTGCCAAGTGTACATGCTTGACCTTGAGGCCTTGAGCCAATCCGGCGATGATGATCGCGATGTGTGCACGGGAGGTGATGGCCGTGGCTAGCTATACTCCCGAGCAGGAGCAGGCCATATTCGACCTCGACCGTAGCCTGGTGGTTACAGCCGGGGCGGGGTCAGGCAAGACCCGAGTTTTGGTGGGGAGATACGTGAACATCCTGCAGGAGCAGGCTGCCGACATCGATGAAGTGATAGCCATAACCTTCACGGAGAAGGCCGCGAACGAAATGAAGGGCCGGGCATGGGAGGAGATTGTCAAGCGGGAGAAGGGTGCCGGTTCTCCCGAGGACGCCCGAAGGTGGAGGGATCTTGCGAGGCAACTTCAGTCGGCGCGCATCAGCACGATCGACTCCTTCTGTGCGCAGCTCGTGAGGGAATACCCCATAGAAGCAGGTGTGGATCCGGAGTTCGCCATTATGGACGAACTCGACATGCGCCGGGCTATGTTCGCGGCCGCCCGCTCGACCGTTGACAAGATGCTACAGCGTAAGGACCCTTACTTGACTGCTCTCGTGGTGGACAAGGGGTTTGGCGTTGTGGCAGAGGCTCTCTGCCAGGTCTTCGAGAAGCTACGCATGACCGGCAAGCCGTTCGATGAGTGCCTTGGCATCACAATGGCGAACCTGGACCGGTCGGAGGTTGCGGCAGAGCGGGCGCTGGCCGACCTCAGGCTCGTTCTGCTTGCTGCGGCTGAAAGCAAGGGTGTGCCGGTGAACGTCGACCATCTGAAGCTGGATCGTATGCAACTAGGCAGCCCTGAGCTCTTTGACGTGTCCGGTCTTGTGCTCAAGATCGATGCGGTCGTGGCCGGGCTCAAACTGAAGAAGCGGTCGGATGAGCAGAAGGAGATAGACGCGCTAAAGGCAGTCCTGCACGAGTGCTTGCTAGACAGGTTCGCACGGGAAGGTGTGCGTTCTGTGGTGGACGCATGCAAGTTGATGGACGAGGAGTATCGCGCTCAGCGCGGCAACGGCGCCATGATGGACTTCACCGGCCTAGAGCTTGCCGCCAGAGACCTGCTGCGCGACACCCCGGCCGGGGCGGCGTGCCGCAGAAGGTTCAAGTTCGTCCTCGTCGATGAGTATCAGGACACCAACAGGCTCCAGGACGAAATCGTCTCGCTGATTACGGGCGAACCCTACGGTAACAGGCGGTTTGTTGTGGGCGACCCGAAACAGTCGATATACAGGTTCCGAGGCGCAGTTGTGGAGGTATTCGAGGAGGCGGTGCGGGCCGCCTCGGGTGATGCTGCGGGGCTTGCCGCGGGCGGCGCCGGTGGGTGTGGACGCGTGGAGCTCGGGACCAATTTTCGCTCGGTCGGGCCTCTTGTGGACGTCACGAATGCGCTCTTTACGAGGATTCTGGGGCCGGAGCGGTTCTCACCTGCCAGGGCGCATCGGGTGGCGCCGGATCCCGACCTTGCCCGGGCGGAATTGATGCTGGTGCATCTGGACGGCAAGGAGAAGGTCCCCAGGGGCGAGCTTGAGGCAGAGGTTGTAGCCAGGCGAATCGCCGACATGGTGCGGAATGAGGAGAGGCTTGTATGCGAGACCGCCGCTGGGGCAGATGGTCCGACGACAGCGGCGCGCCCGGTGAGATATGGGGATATCGCAGTATTGCTCAGGGCGATGACTCACGTGAAGGAATTCGAGGCCGCCTTGACGCGACATGGGATTCCATACTACGTGGTGGGAGGAACCGGATTCTACGGAAGGCCCGAGGTCATATGGCTTGTTGATCTGCTAAAGGCCATCGATGACGGATCGGACATCACGTCACTCGCCGCAGTCCTGCGGTCACCCGTGTTTGGTCTATCTGACGAGAGTCTGCTCCGGTTGAAGACGGCTGCGGGCGGGCTGGACAGGGCGGTGTGGGGCGGCGAGGCGGAGCTGGGCACTGTCGACGTAGCTGGCAATGTCGACGTGGCGGTCGATTGGGGGCTCGCAGGCGCCGAACTTGCTAAGTTCCGCCGGGCGCGTACGAGCCTGCGCACGCTTGGGAACGCAGTGGGCAGGATGCCGGTGGGCGCTTTGGTGAAAACCGCCGTTGAACTGGCCAGGTTCGAGGAGTATTTTGCCTTCGTCGAGCAGGGCGCTCAGTCCATCGGCAACCTCCGTAAGCTCGTACAGATGGCGGAGGACGAAGCGTCGAGCCGGTCCTGTCTTCGTGATTTCATTGCAGACATGGAGTTTTCGGGCGATCTCAGCGCCCGAGAGGCCGAGGCGGCCATGGAAGAGGAATCCGCCGACACAGTGAAGGTCATGACTGTTCACAAGTCCAAGGGGCTTGAGTTCCCCGTGGTTTTCGTTCCTGAATTGGCTCGACCGCCACGCAGATCGGGTGGGGAGCTATTCGAATACAGTCTGTCGCTGGGGATCGCGGCGCCGGTGCAGGTGGGCGATGAGTGGTGCAATGCCACTCGCCACTTCCGGTCCGTAGTGGAGGAGATCAGGGCCGGCGATGACGACGAGGGCAAGCGCTGCCTGTACGTTGCTGCGACGCGGGCGTCCGACTACTTGGTCGGCAGCGCAACACTGCCCGGCCCGGGCGGGCGAGCGCGGTCCTCGGGCGGGCCTAGCTGGTATGAGCATCTGTGCTCGGCAATCCCTGAGCTCGATGACCAAAGCCCATGCGGAGCAGGGGGCTCCGGCGGGAGCGATGAGTCGGGCGGGGTCTGTTCAGCCAGCGTGCCAGCCACGTTGGTACTTGACGACGACACCGGCGCTGCGATACTCGTCAGGCACTACGAAGAGTGGGAGATACGCGACCTTATGCAGGCGATGGGCGTGCCGGTGGACGAGGCCGCGGCAGGGCGGGAGAGCCAGACCGAGCGAGTAGGGACGGAGGCAGCCGGGCCTGGGGATGAATCGCCCGGCATCGCCGAGTTCGCCCCTCTGGCAGGCCCGGTGCGGATCGCCGCCGGCGCGGCGAACGCGCCAAGCCAGTTTTCTGTGTCGGCGCTCATGTGCTTCTCACACTGCGCCCGTTGGTATCTGTATGAGTATGTGTACAGACTGGGGCGCATACCCCGCGGCCTCCGCCACGCCTTCGGAGCAGAACTGCGGCTCAATGCGGCTGTGCGAGGGCAGGTAGTACACTCGGTATGTGAAAGGTGCGATCGCGCGACGGATTCTGCCCAGGCCAGGGCCTTATTACTCGATGAGTTGCATCTGCGCGGAGCAGACAGTGTTCTTGCAGGCTCGGTTGCGGATGAGCTCATGCCGATGATCGATATCTTCTTGACACACTATCCAGGGCCCATGCGGGAAGGGCAGAAAGAAATTGGATTCCTGATGGACGTAGGGGGGCCGATAGTATCGGGGGTCATGGATCGTGTCGACGTGCTGTCTGACGGGAGTGTGTTGGTAGTCGACTTCAAAACCAACCGCGTCCTGGGCCCGTCAGTCGATGAAGCAGCGGCGAGGTACGCGGTGCAGCTGGATGCATATGCCGTCGCCGCAGGACGAGTGTACAACGCCGATCGTGTGACCGCCAGGCTGCATTTCCTGTACCCCGACGAGGTTCGCGATAGGTCATACGGGCCCGCTGAGCTGCTGCAGGCAGCCGAGGATCTGAAGAAGCTGGCAGATGAGGCGTCCCGGTACGACCTGCGTAATGCGCCCATACGAAGGATTCCGGAGTGCAACCGCTGCTATTTCGCGCAATTGTGCGGGTTCACCGCGCAGGATCCTTGTGGTTTCTTCGATGACAGCCCTGAGGATGAAGACGACATTTCGCCTGCGGGCTACGCGGGCTGAAGGAGGTCGGCGCAATGTGCAGGCGGCAACCGGTAAGAACCATGTGTCTGATCGCCATGGCAATCGCAGTCTGCATGATTGCGAGCGGATGTGACCCGCGCGACTACATGACCGTGCAGCTTCCCTGTCAGCCGATCTGGCGAACTTCTTCCGTTCGAGGCAGCGACTCGGATACCGGCGCCGACGATCGGCACTGCCTTGGCCGGGGAGAAGAGCTGTACGTGGCAGTAGACCTAAGGCCCTTACCTCGCGACGTCGCGCCCGACTCCATCGTATCGGCGGTGCTTGACATA
>Ga0116188_1003845_pt1 | contig 10825 bp, 9 predicted proteins | sample AD_JPNTR2_MetaG_FD_89807 | JGI IMG/M metagenome (GOLD analysis project Ga0116188, IMG submission 89807) | Active sludge microbial communities of municipal wastewater-treating anaerobic digesters from Japan - AD_JPNTR2_MetaG | ecosystem: Engineered > Bioreactor > Anaerobic > Digestate | place...
AACCGAAGACGCTTCACTGGAGAATTATTCAACCGCTTGCTAAGCGCATGCATTTCCAGCACAACAATTACTTATCCTGAGCTAGTTGGATAGTCAGATTTTTTAATATACTATTTTTACACTCCATTTGATAAGGAAGAGCCGGTTTGAGTACAAAGAAAGCATATTTCAAGTTTCACATTTTATGTTTGGTGTTGTTTCTTATGTTTTGGCCCTTCTGCTCCAGGGAGGCCAGCTGGGCAAGTTCCCATGAGCAAGAGCTGCCTCCCCTGGAGGAGCTGGAACCCCTTGTGCAGGAGGGGCCTGAGGTTCTTTCTTCGCTTGCTCTCCTGAACGAGAACATGCACATCCTAGAGGCCGAGAAGGACTCCATAGGCCCCAAGTTCTACATAAATGCCACCTATGGATACAACGACGAGCCCCAAAGCGAGACCTCCGACGAGAACATCAATTACCAAAAGCTGACGCTGAAATCCTGGGTCTCCTTCCCCATACTGGGCACCTGGAACGGCGAAAAGATCAAAGTGCTCAAGGCCGAGATGGAAAGGCTGAAGGGCGAGGCTTTGCTGCGCAAGGTCCTTGAAACCAACCTCACCAGCCTGCGGAAGGCCTACATCGTACTATGGGCAGAATGCAGGAAGGAAGAGGCAATAAAAGAATTTCTTGCAGGAGAAGAGGAAGCGAGGAAAGTTTTGAAGGCCCGCACGGAAAAGGGGCTCCTGCTGGAAGCAGACCGCCTTGAGTTTATGTCTGCCTTTGAAATGGCCAAGCGGGACCTGGAAAGCGTCCAGATGAAAAAGTCCCAGGCTCTGGGTACCATACGCCTTGCAACCGGCAGGTCTTGGAAACTCGGAGCCAAATGTCCCAATCCCACATTGCCCGGCCCTATCAAGGACCCAATGACTCTCTACGACAACATCCCGAAACTAGCGGACCTATACTACAAGGATCAGGCCCTTGAGCTAAGGGAGCAAATAGCCCAACTATCGGGCAAGCTCGAGAAAGAAGGGAATATAGACCTGGGAGTTGCAGTGGGAAAGGACTTCCCCGGCGGGACGGGAAGCGGCGCGTATATTTCGGCTACGATAAAAAACCCCTTCCGCTCCTTGAGGGACGATAAAGACCCCGCCAAGCTCGCCGCCGAAGAAGCCCTAAAAAAAGAAAAACAAGAGAAGATAATAACCCAAATAACCTTGGAGAACGACCTTAACAGGATACTGGGCCTTAGACGGTACGCGATAAAATCCATAGATGCCAATGAAAAGCGCCTTGAAGCCGCCAAGGAGGCCATAAGGGAAAACCTCCTGCGCCATGAAAAAATACCGGGGGACACCTTTGAGCAACTCCTGAAAAGCCGCTACAACTACCTCAGAACCTACTTGGACTTTGTAGACGCCCAAAGCCTTTTGCTTCAAACCGAGGCGGAGCTTGCCATATTTGCATATCCCGTGACATTGGACAACATAAATGAAAAGCTGCCCAGGTACTTTCCCCTGGCAGAGCAAAATTCCTTAACTTTCCCCTTCAGGCTTTCTGCCTATGTTTGGGATCCATCGGCACTGCTCGATTCAAAAACCCGAACCAGCGAGCTTGATAAGTTGGCCTCGGAGGGCTTCAGCCGGGTGCTTTTGTCCTTCAGCAAAGCCGAGCTTAACTTCCTCAAAACCCCCCAAGGGAAAAGTGCTCTTTTAAACCTCATAGAAGAGTGCAAAAGTCGCGCTATGGATGTGGAGCTTCTTTTGGGGGACCCCTCCTGGCTCTTGGAGAAACACCGGCCAAATCTCTTGGAGATAATAGGCTTCATGAGCCAGTTTCCCTTTGATGGAATCCATCTGGACATAGAACCCGACTCTCTGCCTGACGCTGCAAAGAACAGAAAGGCCCTGACGCAAAAGCTCGTGGATACCACAAAGGAAGTATTAAGCGCTTCGGACTTTCCCGTTTCTCTGTCAATTCATCCTAGGTACCTGGAAGGTGAATTGGGACAAATCGCTGGGAAGGGGCTTGCGGGAATCGGCGTTGAGTACGTAGCGGTGATGATATACTCCTCAAACGCCGAAAAAACCGCAAAGCGCATGGAAGCCATAATGAAAAGCTTTCCCAACATGAGGTTTGCCCTGGCCCAGAGCGTAGAACAAAACCTTTCCCCACAGGAAAGCTACGGAACAAAAGGCAAAGCCGCGCTCAAAGAGGCCCTGCACTACATGAACAAAAAGCTCCAGTCGTCCCAGTTTGAGGGCTTTATCATACAATCATGGAAAGAGTATAAGGAGATGAAACCGTGAAAGTAAGATTCCAATCTCCCAAGAGCAAAAATCCAGACGCCAAAGACGGCCTAAAGATGCCTTACGCACCAGCCAAGAGGGTCTTCCCCAAGTGGCGTTGGTTTTTGGTGGTGCTGATCGTCTGCAGCCCCTTTTTGTACTTCTTGTTCAAGATAGGAAGCGGCCTGTTTTTTGCCATCTCCCCTGGAAACATCGAAATGGAAAGAGTAGCCGTTACTGCTCCTCGCCCCTGCGTGGTGGAAGCCGTCTTGGCCAAAGAGGGTAAGGCCGTAAAAGAAGGGGACGTACTGTTCTCCATAAAGCCCACTGTCCAACCTGAAAGACTCCAACTGCTCAAGGCTGAAAGAGACGCCCTTTTGGAGAACTATCCCCAACCCGACGACGCATCAAAACTCAAGGAGCTATTGGCGTTGGCAAAGCAAGAAGTAGACTACAGAAGGAAGATCCTAAAAGACACCGAAGAGCTGTTCAACAAGGGAGCAGCCACACGGGCAGAGCTCAACCTGGCCCAAAGCGCCTTTGCGTCGGCATGGGCAAACTACATAAGGCAAAAAGACGAATTAAACAAGATGGAAGATGCAAAGGACCCCCAGTACGAGGTGAGGCTGAGGCAGCTAGAGGCCGAAATAAAGCTTCTTGAGGAAGGAGAACGTCCCATCGAAGTCCGTTCTCCCGTAGATGGACTGGTCACGGAAATCTTCGTCGTGCCCAACCAAACCGTGGCGCAGGGGGGGTTGTTGGCCAGCATGGTGGACACCAAAACAGCAGCTTTGGTGACTTACGTGGAGCCCCAGGACCTTCATTTCGTATCTCCGGGAAGGCCGGTGACGTTGAGATTCCCCGGCGGGAAGATCGTAAAAGCCAAGGTCAAGGAGATACCCACCACTGCCCAGGCGCTGCCTTATGAGCTTAGGACTCCCTTCAGCGAAAACCAAATAGCGGTGAAGGTAATCTTGGAGCCCACAGAACCCATACCAGAAGATTTGATGGTGGAAGGGCTTCCCTTCTCTGCCCACTGGGGATTCCACCTAAAATTCTGGGAATGAGACCAAAGGAAGTGAGCCGGAAATGACTGAAAAAGATATAAAATTTATCCGCTTCGCCCTCGCGGAGAATCCTTGCCTCAATAGGTACGAAACGGTTAGGGACGTACACTCCATAGAGGAACTAACGCAGGTTATGGAGGATGCCGACGCCTTCATAATAGACGGTTCAGAACCTGAGGAGCTGGCATGCCAAGTTTCATGCACCATACGAAGCAATCCTTCATCGTGCGCCAAGCCCCTGTTTACGACTTCGGCACTGCCGGAAAAGATAGCCCTTCTGTGCGACGGGGAAATATCCTCAATGGAGGAGGCCGTAAAAAAGGCCTCGCAGATATTGAACCGGCTGAACGAAGCCAACCAGGATGCCCTCAAAGAAAGCCCCGACTTCCGGCTGATGGCCTATTTGTACGCCAGGCCCAGCATGCAAATAAAGCCCCTACTCGAACCCTTTACACCCCATGCCTACAGATATCCCTTAGCCTCCTGTCTCAGCGAGGATCCGGCCATGGGCGAGGAGTGGCTAGGTTTTCTCAAGCAGAAAGGGCTGTTAGAGTTCGGAGACCTGATAGACCGTATAAGGCTCTGCCCCAGGTGCGAGACGTCCCACCTGAACTACATCGATATATGCCCCAACTGCAGCAGCCTGGACATAGTCAGGAAGGAGTTCATTCACTGCTTTACCTGCGGAAGGGTGGGACCGGTTGAGGATTTCCTCCTGGAGGATCACCTGAGATGTCCCTTCTGCCACACAAGGCTCAGGCATCTAGGAGAGGATTACGACCACCCCATGGAGAGCCATTCCTGCAATGATTGCGGCCATCGATTCATAGACCCCGATGTGGTCGTTGACTGTTTCAACTGCAGAACGCGATCTGACACCGACGAACTTATAATAAAGAACATATACGGTTTCAAAATAACCAACAAGGGCAAAACCGCCGCGCGGGTGGGCACCATGGAAGACGTATATAGCATATTCGACAGCCTCAATTACATGGCTCCTCCCTATTTCAGCAAGCTCATGAACTGGCTCCTTGATCTCCACAAAAGGTACCCCCAGGACAACTTTTCCGTGGTGGGAATTTACATATCCAATCTTCCCGACATCGCCCTAAAACTTGGAAGGAAAAAGACCTTGCGGCTTGCAAACGAGATAGCTAGAAGGTTAAGGCAGTTAATAAGAGGAACCGACGTCTCGACGAGGACATCCATAAACAACCTGTGGCTTCTTTTGCCCAAGACCGACAAGGCCGGAGCCAATGTGCTCGCTGAGCGGATAAAAAACCTAAGTTCGTTAATAGATATCGATTACGAGGGCACATTGGAGTTTAAAATCGCCCTATTCTCCACTCCCGACGACCTTATGGACGCAGACGATGCGGAAAGGATCCTAGCAAGGTTGTCTGGGGAGTTGGGCAATGAGTAGTTTTTTTGCTCAGGTTCTCGACATATTAATAGTACTTTTGGGTGACCCCTTCTCCGCCAAGACGTGGCAGGTCATATTTCAGTTCATACCCTTTGTGCTCTTTTTTGAGGTGCCGGTGTACCTTTTGGTGACCCTGGGCATTCTGAAGTACGGCCTGATACGAATGAGCGAAAAATACACCCAAGATAGAAATTTCCCGTCTGTCTCCTGCATAATAACCTGCTACAGCGAAGGGGAGGGGGTAAAAAGGACCATTCAGACATTGGCGGAGCAGTTCTACCCCGGACTCATTCAGATAATAGCGGTCATAGATGGTGCAGCGCAAAATCAAAAGACCTACGAAGCAGCCAAATCCATGGAGAACGTAGTAAGCAGGATACCCAAAAGAAGCTTGCTCGTGCTTCCAAAGTGGAAAAGGGGAGGTAGGGTCTCATCCCTCAATGCGGGGCTTGCCGTCGCCAGAGGAGATATAGTAATGGCCTTGGACGGAGACACCTCTTTCGACAACAACATGGTGGAGCGGGCAACACGGCACTTCGAGGATCCAGACGTAGCATGCGTCGCAGGCTCCCTAAAGGTCCGAAACATACGAAAGAGCCTGGTTACCAGGCTTCAGGCCATAGAGTACTTCTTCTCCATACAGGCCAGCAAGACAGGGCTGAGCGCCTTCAACATGGTCAACAACATCTCTGGAGCCTTCGGCGTCTTCAGGAAAGATGTGCTAAAGGCAGTCATGGGGTGGAGCACAGGCAGCGCGGAGGACCTGGACTTGACCTTGAGGGTAAAAAACTATTTCGGACGATACAAGAACATGAAGATAGTCTTCGACCCCGAGGCCGTGGGGCTCACCGACGTACCTGAGACCTTCAGGGATTTCTTCAGGCAAAGGCTGAGATGGGATGGAGATCTATCTTATATATATTTCAGGAAGCATTGGATGTCCTTTAACCCCAGGCTTGTGGGGTGGAAAAACTTCATAGCTCTCCTTTGGACTGGCCTTTTGTTTCAGATAGTCATGCCCTTTGCAATAACGGGATACTTAACGTACCTTGCGGTGGCCTTCCCTGTTTCCTTTGCCCTGGGAATAATGGCGCTAGTGTACTTGTTCTACCTAAGTGTCACCGCTTTTTTCTTCATTATCTTCGTGCTGGTATTGTCAGAAAGGCCCTGGCAGGACATGAAGCTCTTTCCGTGGATAGTCTTTATGCCCCTGTTCTCCATGATAAACCGAGTCCACAACGCATTTTCCACCCTATGGGAGATCTTCGGCAAAGCCCACCAGGATACGTCCATGGCTCCTTGGTGGGTAATAAAAAGACGGGAAAAAACCGACGAAACATAAAAAATCCCCTTAGGGATCTGGTCTTTGTTTTTGGCGTTTTTGACCTCTTCCTTTAAAAAATTTTCCTTATTATAATATGCCTCTTGTTTAGGCTTCGTTGCTTTGAAGTTTTTCCATAAAGAAAACTTCCCCTCATGCTAAAATTAGTCTGAAGATCTACCTTGGAAAGAGGTCGATATCATGGCACGAAGCCTTATCTCCGCGTTAAAAAGGCTCATGAGCATGCAGCGATGGAACTTTTTGCCCCGCATTGAGACATGGACAGAGGCGGAAAACGCAGCATACGTCGCCCACCTTGGATACGCAATAGCCAAAGAGATGAACAAAGATGACGAGTTCGTCAACCACCTTATATTGCGGGCACTGCTTCAATCATTCACCAAGTTCGAGATATCGGATATCCCAAGGCACACCATAGAGTCCTTGGAAAGAATACCGGTGGAGGACAACAAAAAAGGCACAAACTACTACGAAATCCTACGAGATGACGCAGCGCGCAAGATCGCTCCACTGTTTCCAAGACCCATAGGGGGAAAGCTTTTGCCGTACATGAAGGCAAAGCTAAAGCTCGAAGATGAATCAACTGCCCAAGACATAGACCATATCTTCAACTACTGCAAAAGGAAGGCAGCCCTTGAGGAGTGCCTCACCAACGGCAAAATATACAAAGAAGCCTACGAAAAACGCGAAGAAGAGATCCGAAGAAGTATAAAAGAAATTCCCCATTACGAAGAATACGAGAAAATAGCAGAAAGCCACAGAGAGTACTTTATCACCGTTCGCAACCTCAAATACCTGATCCGCTGGAACCGCATAAAGCGCACCCTGGAAAGCAGCGTACTAGCTCACACCTACGTGGTCGCCCTGCTGGCAGCGGTATATTCCCTCTACGAAGAAAGGATGTTCGCCCCCATATATGGACCGGATATCTTCAAGGAAAAATTCCACATTGAATCTGTTCTGCTCTCTCTCTTTCACGATATCCTGGAGAGCCTGACGGGGGACGTGATCTCTCCGGTGAAACAGAGAATAAACGAACTTGGCACTTCAAAGGAAGGCCGACCCCTTTGGGACATAGTTGAGGATAAACAGCGAAAGGTCATAAAAGAGACCATGCCGCCCAAAGTCAAAGAGGACGTAGAAAAGAAAAGACTTTTGGACGAACTGAGCACGGAGAAGTCCTTCTCAGTGAGCTCCTTCACCAAGCAATGCGACATGCTTGCCTTGGTTATCGAGTGTATCCTGGAGCTGGAGAACAACCCGGCCATACCGGAAATGCAAACCACGGCCACCAACTACCTTGAGCAGCTAAAGACCTCCGAATGGTTTTCACTGCGCCAACTGGCCCAGGAAATTAGCATGGAATACGGAAATATTTAGGGCCTGCCCTCAATCGAGCAGGCCCTAAATATTTACTTTTCGTTCTTCTCCATGAACTTGGATATCACTGCATTGAATTCCTCAGGACTTTCCAAGTGATGGCAATGCGAGGCGCCTTTCACTATGTAAAGCTCCGCTCCAGGCACTAGGCTTTGATAGTATTTAGCCGTCTCCGGACGGGCTTCGTCAAATTCCCCACAGGTGAAGAGAACTGGTAGTTTAAGCTCCTTAAGCTTGTCGATTACTTCGTGGTTTTTAAGCGTCCCGGTTGAAGTAAACTCACTCGGCCCCCACATGTAGTTGTAGACTTCATATCCCATGGTATCAAAGGCTTTGAGCAAGCTCTCAGGCCATGGATCCAACCTGCAGAAGAAGTTTTTATAAAACACGTCCATGGCTTTGAGGTACTCTGGGTTGTCATAATCGCCCTTGGCCTCCGCTTCCTCCACTATTTTCTGTATGTCTTGTGGTAAAGTTTTAAGCAACGACTTGGCATCGGAGATCCATCTCGGGGTGCTCATGAAGGGCCCTGCCAGTATGAGGCTTTGAACCCCCTCAGGGTTCTTGCGGGTCATATACTCCACTGCCAACATAGACCCCCACGAATGCCCAAGAATATGCACCTTATCAAGGCCAAGGGCATCCCTTACAGCCTGCACCTCGTCCACGAAACGTTCTATGGTCCATAACGACTTGGTATCCTTCTCCTCAGTTATGGAGTTGCCGCAGCCAAGTTGATCATAAAAAATAACCGGCCTGCTGCTTGCAAGAGCTTCGAGAGATTCTAGATAGAAATGGGTCATCCCCGGGCCACCGTGCAAAACTAATAGAGGAACCCCTTGCGCATCTAGCCCCGCCGCTCGGTACCACACCTTGCCCCCTTTGACATTGATAAACCCCTCTTTGGCTGTGACGGTTACACTAGCAAATGCCGCTGAAAAAGCTACAAGAACCATGATAATCGCTAACAAGAGAAGGATGAACGGGCCTGCTTTCTTGTCCCACATGATAATCACCCTCCTATTTTAGAACTTAATATCTGCTTGCGAATATATATTATACTATTTTGTTATCTGACTATCCAACTAGCTCAGGATAAGTAATTGTTGTGCTGGAAATGCATGCGCTTAGCAAGCGGTTGAATAATTCTCCAGTGAAGCGTCTTCGGTTGAAACGGTAGCAAAATTCGTTGAGATAGCTCTGAATATGTTTTCTGTCCAATCCATGATATGTTCCACCAATGAAGGCCTTAGCATTGGAGACAATGGTGTGGAGCCACTGCAGATGATCGGGGTTCTTCTTAGGATTGAACTCCTTGGCCACATGGCGATATTCCCGTTTTGCCAAGACCTGATACGAGGAATAATTGTCACTGCTAATGATGGACTCTGGCTCGATGTTGCGTTGGGCAAACTCGACCACTGTGCTGCCTTTCATGTTCGGTATCACCTGCATCTTTACGTATTGAGGATGGCCCTTCCTGTTTAATGACAAAGCTACCAGTACCTGAGTTTGTTCGGTCCCCCGACCCCGTTTTCCGCCTTCGGTCGGAGCGCCGAAATAAGCATCGTCAAGTTCAACGATCCCGGCCAGGGTGTAGGATGCATCACGATCACCCATGGCTTTGCGGATTTTATGCAGCATAGTCCAGGCTGTTTGATAGCTAACTGCCAATTCCCTTGCCAGAAAGGCAGCAGAGACCCCACGCTTGTCGTGAGCGGTCAGATAGATTGCCCAAAACCACTTGCGAAGAGGCGTTCTTGTCTTTTCGAAAATGGTTCCTACCGTAGCTGAAGTCTGGTGCTTGCAGTTTGTGCACTCATACAACGGTAGTCGCCTTGTCGTAATCTTGTAGGCTTGGGTGTGTCCGCACTTCGGGCATTTGAAACCGTCCGGCCATTTCATGCGAAATAGGTGTTCATGGCATTTTTCTTCAGTGGCAAACCGTTCTTGGAATTCAACCAAACTGATCGCTTCGTGTTTGGCCATCGGAACCGCTCCCCGAACTAACGTTTGGAATAATTATACCAAACATTAGTTCTAAAAGAAAGCGTTCCTGAGCAAAATTGATAGTCAGAAAAGAAATTAAAAAGATCGACCCGAACGCAAAGATCATCATGGTAAGTGCTATGGGCCAACAGGCACTGGTCATTGAAGCCATAAAAGCGGGCGCCCTAGATTTCGTCGTTAAGCCATTTCAACCAGACAGAGTGTTAGAGGCCTTGAGTAAAGCTTTGTCCCAATGAATAAAATTTTGAGAAGACGATTTACGTGGTTTCTGGCCTTTTTGAATGAGCGAGGAAATTCATTATGCCTCGCTTTCTTATTATGCTTAAAGGGGACAAGGGCCTTAGCTTATCAAAACAACTATAAATTTTCGATCGTCCTTTACATCCTAAAGGTTATTATGGCATTGTCTATAATTGCCGTCACCGTGTTTTTATTTTATCGTTATGCAATGCGAAAGGGATTATTCAAAAAGTCTGAGGAATTGCAACTAATCGCGCTTTTGCCCCTAGGTAACGATAAGGTATATTTAATTCGATGCAAAGACCAAATTATCTGCGTCTTTGCCGGTAAATCGGGAGTTATGCTCTTAGGAAAATGGAGCTTGAATGATTGGAGCGAAAATAAAAAGTATGTCTAGGTTGGGTAACGTGAAATTAAAGTTGTCGTTATCAGTGTTTTTTGTCTTTTGTCTCTTGGTTTTTTCAAGCAAACAGGCCTTGGCTCAACCTCAAAGCATACCTTTTCCACATTTAGACATCAATGTTAGAGCTAGCGAGTCTCCTGGTGATGTAGCCCTAACGCTTCAGATCATTGCTCTAATTACTATACTGAGCTTGGCCCCAGCTATTGTGTTAATGGTGACGAGCTTTACGCGCATTCTTATAGTCTTGGGCTTCGTGCGCCAATCTATTGGCCTTCAACAACTACCGCCAAATCAGGTATTAGTTACTCTGGCTTTGTTTTTGACGTTTTTTACAATGTCGCCCGTCTGGCAGCGTATATATACTGAGGCTGTAAACCCATATATCGAAGGGACAATAACGACATCGGAGGCTTATGATAATGCCATTGGCCCTTTGAGGAATTTTATGTTCTATCAGGTTGGCGATGAAGAGCTGTCCCTAATGGTATCCCTTGCTGACCTGCCGCAACCTGAAAGTCGAGATGAGGTGCCAACAAGAGTATTGATTCCTGCTTTTATGCTGGGCGAATTGAAAAAAGCTTTTCAAATGGGTATTCTTATTTTTATACCCTTCATAGTTGTTGATATGATAGTGGCAAGTATCTTGTTGAGCATGGGCATGATTATGCTCCCGCCCATGTTGGTCTCGCTTCC
>Ga0116188_1003852_pt1 | contig 10810 bp, 8 predicted proteins | sample AD_JPNTR2_MetaG_FD_89807 | JGI IMG/M metagenome (GOLD analysis project Ga0116188, IMG submission 89807) | Active sludge microbial communities of municipal wastewater-treating anaerobic digesters from Japan - AD_JPNTR2_MetaG | ecosystem: Engineered > Bioreactor > Anaerobic > Digestate | place...
ACTAATGTTGGCGGTAGTGGTGGCGGTGCTTATGCCCGTAAATTAGTTACAGGTTTAACACCTACTAATGTCATTCCTGTGGTAGTTGGAACTTCAGCGGCAAATACTGATGGAGAAGATTCTACCTTCAATACTAATGTAGTTGTTGCTAAAGGCGGTAAAAGTGGCACTAATGGCGGCGCTGGAGGTTCAGCAGCAAGTAGCACTGGCGATGTAAAATATAGTGGAGGACCAGGTGAAACAGGAACAGGAGATAGAGCAGGAGGTGGTGGTGCTGGAGAAAGGAGCAATGGTGGTAGCGGATTAGGAACTTACCCTGGAGTGGGAGGAGAGTTTTGTGGTGGTGATGGAGATAGCAGAATTATTGGAGGTGGGGCTATGTCTATGACAAGTAGTCAAAGTGCTGGAGCAAGGGGGGAAGTTAGAATCACTTATAAACAAACAACACCTTCTGGTTATCCAAGAATTAAATCAAGAACTTTTTACAGACAAGTGCAGGATGGAAAACCAACTTGGAGTTATTTTGCGATGCCTCCTAATATAACAGCAGGAGATACTGTATTGGCATTGCTGGCATATAATTCTAATGTTGATATTTCTTTAAGCGGCACATCGTGGACATTGTTATTCTCACAAGTTGGTCATAATAATAATTCCACCCTAAAAGCATATTATAGAGTGGCTGATGGAGATGAACAGGACACTGTATTTAGCACTTCTTCCACTACTGAATCTGCTTCAATGATAATGTATGTTATTCAAAATGGAGATGTAGATAATATAGCAAGCAAAGCAGAAATAACTTATAATACTAAATTTGACCCTCCTTCTGTATCTTTACCAGAAAGCAAAAAAGCAATTTGGTTTGCTATTGGAAGCGTTCACGGTTTAAACAATAATGTGACACTAACTGCTCCTCCTGCTAATTTTCAAAGTATGTTGTTTGTTCCTTCTGGTGGAGTTATTAAACAAGATAGCACACCTGGGGGAAAAAGAGGTGCTTATATCATATCCTCTGAAAGATTTTATGAAGGGCAACATTAGACCCTGGCACTTATACAGCATCTACTACTTGGAATATTTCTGCTACTATTGCTATTCCTTACAAAGAAAATACCCATTATAAAGATTTGAGCGGGATGATTAAAACGACTTTACCAACTGCTACTGAAAGAATTTATGTTTCTACTACTGATGATATTAAAATGCTTGATACTGAAGATAGCCAGTGGCATTCTATCTGGAAAGGTCTCTTAAAACAAAAAGCACTTAATAGTGATTATCCTCGTATTCTAAAAGTTTGGGGATTAGGAGAAGTTATTTTCGTGGCCAATGATAATAAAATTCACTCAATATCTAAACTGGCTTCTCAATTTACTGATGTGGAATATGAGAGAATAGTTGCTCCTACTAATTATTATGCTAACTGGATGGCGACCACAAAATTAATGATTTTTACAGGGTTTACTAATAAAGATGGTTTAGCCCTGCCTTCTCTTATTCTTGCTTATGACCCTTATTCAGAATATACCAGAACTATTGAAATCCCCAGCGGAGCAACAATGGGCTTTGTCTTAAATGATATTTGTTATTTTATCAATATCAAAGGCGAATTATATGCTTTTTCTGGAAGTTCCTATCAGCAAGTTGGTCATATGCCTGGGTATACAAAAGATATTGAAATAACCCTTCCTCATAGAAACGGCTTTTTTAATTACGAAGGTGAGGTTCTAATGCTTTGGAAGGGAATTTATCCTTATGCTGGTGGAGTTTGGAGATTAAGCGATAATCAATTTTATCACTATGCGAGTATTGATAATCAGATAACACTAACAAGAACTGGGGCTTTATTCTTTGATGGAACTAATATGTATTGCGGTGCTACTTATGGAGAAGTAAAAGGAATTTTTGTTGATGGTGACGCTGATAATGGCTGGATAGTATTTTCTAAAATACCCTCTCCAGACATTAAACAATTATGGCACAATATCGCCTTAAAATACTTCGTTCCTAAACCTAATGTTTCAGAAGGTGATTTTGTAGTAAAATATAGAACACAGCAATCTCAATTGGGTGAAGGAGTTAATGCTGATATTTTCAATGGAACTTGGGTAGATGAAGATACTTTTAACACTACTGCTACAGGGTTTAATGTAGGAGATGAGATTATTGTGGTTGGCGGAAGTGGAAGCGGTTGTTTGGCTCATATTACCAAAATTGACGACACCCTTATAGATATTGATGAGGAAATAGGAACGGCTTTAGCAGATTTTACTTTTACGATAGAAAACTGGAAAAAGGTCAGATTTCCAGCCTTCACAAATAAACAATTTAATTCCATTGCGAGTTTAGGCGATATAAGGTCGGAATGGATACAATTCAAAATCGGGATAGAAGGAGATTATGAATTAGAAGAAGTTCAAATTTCTTCTGTTCCTGATTTACAAATTGATAAAAAATAATTAAAAAAAACTATGGCAATTCTTCCATATCAGCGTTCATATAAATATTACCCCAAATATTCAGTAGCGGGCGGTGCTGGGGTATATCCTGCTACTCCCCAAAAAGAAAATGTTTCTTATCCTAATACAGATTCCAGTCTTTGGGCTAAACTTTTAGGAAGAGGGTCTACAAATACGCCTTCTACGGTAACAAGCGGAATTACAACTTCTGCGGTAAATAAGGATAAAGTTGAACCAACTCCTATAAATGTTAATTTATTAGGACAAAATAATCCGCCCTTACCTCCTGACACTTCCAATGTGCCTGATTTAGTTAATGGATTACAAGCACGATATGACCTTTTAAGACAGCAATTAGACCAGCAATATCAAACTCAAATTGGCGGACTTTCGACACAAATAGAAAGTCAACAGAAATTACAGCAACAATATCAGCAAGAACAAGCCCAAGCACTTGGTTCTTATAAGGAATTAGCAACTCAACCTTTGGCTAATATCGTTACTGGCGGTATAGATGAGTATCGTATTAAACAGAACTATTTTGAAAATCAAAGTTTAATCAATGAACTTTCTGGCTTAATGAACGAAATGAATATGAGTTTAATGAGAGGACAGGAGTTAATTAAAAGCGGAGCAATTTCTAAAACTGAATTACAAAGAAGGCAGACCGAAGCCACAGCCAGAGCAGGAGTAGTTCAAGCAGTTATCAATGCCCGCAATAATCAAATTGGGACAGCCCTTAATATAATTGACAGGGTTTATACTTCTATTAGAGACGATACTGAAAGGCAAGTAAATTATTACAAAGATGTAGTAAATTATTTTGATAGATTAAGACAGGAAGCATCGGCAAAAGAATTAGACCTTACTAAAACTCAAAGAGATTATATCAATGCTCAAATTAAAACAAAAGAAAATGAAGTAGCGAATATGGAAAAGACAGTAGAGTATATTAAAGGTTTGATGGTTAATCCTGAAACTGCTAAAATAGTTGCTGACGCAGGCGTCAATTTGACTGATTCAGTAGAAACTATTGAACAGAAATTGGCTAAATGGGGTTATATTCAAGAACAACAGCAAATTGCTACTCAGTTAGCACAAAAGGGATATAGTGAAATCTTTACGAAAGAGGAACTTAAAAATTATCCTGCTGATGCTATTGTCCAATGGAAAGATAGTAAAGGCAAAATTCATTATTTTGTAAGCACCGAAAAACCTGCTAATAAAACAACTTATAAGGATTTTTCTGATAACAAGGGAAATGTCACCAGAGTTTGGACAGAGACAGACCAGTATGGAAATGTTGTTAAAACTTGGTATCAAACTTTAGGGCAGATAGGACGAACTTCCTCAAATAGCATTTTGGATTTACTTGGATTAGATTTGGGAGGCACTCAAAACACACCTGCTGAAACTTCTCAAAGTGAAAATCCTTTTGAGACAAAAACTACTGTTCCGAAAGAAAAGGAAAGTTCTGGCTCTTTTTCTCTTTCTAATGCCTTAAAAGGCACTAATTGGTATGATATTCCAACTAAATAACATTTAATATTATGGTATCATATTGGGACAATTTTAAAAACTGGCTTAATAATTTAAATCCTGCTCTAAATCAGACACCTAATTATTTGGGTAGTTATATCAACCCCCAAACCCAGCAGTCTATTCAGGTAAAGAAACCTCAAACAACTCCAAAACCTGTTTCTATTCCTCCTGTTTCAACTCAAACCCCTGCTTCAACTAAACCAAAGGATTATTTAACCTCTATTAAATCGGTTTTTGATAAGACCTATTCACTGGGATTAAGTGTAATTAACCCTTTGGGATATAAAAGTGCCTTAGAGTTGGATTTAGATAATGCCAAAGTATTAAATCACGAGGCAGAATTATTATATAGAAAGGCGGAAAAAGAAACTGATATTCAAAAGAAAAAAGACCTTCTCTTAAAGGCGACTAATTTTAATTTACAAGCCAGTGAGATTTCTAAAAATGTTCAAAAAGAAGTGCCGAGTTTATTAAACCTGCCTCAATTAGCAACCGCAGGGTTTGTTAAAACAGGGATGTTCCCCCAATTTACAGATGTTATTCAGCAAACAACAAAAAACTTAGTTGAGGATTATCGCAAGAAATATCCCCAATATAATGTTCCGACAGATATTCCAATAGAGGAACAAGTAAGGCAGTATTTTCAACTTATTAAAGGGGAAGCAGAAAAGAAGTTTGGAGAACCAAAATTACCAGAAGGATATAAAGAACCTGACACTGTATGGGGAAGGTTCTATGAAGATACAAAAGGATTTTATTATAATTCGTTGAAGCCAGGAATTTATAGCACTATCCAATATTTTGCTCGTAGTTTGAATATACCTGAATTATCTACTAATGTTGAAAAATTAGCAGAGGAGGCTTATGCTTATGGAAAATCAAGAGCGGATTTACAAGTTCCAGAGGAACTTTCTGATTTGCCTCATTTAATTGAAAGTTTCAAAAAAGACCCATTAAAAACTATTGCTTTTGGAGGGGCGTCTTTTTTTGCGAGAGCATTGCCTTATACCTTAACCACGGTATTAGCGGAAATGGTTATACCTGGTGGTGGAACGGCTTTCATTTATTCCTTGGAAAAAGGAAACTTCCAAAGAGATTTATTAGAAAAGGGAGTGGATTATGAGCACGCAGATGCGGCTTCTAATCTTTATGGTATTTTATCCTCTGCTATTGAAAATATGAGCGGTTATACTCCAAAAGGAATAGAGGACTGGGTTTCAAAAAAGCCAGTTCAAAATTTATTAAAACAAAGTTGGAAAAATGTCTTGATTCAATTACCAAAAGCAACTGTTAAAACTCTTTTGAAAGCAATACAAGAAGGCAATGAGGAAGTTTATCAAGATATAGCAGGTCAGTTAATTAAAAAATGGCTGGATATTCCTGAAAACAAAGAGAATATTATTCCCCAATTAGCATATGAGTGGATAGGGGGCTTTGTTGGAAGCATACCATTAGGCGTCACTCAATTTAAGTATCAGCCAGAAATTCCTGGCTTATCTATCAGGAGTATTGAACCAGAGAATTTAATTCCTGAAGGAGAACCTTATAAAGGGAAAGTTTCTGATGATGGTTATACATTTATCGGTTTAACTAAAAATTCAAAGGGAAGATATGAAATAAACTATAGTGAGGCGTTTCAGGAAGGAATAAATAAACTTTATATAACTTTTAAGGATATTCCATCTGCCCTGAAAGTGGTTTCAGAAATGTTTTATCATATAAAAGCAAAGCCGACAGAACAAAAAGCCGAAAAAGTAGATGTAATTGATATTCAATCAGACCCAAAGATTTATGCTCTAACTGAAACTTTATCGGCGTTAGAGGAAAAAATGGATAAAATGGAAGAAAAAATGGCAGAAGGAAAAAATATAGATATGGTTGAATATGATAGTATTGATAAACAAATAGGAGATATTCAAAGGCAAATTGGTGAACGCAGAAATGAATTATTGGCGACAAAAGAAGTAGCGAAAGAAGAGATTACGCCACAGGCGGCAGAAACTCCTGTTGAGGAAAAGGCAGAAATTCCTTTAGAAGAAAAACCAATTCCTAAAGAACTTGAACCATTGGCGGAAGGGGCAAGAAGTTTTGATAGTGCGAGATTGTGGAAACTATCAATGACAGGAATGCCAGTAGATAAAGCTAACGAAATATCAAATCAACTTATTAAAGCAGGGTTCATAGAAAAACCTCCAGTGGGAATGATTAGTAAAAAGATTGTTCCAGATTTTGATGCTTTCTATAATCAAGCCATTAAGGGAACAAAAGAAGTTAAACCCACCCCCACAATCGCACCAGAAGCACAAAAAGGGGTTGTAGAGGAGGTTTTACCCGAAAAGGGTATAAAACTACCTAAACCTAAAAAAGAAGTTAAAGTAGAAGAAAAACCTCCTAAAGCAGAAAATTTGGAAGTAGTAAGCAAGGTTACTACAGGGGATAAATTAGATGTAGATATAGAACAAGATATTAAAGACCAGCCCATTACAGCAGTAAAAGAAGACGGCTCTGAGGAAACTTTAGAAATCCCTACTGAACCTGTTGAAATCTACGATAGAGAGTGGAGAAAGGTCAAAACAACCGACCCGATAGCAATAATGAAGTGGAACGAAATTAAACAGAATTTAGACGATTTATTAAAAACTTTCAAACAAGCAATTCCAGACCTCAAAGCATTAAAAGCCAATCAAAAAGAATTAGTAAGCAGTTTAAGAGATATTCAATTGGCAAGATTAGACGCAATCTTTGCGGAAGCAAAAGATATAAATGAGTTTAAACAAAGATTAGGAGAGTTGAGCGAAATAGCAGGAAAATCTGTTTCTGAAAAAGTTCAAAAATTATTTGATGGAGAAACTCTTAATAAAGCGTTCTCTATTATTCAGTATTTTAGCGGAAACGACTGGCTTAAATTAAGTGCCTTAAAAGCATTTCTTGATTTATCAACTGGTCATACTGCTTATGCTTCTGGATATCAGGCGATTGCTAAAATCTTTGGGTCTGAATTTTCTTTACAAATTAAACAACTCTTTCCTTTAAGCACGAGTGAGAAAGTGCTTTACTTTATCAGTGCTGTTTATAATGTCCCCAGAAGTTGGCTGGCAGGATTTTTTGATTTATCTGCTACTCAGGTTCAGTTGTTATTAGCCAGTTCTGGACACCCTATTCTTGCCCTAAAAGCACTTGGTGCTGGTATGAAAGCATTTGCGGAAGGATTTATGCACCCTTCAGAACAAGCCCTTGCTATTCAATCTATCTGGCAGGACCCAGATATGAAACGGCTTGTCTATGAAGCCAAGATTTCTTTTACTAATCCCTTTGGAGTAGGGGGAGAAAAGTTTCAAGAACCATTTATTGGCTTATCTATCTTAGAGAAAGTTCCTTTTGTTAGGAATATTGTAGGAGGAACTGCTGCTGCTTTTGATACTCAGGTAAGTTTGATGCAGTATTATCTTGGCAAAACCTACTTAAATGTATTAGAAGCCACAGGAGAAGTTACAAAAGAAAATCTGGAAGGTATGGGAAGGTTTATTAACGACATTACTGGTCGTGCTAATATACCTCGTTCCTTAAAAAAGATTACTACTATTCTGAATTATGGCTTTTTCTCGCCTCGTATGCTGATAGCCACTTTTGATACTCTCAATCCTGTAATGTATGTAAAACTTCCTAAGGAATTAAGAAAATATGCGGCAAGAATGTGGTTAATATTCTTATCTATGGGTTTCTTAAAACTCTTTGGAGCAAGAATGCTTGGTGCTGAAGATACCACTAAAGACCCTACTTCTGCTGATTTTCTTAAAATTAAAATAGGAAATTATAGAAATAATCCTTTTGGAAAATATCAGGCGATTGCTGTTCTTTTAGCAAGAATAATAAAAGGGGAATACACCAGCACTACTACTGGAATGAAACAAGTAGTAGGGTGGGCTCCTGGCTATCAAGGGACTTCGTATGCTGAACTTATAACAAGGTTTTTTGCAAGTAGAGAACACCCAACTGCTGCTTGGCTTGTTGACGCTATTAAAGGACAAACAGAGGAAGGATTGCCATTTAGGTGGGCACCAGAAACTTTGAGATTATTTGTTCCAATGTTTTTTGCTGATATCACTGAACTGCTTTATGAAGCCAGAAAAAATAACTGGTCTCCTGTGTTAACCTTATTTGCTACCATAGACGCCTTTCTTGGTGCTCCTTCTCAAACTTATGGAGGATATATCCCTGCTATGTTTCAAGACCCGAATACTGGCAAATACTCCTTGAAACTTATTCAATACCCGCAAACTCACGAAATTATATGGAGCAAAGGGTTGAAGCAACCATTAACCCAATTTGACCCTAAGGACTGGGAATATGTAACGAATAAATATAGAGCCGACCAAGCGAAAACCTATCTCTCTAAGACCTTTAATTCCTTAATGACCCAAGTTGAAAATGGTAAATTAACTCCTGACGAGGCATATAAAAAATGGCAGGAAATGACAAAAGCCCTTAAAATTCCTATCTCTTATACCAATACTGACCCGAATAATCCTTATTTACAAGAATATAACAGGCTTTTAACCAAAGGGGAGAAAGTTCCAACTCTGGATTTTAAGTTTTATCAAGGTTTAGATGCTCAGGATATAGTTGGATATAATAAAAATCTGGATGATTTAAGGAATAGGGCTTTGCAGGCGGTTATTAGCAGTCCTAACTATCAAAAGTTGCCTGACGAATACAAAAGCAAATTGCTTACTAATACTATAAACGAGGTAGAACAGCAATATAATCTTAATTGTATTAAAAATATCCTTTCTAATATACCCAAAGAATTTATACCCGATGCTTTGATAGAACTTAAAAGGTCTGGTTTAATGACCGAATCTATATTTAACCAACTTCAACAGGGACTATAATTTGACTTTTTTTGAAAAATCTGCTACACTGGATAGTAGACCTTTTATATGTCTAAAATCGGAAGATTATTTCTGGTCTTCTGTATGGTGCTGACTTTAACTGGTGGAATACATATTACGACAGCAGAAGCACCACAAATAACTCTTTCACAATTAAGAAATCAAGAAAGTTGGACTTCAAGAGATATACTATTAGGAATAGAATTATTAACAAAGGAATATCAATTCCCCTATTTTGCTTTATTAAAAGATTTAGCCCAAGAAGAAAGCAGAATAGGGCAGGATAAGAGATGCGGAGATAGGGGTAAATCCTGCGGTTCATACCAATGGAGAAAACCTACTTGGGAGGAATTTCAAGAGAAGTATCATAAAGAGCATTTAGATTACAATAATAGTATAGACCAAATAGAAATGACCATTATCGCCTTAAAAGAAGGTTATTGGTATTTATGGGGTTCACTTCAAAGGAAATATAAAACGAACCCTATTCATTAAGGGCTCGTTTGATAAATTCGTAGGTAATTTTCGCAGCAGGGGGCAGGTTCAATGCCTTTCTTAATTTATATACTTTATAATATTGAACAAATTTCTTCCACTTTTTATAAGTGAGATTAAAATGGAAGGAAACACTGAACCATTTTTTGAAACTCCTATACGACCATATCTTGTTATTATACTCATAAATCTCAATAAAATCCCTGATTGCTCGTGGGGGTAATTTCCAGATTTTGGAATAGTATTTTACTGGGTCTATATTGTAATTATTTTTTTCTCTCATACTTTGGATTGTTGTTTGAATTGTGGAAGTTCTTGTAGTAATTTATTATAATGTTCATACAATTTATTCAATTCATCAACAGTGAATTGTTTATTTTGTCTTTTCAGTTTAAGTTTTTTTTCAAACCATTTTAATCCATGCTGTTTAATAAGTTTAGCATGGTAGATTCCATAATTACCTCCCAAGAATAAATTACACCTTTTACATTGCGGAAATACTAACTCAGGGTCAAATAAAATGGAATTTCCTCGTCCACCAAGCCCATGTCCCGCCTGTAAATCCCGAAAAAAGAACTTTTTATTACAGGTATAACAATAGTTATATCCTAACAGGTCAGCGTCTTTTAAGCGGATATACAAACTAAATACCTTCCAAACTTTATCTTTCAACTTCTTTATAGAGGGTTGTTTTTTCAGGCGGGACATAGATTTAGGAATTAAAAGTTATGGTAAACGAACACCCATTTTCACCTTAAGCCAGTTCAGAAACATAAAAAGAACGGCTCCAATAGTGGAACTTCCTAAAGCAAAGTTCCAGATATTGGGATATTCAACCTGTAAACCAGCAATAAGTAAAGACACTAAGATAACTAAGAAACTCTTAATACCTTTAACTGCTGTTTTTTTATAACTATACATGGTTTTATTTTATTTAATTTTCGACCTTTAATAAATCATTTTAAATTGAATAAGAGACTCTGATTTCTTTTTCTTGTTAATAATCTTATAGATATTGAAAGTACAAATGTTTCTAAAATGTCCTTAAACGCACCAGAATGCCCTACAAAGGGGTTGAAGTGAGGAAGGCGATAAAGATTGCGGTCAAGAAGTAAATTATCAGCCAAATAACTCCTCCCCAGAAATGTTTTGGGTCATTTAATTTCATAACCTTTCTGTAAATGAGGTTTCATAATAGTTTAACTTTATAGCAAGTGAGGTTGCTTATTTTCTGTTTTAGTCCATATCTTTTTATAATGTTTCAAGATATTAAGTATCATTTTAATTATCTGGTGATATTTGTCGTAGTTTGTAAGGGTGGAGGAATAAATGATTTTTTTTATATCTTCTTGCCATTTAGTCATAGAGATTTATACTATCTAAATTTTATAGTTTAAGGAATGATGCGATATGGCAACA
>Ga0116188_1003869_pt1 | contig 10781 bp, 12 predicted proteins | sample AD_JPNTR2_MetaG_FD_89807 | JGI IMG/M metagenome (GOLD analysis project Ga0116188, IMG submission 89807) | Active sludge microbial communities of municipal wastewater-treating anaerobic digesters from Japan - AD_JPNTR2_MetaG | ecosystem: Engineered > Bioreactor > Anaerobic > Digestate | place...
CATCCTTTGTATATTATGATATTTACAGCAATGTTATCATTACTGTTATATGCAATACATTTCATACACCCATTTTATATAATTATTCCTGTAGTAATAATTGACTTTGTTTATGTGTTTTTTCTTGGCAAGAGGTTACCATGCTCACGTTAAACAATCTTTCATTAACAATTACCAATAATCATATTCTTAAAAATATTACAGTTGAATTCTTTGAAGGTGAAATTATTGGTATAATTGGCAAACCTGGCTGCGGCAAATCTGTTCTTTTGCAAACGATTGCACAGTATTATACACACTACAATGGCGAAATTTTATTAAACACAAAACCAATACGTTTAATCAAAAAAAGAGAGCTATCTCAAAAAATTTCTTATCAGCCTGCAGGTTATTTTTATAACCATTACATCACCCTTTATGATTACCTTGTATCAAGCAGAATACCGTATAAAACTTTTCTTTCACCTTTCCAATCTTTTGATTATGAGATTGTCGATAAATATATGCATCATTTTGAATTACAGCAATATAAATTTAAACCACTGGTGCTTCTTTCTTCTGATATTCAGGCACGTGCCCTTTTAGCATTTCATTTCATACGAGATGCACAGATAGTAATGCTGGATAATCCAACACAAAATCTTTCTTTACCATCATATAATCAGCTTCATGATGCTATTATACGCTATTGTTCAACCGGAAAGAATTGCTGTATCATTGCTTCACATGACATTAATTTCCTTGCTCAAACAGTAGATAAATTATATATTATGGAAAACGGCTCTATAGTTGATTCATGTGTTCCTGCTGATTTAACTGAAGATTTAATAAAAAAAATATTTGGAGTGGATGTTTTTATTACACGAAACATTTATAACGGCAAACCTAATGTCCATCTATATTTTGAATATTAACAAAGCACACCAGATATCCCGGGGTAGAATAGATATGCTAAGATAATATTAAATGTAATAATCTAATTTCCTTATCCCTTCTTCTACGCTATTGATTAAAAGCAGATCATATGACTCTGTTGCATTAATTAAACTTTGAAGATTATCTGAAGCTCCCAAAATCATAACCCTGCGTTTTTTTTGTCTTGCAAAGTGCGACAGGTCAGTTAATGCCTTGAGCCCTGATGAGGTTACCATCGATACACCTGAAACATTAATAATAACATTATTTGTGGCAACCAGGCTTTCTATCAAACTTATAAATTCTCTTTCAGTGGCTGAACACAGGACCCCTGCTAAGTTAACTATTTTTGCCCCTTCACGTTCTTCTATTGAATAATTTATTTCAGCTGCCATTATTTGCCAACCATTGTTAAATAAAAGTTCAATGCTTCCTTTACCAATCCATCATTCACTTCACAACCAATCCGTGGTTTACCAATTGATTCCAGAAGAACAAAGCGTGTTTTGCCTTTTATATTTTTTTTGTCGTACATCATATGATTAACAATCTTGTTAGGGTCAAATGAAATATTGGGCAACAGGCTATATGCAGATATAATATCCCTTATACAATCAAAATCAGCTTTTGGCATGCCCTCCTTCATGGATATATACGATTCAATCAACATACCAGCAGCAACAGCATCACCATGACTTACTGTATATTCAAGTAGAGATTCTATAGCATGTCCAACTGTATGCCCAAAATTTAAAATGGCTCTGATATTTTTTTCGTATTCATCCTTCTCAACCACAGAAGCTTTGAATCGTACTGAACTATTAATACAGCTATATAACGAATTGTCAATATGGCCATATTGTATTTCTTTATTCAGCAATAATGTTAATGATGAACTATCTCCAATTAACGCATGTTTTACAACTTCTGACATGCCACAGCGCCATTCTGATTGAGGTAATGTTTGTAAAAAATCAATATCAATAATTATATAATCAGGCTGATGAAAATGGCCCACTATGTTTTTGCCTGCTTTAATATTAACTGCCACCTTACCGCCAATACTGGCATCCACCATTGACAGAAGTGTTGTGGGAACATACACTACATCTATACCACGCATATATGCTGATGCAACATACCCGGCAAAATCAGTGGTAACACCACCACCTATCCCTATTACCAGTGAATTCCGTGTACACTGGTTTTCAAGTAACAGGTTGAAATATTGTTCAGCATATGCATATGATTTATTTTGTTCGCTGTCATTATAATGTATTGGGATAGCATCAATTAATGACAGGCTTTGGTCAATAACCTCTTTATGCAATGAATATACCGTATCACTTACAATTGCAACAATGACATCCCACTTTTTATATGGGATCATTGATGATAACGAAGCCAGTATGCCCTTGCCAATTATTATTGTAGATTTTTTTGAATCTAACTGTAAAACAAGAGTATCACTATTTGTTATGGGATCCACAGTGAACCTTTATATATCCGTTCGTTTTTATTCTGTAATAATTGAATAATATACTCATTAAGTGGCGGGTACATAACAATATCAGCCAATTCACTGACAGGTTTGAAACTGAAATCATATAAAATTTTCTCATCACCTAAACGTATTGACTTATTTAAAAGATAACACCAGAATACAATATTAATAATATGACGTTTCCCATGAGGTTCTATTGAGTCAGCTATTAATGCAATATCACCAACTTCAACTGCAAGCCCCAATTCTTCAAAAAACTCCCTTTTGAGTGCCTCATCAAGTGATTCCTGATATTCAACACCACCTCCAGGCAACAACCAGTAGATTTCCCCCCTTTTTTATGAGCTATCATCAATATTTTGTTTTCTTCAACAACTAATCCAGCTACACGGATCCTGATCTTTTTATGTGATAGCTCAAACCTCATATTGTTATCCTGTTGGAGTAGATAAGTTCCAGAGCTTTTTTTGCAGCATCCGACTCTGCTTTTCGCTTACTGCTACCTGTTCCAACTGTAATATCACGATCGTTTATAGTTAATTTAATAGTATACATTTTACTATGATCGGGACCAGATTCATGGATCACTGTATACAATGGCCTGCTTTTATATTTCTTCTGTACTAATTCCTGTAATGTTGTTTTTGGATCACGTAAATATGAAAGTTTATCAATACGCTGAATATCTTTCTTTAATAGCCTCAATACCAACTTTTTTGATTTTGTTAATCCTGCATCAAGATATACTGCACCAATAATTGCTTCCAGTGCATCTGCAAGTATTGATTGACGGTATCTGCCACCTGTAAGCTCTTCGCCCCTTCCCATAATAATATAGTCACCTAAGTTCATCTGATTGGCAACTTTTGCCAGGGTATCTTCTGAAACTACAGCAGATTTTATTTTTGCTAAATCACCTTCGGGGTAATTTTCAAACGATTTAAATAGATATTCATTTACCACTAAACCCAATACTGAATCACCCAAATACTCCAATCGCTCATTATCTTTTACAGGAATTGAGGATTCATTAACATAGGAACGGTGAGTTAAAGCACGTTTTAATAATGATTTATTTGAAAAGGTAAAGTGTAAACGTTTTTCAAGCTGTTGCAATTTACGATTTTGCCTTTTTTTATCTAAGCCCTTCTTATTTTCATCATCCATTGCTCATCACAAAAAAACAAAATTCAATCACTGTAATTTTGCTTCAATATATTTAACAACATCTTCAACGGTTAATAATTTTTCGGCATCTTCATCGGGTATTTCTATTCCAAACTCTTCTTCCAGCGCCATAACCAGTTCTACAGTGTCAAGGGAATCCGCTCCTAAGTCATCAACAAATGATGCCTGTAGTGTAACTTCTGACTCATCGACCCCTAACTGATCCACAATTATTTTTTTTATTTTTTCAAAATCAACTGTCATTACCTCTGGCCCTCCTTACCTGACTTGCCTTACAAATTAAACCCAGGACAACAAAAACATATATATGATAGTAGTAAAAATATTGATATTTTGTCAAGATTAATATAAAAGGAGCGTCTCAAACGCTCCATATTCATACACAATCATTAACCCTTGTTAACTTTTACAACCGGTTCCACTATAAGTTTTCCCTTATAATGGCCACATTCGGGGCATACTCTATGAGGCAGAACGTATGCACCACAGGTTGGGCAAGGTCTTAAGTTTGGTGCTCCAATCGCATCATGCGAACGTCGCATCCTTGATTTTGCTTTTGATTTTCGCCTTTTTGGTACCGCCACTTTTTTTCTCCTTATTTACTATTATCAAAAATTTCATTATAAGTTCAAAAATAGCACGTTGCTGTGTCAATGCTTTTTTAATGAGTAGTATATTAATTTTTCTTTTCGTTTTCAATTGCCCCTAAAAAAATACTGTGCTGGGCTGCCTTTTTTGCAAAAAAAGACTGTGGGAACTCAGTGGTTACTCTGTTAAAATATTCCTGTGCTTTATAATACTCACCTTTAAGAGCATACATCCTGCCAATACTATATAATATCTGGTCAATATTAAAGGCATCTTTATACTTTGATTCGCAAAGGAGATAATACCGTAAAGCCTCATCAATATTATTAAGATATTCTGATGACATGCCTGCCTGCTGTAATGCCAGTGAAGCAAACAACGGCGATGCATATTGTGCAGCTTTTTCATAGTATCTGGCAGCATTGGCATAGTCTTTTTCATTAAAATAAAGGCTTGCAATAATATAATAGCCATTGCGGTGAACATACCCAAAATAAGAGCTGTCAGCAATTGTCTGTAACCTTTTAACAGTGCGCAAAAACTTTTCATTATGTTCTTGTATATCGGTTGTATACGTTGTTCTATATTCATCAAGAATTGCTTCAAAATCAGCAGTATCTTTTTTTATTTTATAATCAGCATACACAATAGCTGCAATACCAAGAACTAAAACCACTGACACACCAATAGCCACTTTAATTGCCACAGAACGGTGAGCGCGAATATAATCGCGGACATCCATCAGCATTTGCTCAACAATATTGCGGTGAACAGTAACTTCCCTGTCTATCATGTGTTATTCCTTATCCAGTTTATTTTTTAAAAGTTCACCCAGTGTAACGGTACCAGACGTTGATGTGTTTAAAATCTTCTTGATTTCTTCCTTTTCGGACATAATTTCATAATGCTTGATACTGAGTGACAGTCGCTTCTTATCAACATCAACACCCAATACAACAGCATTCACTTTATCCCCAACTTTATAGATAGTATCAACTGATTCAATTTTTTTTCTTGATACTTCTGATATATGAACAAGCCCTTCAACGGTATCGCCATCAATCTTAACGAACATACCAAAAGGAACAATCCCGGTGACAATTCCTGAAACAATAGTTCTGGGAGGATATTTTTCAGCAATTACTTCCCATGGTGATTTGGTCAGCTGCTTGATGCCACAGGCGATCTTCTGTTCCTCTTTATTAATTTCAAGAATAATAAACTGTATTTCCTGACCCTCTTTATACTGTGACTGAATATCTTTAAAATTTTCATCCCACGAAATATCCGATATATGGATCAAACCATCGATATCAGGCTCAAGCTCCACAAACATACCAAAATTAACAATCTTTTTAATTGGACGCGTATGAATACTCTTCACAGGGAAACGCTCTTCAATAGTCTCCCAGGGATTTGGCTGTAATTGCTTTATTCCCAGTAATAACTTTCTGTTTTCATCATCTACACTTAAAACAACTGATTGTATCCTGTCGCCTTTTTTATACAGTTCTTTTGGATTTACTGTTCGCTTTGCCCATGAAATGTCCGATGCCGAACAATACCCTTCAACACCAGGCTCAATTTCAATAAACATACCAAAATTGGTAATAGTGACAATTTTTCCTTCGATTGTGTTCCCAGGCTGATATTTTTCAGGAACCGACAACCATGGATCAGGAACAAGCTGCTTTAAACCCAATGCAATTTTTCCTTCTGCTCTGTTAATGGCAAGAAGTACAAAGTCACGCTCTTCGCCAATCTTTAATATTTTCTTTTTCTTAAATACTTTGCGCCATGAAATATCATTTCGATGAAGAAGGGCTTCAATGCCACCAATATCAACAAAAGCTCCAAAGTCCACAAATTTTGTTACCTTGCCGCGTATGACATCGCCAGGCTTGTAATTTGCTTCTAAATTATCCCATATCTTTTTCTGTTCTTCATCAAGAAAATCTTTCCGCGACAAAAGCACTGACCGCTTTTTTCTATCAATAGTTTTAATCTTAAAATAAACTGTAGAATGCCCATTCTGAGATTTTCCCTTAACATCAGCTGCAAGCGTTAATGGCAGGAAAGCCTGAACACCATTACAGTCAACAACAAACCCATTCTTTGATTTCTGTTTTATAGTCCCCTGTATGATATTTGACCCTTCAATAGCCTTTAAGAATTGCTGCCAGCTTTTTTCTTTCTTTGCTGCTTTAATTGAAAATACATACATCCCATCAAGAAGGCGTTTATTCATGAGCATTACTTCAACCACGTCACCCACTTTAGGAGCAGTTTCAAATTCTTCCAAACTTACTCTGCCATCAGTTTTTGTGCCAATATTGACATAGGCAAAATCATTATCAACAGTAACTATCTCACCTGTATAGATAGTTTTGGGCTGAATGGAATCATTTGAAAGGTTTGAAACATGATCCATATATAGCTGGCTATCATTTCTATCTACTTCCATACCACTTCACCTTATTGTCATAACGTTAATACAATCAAAAGAAAAACCGTGTATAAGTCAATTTTATTTTAGCAATTATTCACCGGTATATCTAAAAATAAAAATTTTTATATGCGATAGTTACTATATCATTAAATTCCTAACCAATGAATATATATGATCAATAACTTCCTGCTGTGTCATTGCGCTGGTATCAATATAGACCGCATCGTGTGCTTTTTTCAGCGCACCATACGGGCGATTCATATCTTGCTGGTCACGACGAGCAATGTGCACCTTTAACTCATTTACGTCAATATTTTTTCCTTTTTGCGCATATTCTTTAGCACGCCGCAATGCACGTTCTTCAACTGTTGCATCTAAATATATCTTGATATCTGCATCAGGAAACACAATAGTGCCAATATCCCTCCCATCCACAATGATTGAATGGTCTTTGGCCCACATACGCATGAGTGTATTGACATAATCCCGCACCGCAACTATATCCGAAATTTTACCAATATGTGTGGCTACAATTTCATTGCGTATGTTTTCACTAACATCGACACCATTACAATATGTTGTGCAGCTTCCATCATCATTAAAAACCTGTTTAAGCTGAATTTCATCAAGGAGCCTGCACACATCCTCCTGTGTAAAATGTTCACCACAATGTTCCAGCACATACAACGTTATAGCCCTGTACAATGCTCCCGAATCGATATATTGCAAACCTGCCCGTTTAGCCACCTCTTTTGATACAGAACTTTTCCCGGAACCTGCCGGCCCATCAATAGCAACAACAATATTTTTACGCATGATACTTATTCCATATACTCTGAACTTCTTCAAAATACTGTAACAATAACTGTCTGTCATTATTCAAGGATGCCTGCTGTATACTATGTTTCACCGTATTTAATGATTGTATATAATCTTCTAGCACTGCAATGATATTGGTACTATTTAACAAAACAATATCGGCCCACATGTCGGGACTACCACCAGCAAGTCGCGTCATATCTTTAAATCCTTTCCCAATAAATGGCTGCATGTCAGATGGATTATTTTTTTTATTTACTCCAAAAAAGCTTTCCATTAACGCCGTTGATGCTATATGCGGAAGGTGGCTGGTACTGGCAACCATTTTGTCATGTGTTGCAGCATCCGTAATATGAATTTTGCATTCCAGCAATTCCCAGAATTTTTTAATGGCTGCTATATCAGCATCGGTATTTTTTTTGTGCGGTGTAATGATTACCCATGCACCGGTAAGGATTGAGTGGGTACTGAATGTATATCCGGACTTTTCAGAACCAGCCATTGGATGGCATCCAACAAACTGATGTGCCCTTTCATGCTGAATAACTGCATCAATAATTGATTGCTTTACACTGCCGGCATCTATGATTAATGCGCTGGATTTAAGATGCGGATCATCCAATAAGAATTGAATCATAGCGATAGACGATAGCACCGGTGTTGCTACTATGAAAAGATCAACATCATTGCAATCGATTGCATCAATAGATGCAACCTCATCAATGAACCCTTCCTTCAGGGCATTGTGCAAATTTTCTGGTTTCCTGCCATATGCGGTTATGAACACAGATTGATGCTTTTTTTTAAGCATGCGAGCAATTGACCCGCCAATGAGCCCCAAACCTATGATAGCAACCTTATTAAACATTAATAAATTCCCCTGCCCAGTGCCAGTGCCACGCTGGCAAGTTTCTTTTTTAGTTCAACTAACTGCTCAAAATTTATTGTCTGCTGCCCATCCGACATTGCCTCTTCAGGATTTGGATGTGCTTCAACCATGATGCCATCAGCGCCTGCAGCAACATACGCAAGCGCTGCTGAAGTCACATAATCTTTTAGCCCCATTGCATGGCTTGGGTCACACACAACAGGTAAATGTGAAAAATCTTTTAACACCGGAACTGCACCTGCATCAAGAGTATTGCGGGTAATATCCTCAAATGTCCGTATACCACGGGGGCAAAGTATTACCTGTTTGTTGCCCTGTGAAAGTATATATTCTGCTGACATCAAGAATTCATTTATGGTTGCACTCATCCCTCGCTTTAACAAAATTGGCTTATTTATTTTTCCCAGCTCCTTTAAAAGGTTAAAATTTTGCATATTGCGGGTACCAACCTGCAATACATCAGCATACTGGGCAACAAGTTCTACATCACGGGGATCCATTACCTCGGTAATTATTGGTAACCCTGTTTCCTCTTTTGCCTTTGCTAAATACTTTAACCCTAACGCCCCATACCCTTGAAACGTGTACGGCGATGACCGTGGCTTGTATGCTCCCGCCCTTAGCATGGATGCGCCAGCCTGCTTTACCATTTTTGCATGCTCTATAATTTCCTTTTCACCTTCAACAGCACAGGGACCGGCCACCAGTACGATCTTATCACCACCTATATCAATATCACCCACACGGATAATGGTTCTGTCGGGATGAGTTTCTTTGCTTGCTAACTTGTATGGTTTTAATATTGGCTTGACCGATTCAACACCTGATATTGCTTCAAGTGGCTGTTCACGGATGATGTCCTCATCGCCAATAACCGTGATAATTGTCCTGTACTGCCCCTTTGAGACATGTGGCTGCAAGTTTAACGACTTTATTTTGCCAACTATATGATCAATTTCATCCTGTGTAACATTGGGTTTTAGTACTATAATCATAATTACCGTGCTCCTTTTTTATGTTAAATCTTTAATCATGTTTTTCAGCCTGATATGATCCCAGAACCTTCAAAAATATGGTTTCCTGTTTCATAGCCTCCAGCGCCTTCTGGACAACAGGATCAGTTCTATGTCCATTAAAATCAATAAAAAAGTTATATGCCCACATCTTCTTCTTATCAGGGCGGGACTCTATCATGGTCATATTAATACCATGTTCACTGAACGGTTTTAGAAGCTTATACAGTGCACCAGGCTGATCTTTCACAGCACACACTATTGAAGTTTTGTCATTACCTGTTGGCGGGTTATCATGCTTCCCTAACACAAGAAACCGTGTATAGTTTTGACGTGAATCTTCAATACCATCAGCAATGATGTTAAGATTATATATTTTAGCTGAAATATTTGAAGCGATAGCGGCTGAGTATTTATCCCATGATGCAGTTTCAGCAGCTTTTGCAGTTGAATTCACCTGATTTATTTCCACATTGGGCAAATTTGCTTTAAGCCAGTTTTTACACTGAGCAAGCGATTGGGGATGGGAATATATTTTTTTAATCTTTTCGATACTGTCACATACTGATAGCAGACTATAAGTAATCCTGAGCGATTTTTCGGATACAATTTTTAAATCAGTATCAAGAAATTCATCCATGGTGTAGGTGACCGCACCTTCGGTACTGTTTTCAATTGGAACTACACCAAATGTTGCCCTGCCTGTCTCAACTTCATCAAATACATCCGAAATAGTCCTGTGCGGTACAGCCTCTATAACATCACCAAAAATTTCCAGCAGAGCAATATGAGTAAATGTTCCAACTGGACCTAAATATGCAACCTTCAGAGGGCGAGCTGCTGAAAGAGCCACAGAAAAAATTTCCGTTGCAATTTTTTCTATTAACTCAGGGGTAAGTGGTGGCCGGGCATATTGCTGCAAATGCGAAATTATTTTTGCTTTAACCGGGAAAATCCCCTGCTCACCTTCTTTCATGATGTTCTGCAACTCTTTGCTGTATAGTTCCGTTAACTGAGACAACGATTCAATTATGTTTTTTTCAAAACTGGCAGTATCCATATCATTCCTCTTCAAAATTAAATTCTTTTATCTCTGATAGCTTGGGCAGGTCAGATAGTTTATTTAATCCAAAATAGCGCAAAAACTCATCGGTTGTGCCATATAATAACGGCCTTCCGGGAACATCTTTTCTGCCAACAGGCTTTATAAGATTTTTTCGCATAAGTGCTGCAACCATCATTCGTGATGACACACCCCGCAATTCTTCAATCTCTGCAAGCATGATTGGCTGTTTGTAAGCAATGATTGCTAATGTCTCCAGCATCCCTTTAGACAATGTCTCTTTTTTCTTATACCCCATTACCTGGCGTAACTGGCTTGCAAATTTAGGATTGGTGACAAATTGATACCCACCA
>Ga0116188_1003877_pt1 | contig 10769 bp, 8 predicted proteins | sample AD_JPNTR2_MetaG_FD_89807 | JGI IMG/M metagenome (GOLD analysis project Ga0116188, IMG submission 89807) | Active sludge microbial communities of municipal wastewater-treating anaerobic digesters from Japan - AD_JPNTR2_MetaG | ecosystem: Engineered > Bioreactor > Anaerobic > Digestate | place...
GAGATGCGGAGAGCGGATGTTCCGAAGGCTGAGAAGGATGTGCTGACAGAGGTGCTGGCGGGGAAAGGTGAACAAGTTAGTGCAGGAGAACTTGTTCGCGATTTCCGTTTGGCTACGGGAGATCATACGCTGGAGGCGAAGGGGACGCAAGACTACGCGAGTTACGGACTGCAGAATATTGGGAGAGAGTCAGTTACTCAGTATGGACCAGTAGTTGCAGGGGATGTCCCCGCCACCACCACCCTCTATCGTCTTCCAGAGCATATGGAGCTTTCCGACGTGAATCACTTCAGAGATCCTAGACTGTTTGGATGGACCCGAAGTTTCGATGAAGGTGGAGTCAAGCATGTAGTGGAGATCCAGAGCGATCTGGCACAACATGCGAAGGGGGCGATAAAGCCCGAGGATTTTGAAGCTCTGGTTAATAAGCGTGCTGAAATAAATAATGCACTTAAAATCTTTGCCGAATACGACCGGCAATTTGATAAGTCTCCGACAGGTGATACAAAAATAACTGTTCACGACTTATATGATCTTGGCGACAAAGTTTTAGGAAAAACTTTTGACCGCTCTAAGGTCTTAAATATGTGCGCGATGAATTGGCGGTTAAAGCTGATGAACTACGTGTAAAGGCTCATGCAACTGCTATCAATGCTCAAGTTGGCCCCATGATCAAGCACTGGCCGCGGAGATTGATCCGGGAGGAGTTAAATCGGACAGTGGCTGAAGCGGCTGAACGCGCAAAGGCATTTCCCGACATTATCGCTGATCTTGAAGGAAAACTTGCTTGGGCTGATGACCTGGCGAAGAATGGCGGCTATGGAAAAGAAGGCTGGACTCGGGAGGATCTGCAACGATATCAGAATTATATAACAGCACGATTAGAAGCGGAGCGTGGTATAGCTGAGGGTCGGGCTGACGTTGTCCGCTTCGCCGATGCAGATACTGTGGCGAAGGTGGAAGGGTGGGCCCGCGAAGGGCGTAGCGCCGAGACCGGAGAACCCCAACCTTTTATAGATCCAGGTCACCAATCAATCTATAATCGCTATAAATCCGACATCGAAACCTATCTCAAGGGGCTGGGTGGGAAGCATATCGAGGACGCCCAAGGTCACGGCTGGTGGGAAGTCCCGACGCGGGAGCACGCAGGACGTGTGCAACAGTACGGAAAGGCTGATCCGAAGTTGCTTGCAACTATCGGTTTGGTTGGTGCAGGTATTGCAGCTGGTTCCCTTCTCGCAGGGGATTCGAAAGTAGCGGGAGCCGTTCTTGGTGGGATTGCTGGAGCAGGATTGGTGCGCCTTCCTGGAACACTCGCGGGACTGGGTAAGACCCTCTCGTGGAAGCAAGCAACCTGGAATGCTGCCCGTGTGGGGGCGGTACTGGGCGCGGGTACATACATCGGCGGGAAGAGTGGAGATCCTGTGTACGGTGCTGCTGTTGCTGCGAGCATTATCCTTGGGAAAGCGGCGCTGAAGCCGGCCGTGAAGTTAGGGACGGATGCCTTCATCAACATCCGGAATGGAAACATTGCGGCGGAAACTCGTATTATAGATAACATGGTGCGGGATATTAACAAGGCAATTCCAGATGCAGAGCGGAGGATTGAAGTTTCTCGTGCGCTAGACTCCGGATCAATGGAGGGACTTACCGCGAATGAAAGAGTGGTCTATCGCTACGTTCGTAACTTCCTCGACAAGATTGGTGCGGAAGCGAAGGATGAAGGGGTCATTCGCGGGATGCGAGCGAATTACATTTCCTACATCGTTGAGCGCGATCCTACAATGTCGCTGGAACGCGAGAGTGGGATTATTGAGAAACTATTTGAGTCCGGTAGTGGTCGTACTGAAGGTTCTCCGAATACTCGTTTTGGAAAGCGCGGGAAGTATGAAACCTTCGACGAAATTAACAGGGCCTTGCTCGGATCTGGTCTTCGCCTGAAAACGCAGGACGTTGGGGAGATTATTGGGATCTACGCGAAGTCCATGAGGACGGCGATTGAGAACAAGATTCTTTTGGATAAAGTGAAGGAAGCGAAATCTTCGGAGGGGATGCCGTATCTTGTTCGTCAGGATAAGAATGGGAATCTTCCACAAGGTTACGAAAAATTCAATCACCCGCAGATGCAAGGGTATGGAGTTCATCCTGATCTGAAGGATAGCCTGGGAGTGGTCCTGAATAACTCTGATCCAAATGTGGTGACGAGGGGGATGCTTGGACTGTCCATGGCAATCAAACGAGTGCAGGTGTATGGTTCCCTGTTCCACGCGAAGAGCCTGCTGGAGGTCTATCTGAACGCAATGGGGAAAGATGTACTTAAGGTTGGTTTTTCTCGTCAGCATGGTATTTCGATAAAGCCTATTGAAGCTGCCTTAAAAATGTTCCGTGAAGGTGGTCTCGGAGATACACTGGATCTAGGCTTGCGAGAAGGCCTCTCAATGAAGATTCCGCTTGACGTAAGTCAGACTATCATTGGGGATATTGGAAAGGCGGTTGATGCAATTACTCCAAGATTAGTTGGGCGGGAAGTTAAAGTTGGAACCGCGGTCACGAATAAGATTGACTGGGTAAACCAGAAACTTGACCATATTACTTGGGACTATCTCCACGCAGGGATTAAGGGTGCGTTGTTCCTGAAGGAATTCGAGACGCTTACCCTGAGGAATGCGGAAGCTCATGCGAAGAATCCTACAAAGATTCCTCTTAAGACTCGTCAACAGATTGCTCGGGAGGTGGCTACCTACACGAATGACCTGACTGGGGGCTTGGATTGGTTTGGGATTGCGGCTGAGTCGAAGACACGAGCTGGCCGCGCCCTAGGAATGTGGCTTGCGGGTCCCGAAGGAAGGCGCATTGCACAGATCATGGCGTTTGCTCCGGACTGGGCGTTGAGTACTTTGAGGGCTGGTTTTCGGGCATTTGGGGAAAGTGACCATACGTTCAAAGGATTGTGGAAACCGGAAAATGCAACGGATCTTTACAGACGGTATGCGTTGCGTTCAACCCTCTATTGGGTGACCTTGCTGAATGGATTGAACTTTATAACCTCTGGGCATTCTGTATTTTCTCCTGATCAGAAAGATCCTACACGACTTCAGTTTCGGGATGGAACTTCTATGCAGGTTGGCAAGCATACTTTTGAGGCGGTTCATGCGACGATGGATCCAGTTAGGTTCGCGTACAACAAACTTGGGTACTCGCCCAAAATGCTCATGGATTTGGCGTCTGGAAAGAGTGGTTACGGGGACACGGCTCCGAAGTATGATTCCTTCGTTGGCCACGCAGCGCAGGCGGCACTTCCATTTACTGTTAATTCTGCGACACAACCTGGGTTGTCTCTAGCCGAACGTGTTACACGCCCGATTGCATCAGGACTTGGATTCCCAACCTACGGAACAACGCAGGAACAGAAAACACAAATTAAGATTGAGAAAGCTGCGGAACGTGAGCGTAAGAAGCAAATTCGTCGAGAGTGGGGAGGGAAAGAAAAATGAAGCGATTTCCACCTCCGCCGAATGCGTCTGATTTGAATGAACCTTCCTGGAGACACTGGTTCTATCTAATCGCTGATGCACTGAATGGTGCGGTTGATATTACGACGAGTCCGGGGATTCTGGGGTCGGCGCAAGGAACTTTTCCGATGTCAGGGATGGGAGGGGAATTGTTTGATGGGGAGTCGGAAGAATATATCCTGACACTCGCCCCAAGTTTTACTCCAGATCCTGAGTCATTTATTGCGCGATCATCTACAAAAACGATGACAAGCAATACGTCGTTACAGGCTTTGTTTTCCGGAGTTACGGGAGCGACAAATGGAGAACTGACTGTTGCAGATTCCACATCGTATTTCTTCGATATGCAGTTTACAGTTTCCTCGATGTCGGGTACATCCGGGAATATTGGATTCAGTATCGTTGGGGCAGGTACTGCAACCTTTACGTCAGCGGCTTGGCAAGCTGTCGGCCTGGATGCAACGACATTGAGCACTGCGGCAGCTCTCGGGGGATCGTTCACGGCATCTGCGGGGGCGACTGGAGATATTGTTACTGCGGGAACAGGAACAGATGTTACGGTTAGTATTACGGGGATTTTTCGGATTAACGCCGGAGGGACCATTATCCCGAGTATACAACTAACGACTGCTGCAGCCGCGGTGATTGGTGCGGATAGTTGGTTTCGCTGTCGTTCGATTGGTTCAGATACAGTGAATATAAAAGGTAGCTGGAGCTAAGAAAAGAATCTTAACAATCTTTGAAGGGACTTGAATATGGCAGCAAATAAAACAATCCGCATTGGGCCAAAGGCTCTTAGCACTACCCTCACATCGGATCTGGTGAACCCGCCGACACTAACGGGGGGAACTATGCCTTCCGGGGGAACGTCGAATACGAAGACTTATTTGATCATTCGGCACGTGAGGATTAGTAATAAAACGTCTACGGCAGCCTCGTTCTCTCTCTGGATTGGGGCAACTGGGGGGAATACAGCAGGGACAGAATTCATGGGGACTGGACAGTTGGTTCCTCCGAATGGGTATGTAGACTGGTTCGGTATGATTCGCCTGGATACGACAGACTATCTGGTAGGTGGCGCTGGCACTACTGATGCGCTTACACTGGAGGCTGAAGGAGAGATTGGGGTGGCGTGATGACAGTATCAAATTATACGGATCTTGTTCCCCTTCATACTCTTTTGCAGGAAGTGAAAACTACGCTGGAACTTCACATTAAACAAGAAGAGGAATTCCGCCCACAAATTGAAGAAATGATTACCATCGTTCATCAGTTTAAGGGGGTGTTTATTTTCTTGAAATTTGTCCTGTACATTGGGACACCCCTGACTGTTATCGGGGCTTGGTTCCGAGATCATTTTAAATAAGGTTAGCTATATGAGCAAATATGATGCAACATTACGAAACCCAAACGTACAAGCGTTTCTGGCTCTAATCCGAAAAACGGAAGGAGCTGGTTATACAACCCTGTTTGGGGGCGGGACTGTGGAGAGTCTAGACGATCATCCCCGGATTGCTGTTACAAGAACTTTAGGCGGAAAACCGATTACGTCGACGGCTGCGGGTGCGTATCAATTCCTTAGTAGAACTTGGGATGAATGCGCTAAAGCATTAGGTTTACCTGATTTCAGTCCACCAAGTCAGGATAGTGCTGCAGTCTATTTACTCGATAGACGAAAGGCTCTTCCTGCTATTTTGGAAGGAGATTGGACTACTGCCATTGAACGTTGTAATAGGGAATGGGCTAGCTTACCCGGCTCCCCCTACGGACAACCTACAAAGAGCTTGGATTATTGCTTAAAGTTTTTGAAAGATCTACAGGAGGGTGGCGCTCCGGCGACCAATCCCTTTCCCGAACCCAAACCAACCAAAGAGGAATCTACCATCATGGCTCCATTCGTTTTTGCAGCTATTCCGTCGCTAATCCAGGCGGCACCGTCTCTGATTCGCCTGTTTGGTGGGGGAGGTGAGCATACAGAGAAAAACGCTAAAGCCGCAGAGATTGCGGTCGAGATTGCGAAGACTGTAACGAACCAACCAACGGCAGAAGGTGCTGTGGCAGCGATAAAAGCTGATCCAAATCTAGCTAGTAGTTATGCGCAAGCGGTTGAGTCTCAGTGGTATCAACTGGTTGGGGAGGCTGGGGGTGGTGGCATTAGTGGCGCGCGGGCGCATGACATGCAATCACAAATATCTAGCAAACCTTGGCTATCTCCTGCTTTGTGGGTGTCAATCCTGATTTTGCCACTTGTTTATATTGTCGTAGTTGCCGTAATGTTTGGAGAGGGTTGGACTAACGACATCCGAGCGATGGTTGTATCTTCTATCATCTCATTGATCCTGGGTAGTATTACTGGTTTCTTCCTAGGAACATCGTACGGAAGTCAGCGAAAGACAGATATAATGGCAGAACGTCAATAAGGAGGATTAGAAATGATCAACTTTGATAACTCGGTTCCGTTCAATCCGAATGCAGTTAATCGTATGGATTGGGAAACTCTGGTTGGGGAGGCGGCGAAGCTGGAGGAGGAGGATCACCTCTGGCAAGTTGCTAGAGCAAAGGAGACGTTGCAACTGGCGGGTCTGTTCGGGACTACGGATGTCCTAGGACCGCGGGATCACCAGGCTTATAAGGATGCAACCGGAGGAAGCCTGACGGGAAACAACAGTCCGGTGGATCGGGAAAACCCGAAGGAAGTTATGGGATCAAGCTATCAAGGAATCGGCGGCCCGAATACACAGGTTGTGAAGAGTCAGGCCGAGCTTCGAAACCAAGCAGAGATGATGGTGCGGAATGGACGACTTGGGACAGTTCAAGGTGCCATGAAAGCTATTCAGCAAGACTGGCTGGAGCGCGGCTACAAAATCCGGTGAGTTTCTTGCTCATGCAGGAGTCGCATCCTTGACACTGCATTTCACCGGAATTGAAGCGAGCCTTTGCGTAGCGAACGGCCCTGGTTGTTACCCCTAATCGGGCGGCAATCAGGGCTGTTCTTCTGAAGCGCATAAAGAAAACCCAGGCGCAGCAATATCCCAAACCCTCAGTTATGAGAAGTTCTACGGACAGGTGCCTGGGTTTCTTGTTCGTGTTATTGTGGGATATTGTGTTCATGGAACCACCATATCTAAGGTACTTGAAGGATCATTTCGCGGGGGAGTGGGTTGCTGCTTCGTCCGATTTGCGGTGGAAGTGAGCCAGAACTTATCTCCCCGCTGCTCTAGGACTAGTTGACCAGAGCGTACAGCACCAGAGACAACTCCTTCGAAATCTCGGAAGTCTGTGAAGTGGGAATAAACCATCTTGTAGGCTTCCTCGTAAGGGACTCCGCCCTTTCGTATGACGAACTGAACGAACTTCTCGGCCTGGAGGGAATCTTCTGTGCGGCCGATTCGGGAGAAGACATTATTCATAGTCGCTTCTACATCTTCCAGCATCATCATTGAAAGTTGGAGATCTTCGAGGGTGATGATTCGTTCGTCGCGTTGGGAAGCGGCAATAATCAGAGCAGTCTTGAAAAGATGGGTTTGTTTCCGGGCGGCGTATCCTTCCAGGATGGTGTCGTCCATTCGTTCGGAAGCTTTATTCCAGAAGGCTTCGTAGATGGGACGATACCAATCACGGGCGGCAGGATGGATTTTATAGGGACCGGCGATGTTGAGAGAGATGTGTTCGAGATCTTTGATCAAGCGCTCCCGCGTGTGTTTGTCCGCTGAATCCGACATTTCGTCAACGAAAGGGATGAACCGTTCCTTCGTGTCAGCGTAAACAAAAATGCAGCGGGAAGTGAAACCTCCGCCAATAGTTGCTGCCGGCATGTTATCCGCGATCCAATGGGGAGTGGTGCAAGCTAGCATGTTGATCCATGGGGCTTCGACGGTATCATTACCTGACATCTTGGTTACCTTCTCGAAGGTCTTGCGACCATCCCAGAGGGTGATGTAGAGGTTCACCATCTCCCGATCTTGTGGATTGATTAGGGAACCCATTTCGGAGGCAACCAGTGTGAGGGGTGACATCGTGTGCCATTCATCTTCGTAAATGAAGGACTCGGAGGACGCGGCGAAGGCGGAGACAAGGGCGGGCCAGGTTACAACATCGGGACCGAACTTGATTCCGGGGACTTCCTTGAGAAGATCCATTGCGATGTCAGTAGTGGTGGACTTTGAGACGACTCCGGGAGGAGCGACGAATACGATGTACATATTGCAGAGCCATTGAAATCGTGCCATGTCGATCCAGACTTTGCGGCGAAGCGCACCTGCAATGGCGGATACCCCGGCCCAGAAGTGCATTCGCTTCGGGGCTTCGGTGACGGAGGCGTATTTAACATAGGCGTCAATCCAGGAAGGAAATTCGCGGCTCATTTGCACAATCTCCAAAAAGATTCTGGAACACGCCCACCTAAATTATAGAACCAATAACTATCTCTATACCAAGCGTAATAAGCCCGCAGCGGCGAAGAACCCTTTCCCTCGCATTTATTAGCAGATTTACAGGTCCAGATACCATTCTGGTACACAAGTTTTGGTTTCATTTGCAGTGACCCCAAGATTTTTCAGAACAGTTAATTCCGGTTGGGATGATAAGAGGGTCTTCATACGGAATAACGATGCTGGATTCTTCCTTCATCCGACGGAGACACCACTCTTTTTTATGGGTTGGAAATTCACCTGCAAGGGAATCGTGAACTTGAAGAAGGACCTTGACCTCCGGGAGATTGTTATGGATGTTAAGCCAGGCGCGGTCGATGACATTTCCAACGGTGGATTGCGGAATCCACGCAAGCGCTTCCGGGAGAAGACCATCTACACGGTCGAAGTAGTAGCGACGGTAGCCAAAAGCATTCTGGACGTAATGACGAGTGCGAAGTTGGTGTTCAGTCCGTTCGTGCCAACGCTTGATGCCGGGGTAGGTTCCGAAGTAGATGCGTTGAAATCTTTCGGCTTGGGCGACGGTAACACCAGCTGCGATTGCCATTGTCCGAGGACCGCCACCATAGTTTGTCCCGTGGATAAAGGATTTTGCGAGCTGACGTTCGCGCTTGTAGATAGAGCGAAGGCGGTCGTATTCAGAGTGACCTTCGCAAAGCCAATCGAGATCGGGGAGCTCCTTTCCCGCGAGAGTGATTGCATTCAAGATGTGCATATCGACGCCCTTACGGAGGGCTTCCTTGAGTGCAACCTCCCCGGATTCCCATACGACAACTTGCATGTCGGCTCTGTCTAGGTCCATATCGAAGAATGTAAAACCCTCGTCTGGAATGAAGAGCTTGCGGACATTCGGAAGGGTGAGGCCATCTTCCTCTCCCCCCATCGGGACATTTTGGAGGTTGGTTCCGGAGCCGAATGCGTTCTTGGATGAGTTGAGACGATAGGTTTCTGTACCACAGATGTTGTAAGAGCAACGCATCCGATCATCTTTGTCAAGGGGAGCCATGACAAAGGTGGATAGGAATACTCCGAGAGAGCGATATTCTTGGATGGCGCGAATCAGTGGGATAGTGATCGGCTCTTTCTTCATGATCTTGGTCAGAGCTTCGTCATCGCAAGTGACGTGCGCGGGGATTCCCTTTTTTGCGCGCGACATGATGGGAGTTATTCCGAGGTCCGTGTAGAAGAGTTTCGTCATCTGCACGGGGGATGCGGGATTCAGCGGATGACCGAGAACATTTTTGAAAAACTCCTCACGCCTTTCGATTTCTTCTTGAAGCTCCATCGCGAATAGATTGCGTTCCTTCTTGTCAATGCGGACACCGATCTGCATAGCCTTGAGGACTGGCCAAAAGAACGCTTGCTGAAAACGGTCGACTTCCTCAAGTCCCATCTGAGAGATCGCAGCAAGTTCTTTAGCCCCCACTTCGTCGGTTCGTACACAGTCAACACAGTTATACGACCATAGCTGGTCTTCGCCCACATCCGCGGTCCAGGTTTTTCCATCATCTTTCCAGTAAACATAGTGATCGCAATACATTGAGGCCTGGAAATCCAGGCGTTTCGGAAGACCTGCCCACATGGTGTGGTGGGAGATCATGGTGTCTTGAGCTACGCGGGGGACAAAGTGCCAGTGGCGGTAGGTGTATTGAGCGTCGTAGAGAAGGTTCTGGCCGCGCACAAGGACGTTGGGGTGAGTGAGGACTTTGTAGATTAGGTAGACAAGGGCGGCCTCTTCTTCAGGCTCCCAATAGCCGAACTGATTTTCCACACACATGAAAGGGATACAGATAGCATCAGTGGGTGTCCAAGAGAATCCGGCACAAGCAATATGACCTGCGCGCGTTTCAAGGTCGAAGGTAATCCAGAGGGGACCGAGGTTGAGTTGGGCTAGGAGAGAGCGAAGGGTGATGTCGGTGAGTTGGTAACTTGGGCGAATCAGGAAATTCCAAGCAGGGAGGTTGGTGTAAGTCTTCGTGGAGGCTTCCCGAGCAGCGCGACGAAGATCATTAACCATGATTGCGCGGAGATCGTAAGCCCACTGGATTTGAACGGGATGGTAGGTTGGAATGATCTTGGTGCGAGAAGGGTCGCCGTCGATATTGAGTTGTGAGCCGTGCCACTTCATTACACCCCAGGCTCCGGTTAAAGCCCATAGGGGGGCATTGCCGAAGGTGATAATGATATTTGGCTGGACGAGTTCGATCTCCCGGAGCAGGCGTTCATAGCCATCAATGATCTGCCGGGTGACATATTTCCCTTTCCAGAGAATATGATTAAGGGTGATGTCTTTTTTCTTCTCCGCAATCCAGGAAGAAATGGAAGAGCCGGAAGGTCGGGCATTACAAAGGTTCGTAGTGTAGCACTCTGAGCGCATAATCCCAACTTCATGAAGCATCCGGTTGAGATTCTCTCCCGCCATTCCAAGGAACGCTTCTCCTTTGTATTCCTCTGCTTCCGTGAAGCACTCTCCGACGAGCATGATGCGGCTGCCTGGCTGGCCTGTTCCCATACGACTCATTTTAAAATTCCCTTTCCGTGTATCCACACGAATAATCTGCGCAGGATATAGCTCCTGGCGAAGCTGATGAATGTAAACCAGACTCCAATTTCGATTGATATACTGAGTTTGCTTGATACTCCATAGTATGGAAGGATTAACCAGTTCGCAAGAACGGAGATACAGAAGCCGAGGACTACGTTAAGGAATGCTTCTATGGCGGAGGCTCGTCGGCTCTGCGGCATCTCAATCCCACCCGTTTTGACGAAGCCACTTGATGACCTTGCGAAGAACCTTTGTGGTCGAGTCACTTTTTCGGATTAAGAC
>Ga0116188_1003879_pt1 | contig 10764 bp, 6 predicted proteins | sample AD_JPNTR2_MetaG_FD_89807 | JGI IMG/M metagenome (GOLD analysis project Ga0116188, IMG submission 89807) | Active sludge microbial communities of municipal wastewater-treating anaerobic digesters from Japan - AD_JPNTR2_MetaG | ecosystem: Engineered > Bioreactor > Anaerobic > Digestate | place...
GTTTGTCATTCCCTTTGCTATCAGGTTAAATACTTCAAATTCCCTTTCACTTAATTTTTCCACTGGTGAAGAACCAATATTTTGACCTCCTGTAACTGAACGCTCCAGAAAATAATCAATCATGGTATCGCATATATAGATTTTGCCCTGTAACACCCTTCGTATTGCATCAATCACCTTGCTGGTGGCTTCGCGCTTGGTGATATATCCGCGCGCTCCTGCTTTAAAAACTCGTTCAGCAAAAATAAGTTCCTCATGCATTGAAAGAATAAGCACTGGAAGAGAGGGGTAAGATTTTTTTATTTCCTTGGTAAGTTCAATACCACAACTATCTTTGAGTGTTATATCAACAATTATACAGTCAGGTTGATTGTTTTTTAAATATTTCAGACATTCTTCAGCATTTTCACATCCGCCCACAACAAACATATCGTCTTCCTTGTTGATAAGCTGAGTAATCCCATCACGAAAAATTGGATGGTCTTCCACTATAAATATTTTATACCGCTTATTGCTTTGCATGGTTCCTTTCATTTAAAACCCTCCCGTCATCAGTTATTCTTTCCAGGGGAATTTTTACAGTGATGATAGTTCCTGAAGGTTTATTATTCTGAATCTGAATTGTACCATCAATTATCTCAGCACGATATTTCATGATTTTGAGGCCCATTCCTCCTGTGTTATCATCCTCGGATATCCTTTGCCTTTTTATTCCTTTTCCATTGTCTTCAATGGACAGCGCTAGATAATTTTCCAGTTTATGTAGCTTTATGATGATTAAGCTGCCTTCAGAATATTTTGCTGCATTGAAGCTTGCTTCCTGTGCAATGTAGTAAAGGTTTGAGGCAACATTGGGGTCATGTATAACAACCGATTCATCAAAATAAAACTTTCCATCTATTCCATACAGATTCTTTATTAGTTTGAGCAAATTTATGATAGGGGATTGTATACCCGTTGATTCTAAATCAATGGGGCACAAACCTTTGGCAAGCCGGTGTGTCTTGGTGATGGCTTTATGAATGAGTGTGGCAATTTTATCGGCCTGCTCTGCTTCAGGAAGCTGTAAGCTTTTAAGGCGCATGGAAAGTACCCTGGTTAATGCTTCTATACCAATGAGGTGAGGATTGAGGTCATCGTGCAGGTCCCTGCTTACCTGTTGCCTGATCCTTTCTGAAATTGCAATGATTTCTTTTTCTAATTTTTTACGTTCGGTGATATTCCGTGCAACGACAAGCATTCCGGAGCTATCGCCATCAAGTTTTATGGGGCTTGATATTGATTCAAGCTGAATCAATTCGCCATGACTGTTGAATACTTCAACACGGTTTTTAAAGCTTGTATTATTTTTTATTGCTTCTTCTATAGCCTGCCAGGGAGGTCGTGTTTCGCTAGTGCGGTGAAGCAGGTCAGCAATATTAATTTTTCTTGTGCTTAAAGCACCCTTTTCAATACCAAATGTTTGATAGCCTGATTCATTCATGTAATGAATACATCCATGATCATCATAAATAATAATAATATCTTTGGCATTTTCAGCAACAAGGCGGTAGCGTTCTTCGCTTGCCATGAGAGCATCCTGAGCATTTTTTATCTGGGTTATATCATTGAAGAAAAGAAGCACTGCAGGTTTCTGGTACCAGATAGTAAGCACAGAATTTACGTGAAACCAGCGCTCTTGGCTGTGAGTATCAATAATTTTAATGGGGAACAGTGTGTATTTTTCTTTACCTTCAATTCTGTATTTATATTCATTGCGGACAATGTCTTTAAAATCAGGATGAACAAGTTTGTAGAATTTTTTATTTAAAAGCTGCTCCTCAGTATATCCTGTTATTTCGCATAATTTGGGGTTAACATAGCGTACAAGCTCATCCTGTATAATGGCAATTGCTTCCTTGCTGTTTTCAACAAGGAGGCGATAGTTATGCTGAGTAGCCAGCAGTATTTCTTCAGCTTCCTGTAATTCAGTAAGATCAATGATGGAAGCTACACTTTTTTTTGTTCCTGGTATTATGGTTATTGTCATAAAAACATTGTGATACCTGCCAGTTTTATCAATAAGCCTGAACTCGTAGTTATTGGGAAGCAATTTGCCGGAGCGGCGCAATTCATGATTTTTTTCTAAAATCCAGCGGTCTTCTGGCGCCACAAAAAAAGGCCATTTCATTTTGCCTTCTATCTCATTGCGTGTATATCCTGAAATCTTTTCACATTCACCATTAACCAGTGATATTGTTTTATCTTCTTCTATAAAAAGCATTGCTGTGCCGGTTGACTCAAAAATTGTTTTATACTGTAACTCAGTTTTTTTCAGGCTTTCTTCGGCTTTTTTTCGGTTTTTAATATCCTTGAAAAAGAAAATAACACCGTCCCTGCCTTCAAAGTTTATGTAGGTTGACGATATTTCAATATCAATGTTTTCACTGTCACAGGCTATGATTTTATCTTCACTTGAGATGTAGCTTTTGGGGTTTTCAAGAACTAGGGATATAACCTTTCGAAGTTCATTGTGGCTCTGAGGCTGCAAAAAACTGTATACACTTCTACCTATAACATCATCAGGCCTGGTAGCTTTTAACAGGGAAAGAGCAGTTGTGTTGGCAAATACTATGGTTTCGTCAACATACACAAAGATTGCTTCAGGGGAAAGATCAACAATATCTTTAAAGCTATTATGTACAGTATGATGTTTTAAACAGTCAGTGTTCATGGTAGTTTAGACATGCGCCATTTGGCATATACTTGTAATACATATTATATAAGACTTTATGGTTTATGTCAAGTAAAAGTTTAAATATAATACATTTTATATATGTATATAGTAAATATGTTCATATATCTTCCAATGGTGAATGTTGGAATGCTGGAAAAGATATAAGAAGGGTAGAGCATGAATTGATAATTGGCAATCGCAGGCGCTCAAGCGCTTGAGCTTCTGTGCAGAAAAGAACAAATTGGGTTTGACGTGGAGAACGCAGATAGTTCTGGATAGATTGGCTCGGAGTAATAATTACCAGGTTTTATTACGTGTGGTTATGAAATATTGCGGAGACACGGTGTTGGAGGTCAATACCTTTCGTGCGAAGACAAAAGCCTTTGATGGCATCAAAAGTACGAATAAAATGGGTCAATGTGAAGCAATTGCTAAAGGCATTTTTTTATTTGGCACTTTTGTTGTTGCCGTATGGACAAAATAATGTGCAGGAAAATTCATTGGTATAAAATTGGAAAACTCCTGAAATGTGGGGAATTGATTTGTTAATGTGAAATAATATGGTTTTAGGAAAATTTTTTAAAATTTTAATAGTTCATATAACTCTATATTTTCCTCTACTTATATATTCAAAAATAGCATTTGGGGTCATAGCACAATCACAAGCACCATTGTTGGTTTTATTGATACAGTGATCTGAAGGTTGAAGATATCTTATATCAGCATTAGGATAATATCTTTGGAATATAGAAATGATTTGGTTCGTTGTTAATATTTGACCTTTATAATTAGCCATCAATTGGTGTAATTGACTATGATATTTTACAAAAGCAGGCATATTCTAAATCCTCCTGAAAAAGGTAATTGAATAAAAAATATTATTAATCTACATAACAACAAGTGGATTACAGTCAAGAATAATTTTTATTATAATAAAATCATTCTATGTCGGTAACTGATTAACATTATATTAACTAAAATATTATCAAGATAGGGTTTAAAAACATTTTTTAGAGTAATTCCCATTTGATGGTGCTATTAGAAACTACCTGAATCATTAACTTTTTGATAATATATATCAGTAGCGTTTGCTGGATATTCACGATAATCTAACCATAGAGGTAGTGCACCATAAGGAGAACCACCATCATAATAATACAGCAATTTTAGCAGGAGTGGATAATCGTAACCAAATGATGTTGGAAAGGATATAAAAATTCCATTTGCAGCCCATTGTGCAGCTGGCGTTGCATTATACCTTTGCATATAGATGCTATATCCGTTGGTACCATAGTGCCTACCATCAAACCAAGATACATAAAAATTGTCGGCTGCAGTGGTATTGTCAGCCATTGTGATAACAGGTTGAACACAGTTATAATCAGCGGTATTAGAAGATATGATAATAGGTCCCCACGAAGTACCGCCATATGCTCTTGCTTCAATGTGATAGTAAGTTATTCCTCCAGTCACATGAGTATTCCTGTAAACTATAATAGCTCTGTTAATTTGGCCTGTAACGGAATCAATAGCCATAATGGGGTCAGAGCCAGTAATATCTGTACTGTCAAATATGGTGTTCCCATTATTACAATTAATTCTCAAAAGCCTGAATTGTGTTCCAGATGAATTTTTTGCAAGCAAATATACATCACCAGCACCACCTGTGTTTTTAACTGGAGCAACTTGAACAATAGAATAGCCAGTAAGTATGGAACGGCCAGGATCTGAAGCCTGGTCAGCATTAACTCCCCAGGAGGCAAAGAATTGTCCGGTAGCTGTTACCTTTTTTGCGTAGATAGTGCCTGCTTTTTCATAAAAGATTATAGCATTACCAGCTTCATCACTTATTGCCTGAGGATTGGTATTTATACCATCCGTGCATACAGCAAATGAATGTAACAGCGATCCGTCAGCTATATTGAATACATTTGCCATAACGTTATTGCCTACATCTATGTAACTAACAAGAAATGCACGCTTGGTATATATAATATATTTTTGATTGGTAGCGTTAAATATGTCAGCTGAAAGAGTAAGCTGATTTGCACTGATAACTGAAATAACCATTGCCGAAATATTGTCATCAATATTGAAAACAATGTCACCCGGATTAACTGGCCAACCTGTGAAATTTGCACGTGTATCATTTAATGTAAAACTTGCAACACCTGTACTGTAACCAACAGCCCGTACAGTAACGCCCGCAGGCATTCTTATAATAGAATATATATCGCCATTGTCCATAATATTATTTGTTAGGCGCAATGCATAATTGGTATCGCGTGAAAGATCAATGGTATCAACATAAGCATACGTAGCAGCTACAGAATTATTGTTTTCATTAACAACTATATCGTTTTCAAGCACTGTAGTTCCTGGATTAAATGGAGCAGAAGGATCTTTGTCCCATAAAGGATTGATTACGGCTTCAGAAGTTAAAAGAGTAGAATGATTGGTATATATTCTATATGTATCTCCATCACCTAAACTGGTCAAGGTTCTATCAATAGGAATTAGATAGTAACTGACATTCCATGTACCTGCACCTGAGGCTAATCCCCATTCATTGTCAGTTTCATTATGAATAATATTGCCTGGTTGCACCAGTAGGAAATTTGCGTCAGTGGATGAGCGAAGTTCAGTTGTTGTTGTACCAGAATCGGCTAGTCCACTAAATGAAATATTATCAGCTATGTAAAAATCAAATGAATCTAAATTAGCATTATAACTGCTTTTCAGCACATACTGGAATATGTCAACAGGAGTAGCGCCCTGATTTGCAAGTGTATCTGAATTCCAATTAATGCCTGCAACATTGGTTAGCAGCAGATCACCATTGCTAAGCCATGCATAAATTGAAAAGTCAGTATCAGCATCATACAGTAGATTTGTGGCAACACCATCATCGGGCATATCAGCTATGCCGCTGACAATTATCTGAGGCTGCTCTTGAACTAACGTTGCACTGTAGCTTGAGCCTGCCTGTATGGTTGCAATTAGGATTCCCTGATCTCCTGAATCGTTTGCAGGATCTGGCCAGGGAAAATGTAAAGAACCAGAATTGTCATAAACCTTTTTTGCATACAGGTTGTTGCCGTCTCTATACAATACTAGTGCATCAATAAAACCATCAGTTATTGCAACAATCCCTTCTTGGTTATTGGAATGGCTTACTATGGCAGTACCATTTGCTCCCCATACTGCATTACCTGATGAATCAAAAAATTGGCCATAAACATCACGATTTCCTGCCTGATCGCTTATCCAGAAAACGTATGATGCAGGTCCATTTGTTTGTAAAACAACCAGTCCATTTTGGTCATTAACTTCATTTGTTAATACACTGTTATTTGCAGCATCAGTATTTGTATATACGCTTAGCTCCTGTGTGGAAAGTATTTCAACGGGAGGTCCTCCACTTGTATCAATGCCAGCTCTGATATAATAAAGTGACCGTGATGATAATGAAGATATTGTAACTGTATGAAGCGTTGTAACATCGCTGGATGAATCTTCCTGCACGTGAGTATCTGCAGTGGTAACTGTTGGATTGGTATCATAGACAGCATAACATTGGTTTTTTGGGACTGGTTTTGATGTGGTAAACTGTATTGTGATGCTATCACTGGTAACGCTACTTATCCACAATGCGGTTATGCTTAGTGGAATTGTGGCAGGGTCAAGCTCAGTGGTAAATTGCCACGTATGGTTGCCATCCAAATCCAGAGGATTGCCATCACTGTCTTCAATGCTTCCTGATAGTGTAATTGAGTATGTGGTGTTATAATTTAATGTATTAATGTTAAGTCTATATGTTTTGGGATTTATCTTTGTTACTGATGTTGCTGGTCCACTGAAGCCAAAATTTCCTACCGTGATAGTTGAGTCATCCATATCTTTGGTGAAGGTAACTTCAACAAAGCCAATGTCGCGGCTAACGCCTGTTGCACCGGGTTGTGGAAAGCGGGATATAGCTACTACTTTTGGAAGAAAATATGACGAATCATTAATTCCAGTTGTAAATTGTGATGTATAGTTGGTAAGCAGGGGATTTCCATCGGTATCCCTGACAGATGATGTTACTGTTATATCTATAGTTTGATTATAGCCAAACTGAGGGGGATTTGTTATATCTAAGATAATTGCTCTGTTATCCTGTGCAGGTGTAACAGTGAATGAAGTTACCGATAGTATATTGATAGTTGATGGATTTATGGTAGAAATATCAATGGGTTTGTTAAAAACGATAACAATAGAAGTATCAACGGGAATATCAGTGCTTCCATCATCAGGATATATTCCTATCACCTGAGGGGATAATGTTCCTGGGTCAGTGGGGTTAACACTCTGGTACAGTGGATTTGGTGTTACACTGGGTGCTTCAGCACCACAGTGTACGGCAAATGGTATTATAACGCATAAAAGGACTGCTACTAAGTAACTATCGCCCCTATTTTTTATTAAACGATTCATTGTTATTGTTTTCATTCATAATGTATGTTTATATAAATATACTTTTAAAAAGAAGAAAAAAGCAATTAATTTTATTAAATATATATAAAATGTGTCATTTTTTAATAACTACCTTTTGAAATGAATTGAGGATAACTTTACCGTCTGATGCTCGCTTTGCATATATATGGATATAGTACAATCCAACGCCTAACTTTTTATTGGCTTTATTAACGCCTGCCCAGCCATTTTCTTTGATGTTCTGTCCGCCTTTTCTGAAAGCTGTATCAAGTATTTTTGATACTGGTCGTCCCTTAATGTCATATACCGTAATAGTAACATACGCATCGTCAGTAAGATAGTATGCTGGGTAGGCATAGGGATTGTTGTCATCAATGACGTTGTTTAAAATGCGCGTTGGCCAGGGAGTAAATTGGGCTTGAGTTTCTATACTTACGGTAAATGGCTGATCATCAGGGTTGGCTGTAGCTGGCGTTTCAGTTTCTGAATTATAGTCTGAATATGTGGGGACATTATTAAATATTGTTTCTATTATGAATTTTATACTATTTCCCTGATTCATCCAGGGTATTTGTTCCTGTATATATCCCGTCCATTCGTTAGAAGCGGTTTTAATTGTTGAAAATCTATAATAATCAATACCTTCAATCCCCTGCAGTACACCGCCCGATGTAAAACCAGTTCCTGGATATGGTTTGACAAGGATATTTACAGTATCAGGTAAATTATAGGCACTTATTATAAACACTTTTACACGGAGGTTGGTTTTACGCACAGGACGTAGGTTTGGTTGATTGAAGGTTGCAAAGCTATCGTCGTTATAAGATGTGATACCATCAGTTAGTTGCACGCGAAGTGTTGAAGCTAATGTCCCAATAATACGTTGATCTACAGGTGGGAGCGCATCAGCAATCTGTACCTCATTCCCAAAAACATCAATAGCGGTAATATAGACATCATAATTAGTCAAAGGTATTAATCCAGTAATGGTAACGGATCCTGTTAGTGGATTTGCCAGTGATGCATAGCCTGATGTTAGCCGATCAATAATTTTGTACTGGCTTTCGGTAGTTTGTTTATAATAGACTTTGTATGAGTAGAAATCTCTATCAGGATCAGCATTGAGTAATGGTTGCCAGTTTAAGGTAAGTGAATCGGCTGTTGGACTAAACCCAATCCATGCAGTAAAAGGTGTGCCGCTTCCTGGAGGATCTTCATTGTCCCAAAAAATTATTGGGTTTGCAGGTTGCTGGATGCGCGCAAATACATTTTGACCGTTAACTGTATCTCCCCCATAAGCTCCACCTGATATCTGCCGTATACGATATGTGTTTGATTGTGTGGTGTGTGCAGCAGGGAGAGGATTGGGAAAGTTAAGGTTTGCAATACCTGTTGTTTGGCCATGGGCAATAACAATAGTTGCATCATCATTGGGATTAGTAATATTTTCAAGGATAAATGTAACATTGCCAACCATTGGCCCCAGGCCATTGCGCATGCGAGCGGTAATGCGTACCTGAGTACCTGGTTGGGTTACACTGCGATAATAGTAATTTAATGGTGGGTTACTTATACCACCACCATTGATAAATTCAATAGACGTTACTTCTACTTCATCGCAGTTTATGGTCAATGTATTGTTGGAAAATTCAAATCCAGGTGCTGTTTGCATTGAAGCATATATCCGCCATGTATGGTTGCCTAATGGCAATGAACTAAAGTATTGGTCTGGAATGGTATATGAAAGATCTGAAGCAGTATTATCACTATAACCAGTATTATTCCCGCTGCGGTATAACAGTGTGTCAGTAATTTCACCTGAATCTATACTTTCAATTGCATCAGCAAGAGTGGCACCAGGAACATTATATACAGGTACTCCCGTAATTGTGAAACTGTCGTGCCACGGATTAATCATGCCGTCAGCAGCAACGCCATCCTGTGCAAAGTTCAGTATCTGAAATGAGGAGCAAACACCATAATTCACTGATTTTGTGTCGGTTTTGGTGTTGTTTGCTGGGTACGTTGTAGTAGCCTGTCCAGTAATGTTTTTTGCGCCAAATGGTGATTCAGGTGTATCCCATCTGAATGTTACTTTAAATGTTACGGTGCAGTTATTATATGTCCCTGAAACGTCGGCAACAGCATTGACCGTGCCGCTTGATATAGTAACAGGAAGGTCAGTTCCTGTTCCTGAAGGGTTTATGAATATAACAATATTAGTAGTATTTGTGATTGTTAGTCTAACATCAGTTAATTGTGCCCAACCGCTTATATCAGGATCAGCAACGTTTACACTAAAATTATAGGTGATTCCAGCTAAGTAATAGGACAATCCATTGGATAATGTGGTTGGATTATCGGGAGTAAGTATAATAAATGCTATTGTTGAATGAGCATGGTTAAATGTCATTGCAAGAAGAAGTATAATTAAAAAAATTCTTTTTTTATTGATTTTCATGAAATCATACTATATTAGTTATTTCACGGTTGTGTCAAGATTAATATACTATACACACTGCATAAAAGTGCAAGTATGAATGTTACAAAAAAACTAGTACAAAACGTTATCATAGCATGTGCGATAGTTACTGTTGTTGTTGCCGTTATGTATTTTTGTGCACAGTATATACTATATCAAGATACACCCACTGAATATATACAGCAGGGAAGCTATAAAAGGGCAATCCTTCACTATACGCTGGAAATACTCAAAGATCCTGATAATGCAACCCTCTATTATAATAGGGGATTGGTTTATATGATGGATAAGGACTATGAAAATGCTATTAACGATTATGAAAAGGCACTTAAACTGCATAAGCATGTTAGCTATTATCAAAATAAGGCATTAGCCCATTTTTATTTAGGGCAGTATGATAAATCCATAGAAGAAAATACTAATGGGTTAAAGCTGTATCCACAAGACGGGATGCTCTATTACAACAGGGGGAGAGCATACTATATGAAAGGTGAGATCCTAAATGCCCTTGAAGATTTTAAAAAGGCCTATACTCTTGGAATTGAACCAGCCAGGGGTTATATAGAAAACATAGAAAAAATAAAAAGTAAAAGTAATAAATAGGTATTACATTTAATTATTTACTGTAACAGTAGTATCATCATCTGTATATTCGTTGCCAGCTTTATCAAATACTATAATTTTTAAAGGGTAAGATCCATTTGTATATGCAGTAGTATTCCATGAATATTCCCATGGATAGTTTGAATCAGTGCCTACTAAGCTACCTCCAATATAAAATTCAACGTAATCAACATCTGATCCACCTGTATTGTCGCTTGCATCTGCCTGTATTTGGACAGTACCAGTAACAGGTGAACCATTTATTGGTGAAGTAATATTCCCACTTGGGGGTATTGTATCAGCAATGAAACTTTGATTGGTATTACCTGTATTGCCAGCCTCATCTGTTGATTCAATATAAACAGTGATAGATGTTCCTGAGTAAGGTGGATTCCATCCATTGATGGTACTTATTACTGCAGGGGATGTAATATTGCCAGGTGTTCCAGAGTCTATATACGCACGAGTTGTTGCAACAGCAACATCA
>Ga0116188_1003880_pt1 | contig 10758 bp, 14 predicted proteins | sample AD_JPNTR2_MetaG_FD_89807 | JGI IMG/M metagenome (GOLD analysis project Ga0116188, IMG submission 89807) | Active sludge microbial communities of municipal wastewater-treating anaerobic digesters from Japan - AD_JPNTR2_MetaG | ecosystem: Engineered > Bioreactor > Anaerobic > Digestate | place...
ACGATTCGCTCCGCCGACTGGACGCTTGATTCCACCACTGGCCGCATCACCTTCGCGGCCAACGTCAGCAAGGCGGTCACCGGCATCACCCAGGCCGCCAGCGCGGTGGTCACGGTGGGTTCCCACGCCTATTCGGTCGGCCAGAGCGTCCATTTCTCCGGCGTCGCCGGCATGACCCAGATTAACGGCCGGCGCGGCACCATCACCGCCGTCACCGGAACCACCATCGCCGTCGACATCAACTCCACCACCTTCACCGCCTACACCTCGGGCGGCACCGTCAATACCCGGCCCCAATCCGGAGAGACGGTCAAGGGAGGCTGCTACTTCGACCTGCCGGCCCGCTTCAATTCCCGCATCGATGTCCAGCACACCAGCTTCGGCATCCGGGAGTCCGGAACTATTGACCTCATCGAGCTGCTCAACCCATGAAGCCAGCCGTCGCCAATCCCGCCACCCGGGTGATCTGCCTGCGCATCGTGCCGAAAACAGGCTCGCCGATCTACCTGACCCGCCATGCCCGCAACCTGGTCATGGGCGGCCACACCTACCTGTCCGGCAGCGGCTACGACTTCACCGGCTACGCCGCCGACGCCTCAATGTCCCCCGGCGTCGTCGATCTCGAAGGCATCGCCGGCCTCGCCGGCATCGGCTACGACGAAATCGCCAGCGGCCTCTTCGACAACGCCCGCTGCTACCTCTTCGCCACCACCTGGAATGCGCCGGTGGAAGACGAAGAACCGCTGGTCGCCAGCCTGCTCGGCAAGACCACGCTGATTGACAGCCGTTATCGCATCGAGGAAATGGCCCTCATCGATGCCCTAAACCAGTCGGTGGGCAAGACCTACACGGCGGCCTGCCCCAAGACCTTCGGCGGCACCGAGTTCGCCGGCTGCAAGAAGGCCCTGGGGCCGCTCACCGTCACCGGCACCCTGACCGCCGTCACCAGCCGCACCGTCTTCCGCGATTCCACCCGGGGAGAGCCCGCCGACTACTTCGCCGCCGGCACCATCGCCTTCACCAGCGGCGCCAACGCCGGCCTCAAGCCCCTCGAAATCAAGCGGCACGAAGCCGACGGCACCCTGGAAACCTTCGAGCCATTCCATTACCCGGTCGCCATCGGCGACGCCTATACCCTGATCCCGGGTTGTCGCAAGCGGCTGGCCGATTGCCGCGACAAATGGGCCAATGGGGTCAATTTCGGCGGATTCAGCAACATCCCCGCCGATAGCCAGTACGCACAGGTCGGAGCGCGATGACTCAAGACGATATCATCGCCGCCGCTCGCGCCTGCCTGGGGACTCCATTCCGCCACCAGGGACGTATTCCCGGCTCCGCTCTAGACTGCGCTGGACTGGTCGTGGCCGTAGCGGAGGCCATAGGTGCCGACTACATCGACCAGGTCGGATATGGGCGGGTGCCGTCGGAGAATCGGCTGGCGCTGGCCCTGGAAGGACAGCCCTGCCTGGCTCGGGTAGCGTCCTGTCTCCCTGGCGATGTGCTGCTCCTGAGCTTCGGCGGAGAGCCGCAGCATCTCGCGATCTCTGCCGGACAGACGCTCATCCACGCCTGGGAAACACTCGGCCGGGTTTGCGAACACGATCTTGATGCGCGCTGGAGATCCCGCGTCGTACAGATCTATCGCTTCGAGGGGTTGGCGTGAGTACGGCTGGCCAGGCAATCGGCGGGGCGATCGGCGCCGTTGTTGGATTTTTTGTTGGAGGGCCGTCTGGGGCGCTGTACGGAGCGCAAATCGGCATGGGGGTCGGAGGCTATCTCGATCCGCCCAAGGGACCGAAGCTCGAAGGCCCTCGTCTATCCGACCTCACGGTGCAGACAAGCACCTATGGCGCGGTGATACCTCGCGTCTACGGAACCATCGCGCTGAATGGAAATGTATTTTGGCTCGAAAACAACGCGTTAAAGGAAGTTGCGACGACTAAAAAAAACAAGGCCGGAGGGAAGGGCGGAGGACAGAAATCGACCACCACTACGTATAGCTACTACGCGACCTTCGCGGTTGGGCTATGCGAGGGCCCGATCTCCGGAATTCGGAGAATCTGGGCTGGATCAAAACTCATCTACGACGCGGGCAGCGACGATGTCGAAACGGTCATGGCGAGTAACCAAGCCGCGCCTGGGATGACGATTTATCTCGGCAGCGAAACCCAGCTTCCGGATACGCGCATGCAGGCCTCTCTCGGCCCGGAGAACACGCCGGCCTACCGCGGCCTGGCCTATATCGTGTTTAACGATTTTGCGCTGGCCGCTTACGGGAACAGCTTGATGGGAGCACCCATCAAAGCCGAAGTTATGAAGCAGCATGCGACCACGCTGTCCGTCGCGACGCGCACCCTGCCCATGGTAGATTCGTGGAGTCGGGTGGCGGCCACCCCGGATGGAGTCATCGCCCTTCCCGGAGAATCTCTCGCATCGTCCTTCGCGGCTCGCAGCGCAAACGGAGTGGCTTGGAGCAAAACGAGCTTCAAATCTAGCCGCAGCCGTTACGGGATCGCCGCTGCCGATAACGGCATCGTCATCGCGCTGAGATCCAACGAGGGGGTCGATGTATCGGTCGACCATGGAGCGACGTGGACAGAATACAAAAACGATTCGCTTCAGGTGCGCGGCATCCCCTACTCGCCATATTCATACCGGGCGATAACCTGGAACGGCTCGGTATTTTGCGTTATCGCGGACTCCGGGACGGTGTGCGCCACCTCGTCGGATGGAATTGAGTGGACCGCCGGAGTCATGCCATCCAGCCGAAACTGGATGGCAGTGGCCTGGAACGGCTCGGTGTTTTGCGCTGTGGCGGGCGGTGCCGGTAACGTCTGCGCCACGTCGCCGGATGGCCTGACATGGACCGAGCGCACCATGAGCATGGCCGCGTCGTGGAACGACATCGAGTGGAACGGCTCTCTGTTCTGCGCTGTTGCCTACGGCTCAACCCGGATCGGCGCCATCTCTCCGGATGGCATCACCTGGACCAATGTTGGCACGGGCCTGAGCGGAAATCTTCGCGCCATCACATGGAACGGCGAATATTTTTTTATTCCGAATTACGGATTCGGCGTCGCCTTCATCTCGCCGGATGGGACGAACTGGTCATCTCTGACGATGCCATCAGGATACTGGTATGATGTTTGCTCATATAACGGCGTCTTTGTCGTTGTCGAAACGGGTACCAGCCGTGCGCTGACCGTCATCGTAAAAAAGACAGGTGCCGGCGAGCCGCTGTCGGAGATCGTCGCAGAAGAATGCCTGGATTCCGGCCTCCTAGGTCCGGCCGACATCGATGTGTCGGCCTTGTCGCAATCCGTGCGAGGCTATCGTATCGGAGCGGTTGCGGCGATTCGATCGGCGCTCGAGCCGCTCCAGGCGGCCTACCCCTTTGATGTCGTCCAGTCAGGATATACCGTGACCTTCCGGCCCCGTGGCGGGTCTTCCGTTGCCTCAATCCCCGCCGGAGACTTGGCCGCCAGGCCGTCCGGAAAACAAAGCGAACCGGCTATGACGATTAGCCGAGAGATGGATAGTCAACTGCCTCGGCGGGTGAGCGTCAAGAGCATCGACCGAGACCGGGAATATGCAATCGGAGAGCAATACGCCGAACGGATCAACACGGCGTCGGTCAATATACGCTCCATAGACCTGCCGATTTCCCTCACGGCAGATGAGACTGCGGGGGTCGCAGAAACGCTACTCTACCTCTACTGGCTTGAGCGCTACGACGCTCAATTCTCCCTGCCTCCGACCTATGCCGCGTTGGAGCCGGGAGATGTAGTAACGGTATCGGCAGATACCGGTACTCACTCGCTACGACTGACCGAGATAACCTATGCCTCCGACGGTCGGCTCGAGTGTCGGGCAAAATATGCCGCGGCGGCGCTCTATGCGCCGAGTGCAAAGGGCGATAGCGGCGGTACGGTAGCCGGGACGATAACCCGATCCGGACCAACGTGCTATGAACTCCTCGACCTGCCGCTCCTGTCCGACGCCTACGATACACCAGGATTCGCCGTCGCCATCGGCGGGCAGTCTTCCGGCTGGCCTGGGGCCGTGCTATACCGCTCCGACGATTCCGGCAGCACCTGGTCGATCGCTCTGGATGGATCCCCTCCAGGTGCGGTCATCGGCGTTGCGTCAAACGCCTTAAATGCCCACTCCGGAGCGCAGATCGATAGCGCGGCGGCGCTCTCGATCACCCTCTACTCTGGAGACCTTGAGAGCGTATCGCAGCTCGCCATGTTGGGGGGGGCCAATTATTTCGCCTACGGCGCCGCGGACCGCTGGGAGGTGATCGCGGCGCAGAACTGCATCCAGCAGGCCGACGGGAGCTGGCTGCTGACCAACCTGCTGCGAGGACGATGCGGGACCGAATGGGCCAGCGGCCTTCATGCCGTCGGCGATCGCATCGTCGCACTCGATGGAGACGGGGTCGATTTTATGGCGGTGGCCAGTAGCAGCATCGGCCTATCTCGCGTCTATCGAGCGGTTACCATAGGTCGATCGATCGATAGTGCCGCCAGCCGTAATTTTGTGTACAGCGGCGTGAACCTCAAGCCGCTGGCCCCGGTCTATCTCAACGGTAGTCGCCACCCGGCCACGGCGGACTGGAGCCTGGACTGGGTTCGCCGCACCCGCATAGGAGGCGACTGGCGAGACAGCGTCGAGGTGGCGCTTGGGGAAACGACGGAATCTTACGACCTAGAAATCTGGACATCTGGGTACGGCACCCTAAAACGCACGCTATCTGTTTCATCCCCGACCGCGACCTATACCAGCGCCCAACAGGTCGCGGATTTCGGCTCGAACCAAGCGACCCTGACCCTGCGCATCTATCAACTGTCTTCCGCGGTGGGCCGTGGAACAGCGCTGTCGACCACCATAACGAGGTAGCCCATGGCCAATTCGGTATCCCATCTCGATTTAATTATTCAGTCCCAGGCCGGAAAGGAGATCACCGCCAATGCCCAGTTCGACGCGGGCAGCCCAGCCACACTCTACGGCCGCCGCGCCGCCACGACGAGCGGCCTAACCTGGGGGTTCTACGGCGGCAACATCCTGGTTAACGGCGTCCTCACGCAGATACCCAACGGCAGCCTGACCCTGGCCGCGTCGTCCACGAATTACATTGAGGCCAACCCGGCAACGGGAGCGGTGAGCAGCAACACCGTAGGCTTCACGGCCGGTCGTGTGCCGCTGTATACGGTGAGTTCCGGGACCGCAACGGTCACCAGCTACACCGATCAGCGCATCGCCGTTCCCGATTCAACGGGGCGATTGGCCAAGACTCTGTCAGACGCCAATGCCACGTTGTCGTTTTCCGAGGCGAGGAATCAGATCCTCGAATTTACTGGCACCTTGACCGCCGGCCGAAACGTCGTAGTTCCCTTGATTCCACGGCAATGGACCGTTTTCAACAACACCGCCGGAGGCTTCGCCGTGACCTTCGTCGGCGCCACCGGAACCGGCGTATCAATCGCGTCCGGAAAGCGCGCCATCATCTACTCTGACGGGACCAACGTCGTCCGCGTCACGGCAGACGCCTGATCGCACTGAGCGAGACGCCATGCCCGCGCCGACCGCTTCCACCGCCGCCTTCGCCCTGACCGGAGGCGGAATCGTCATCCTGGGCACGGTCACGGGGCTGCATCCCGTCCTGCTGGCCGCCGGATTCGCCGGGGGGTTATGGGCGCAGCTCTACCTCGACGAGATGCCGCTGCTGCGCCGCCTGGTGTCGATGGCGATCGCCGCCCTGGCCGGATCGTGGATCGCCCCGGCGCTGGCCTTCTCCCTGCCCCGCTACGAGTTTTGGCCCAAGGGCGCCCCGGCCGACCTGATGCAGATTCCGCTGGCGCTCCTCGTCGGCCTGGTGAGCCACGCCGCCGGCGCGGTCATCATCAAAATCCTGTCATCCCGCGGAGACGCCCTGGTCAAATGAGCCTGGATACCCTCGCCCAACTGGCCAGCGCCCTGGCCTGCCTCGTCATCCTCATCCGCACCGAACCGGCCATCAACCGCATGCACATTCGCCGAACGCCGATCCTGATGGCCCAGGCCTTCTGGGGCCTGGCCGTCGCCGCCGCAACGGGACTGGTCGACATTCTCCTCGGGGGAATTCCGCCCTGGCCGGCCACCTTCGGCGCCCTGGCCGTCGCCGCCCTGCTCTCCTGCGAGCGGCGTGTCAGGTATTTATCTCGCCTGCCTCCAGAGCAGGGGGATACGAGGGGCTAAAGCCGATCTCACCAGGCGCCCTTGAGTAAAGCCGGCATGCGGCACGATAGGCATTCGGATTCCCAGTTCGGAACCTCGTGATCGAGCACGCCGCGAAAAACCTCGTAGCATGAGAAGTCCATTCCCTTGTAGCGCGATAAGGCCAGGATATATTCGGGCCGCGGAGGTAGGTTGACCCACCATTCGCGGAATTCGAGCCGAATACACAAATCCCGTGTCACGACGTGATCCCGCGGGGCATCGCGGCTTCACGCAGGGCGGTGCGAATGCCCTCGCTGACGTTGCCGTTTCCCATCTTGGCGGCGATGGCGAGGCTTCCGGCATCGAGATAGACCTGGACCCTCTTGCCGCCGACCTCGGCAGGACGGCCGACTGGGCGTTTCTCGGGTGGCGGTTTAGTGTCTGGCATTGCGTGCCTCGATGTAGATTTCGCCGGCCTCCCTGGCGATGCGTGATGCCTGCGCCAGGTGCTCTTGGGTCAGCGGTTCAGGCTGCGCGACGCATTCGCCGTCGAATACACCAGGCTCCCCATCCACCGGAGAGAACTTGAATACCCAGCCGTCGCGGTGTGTGGCTGTGGCGGATTCCAGGTCGATAGACCAGCGAGAGCGCCAGCCCCGATTCGGGTGATTGACCATACGTGCCTCAAGGAAGAAGCCCCGGTGGTTGCCGGGGCTGTCGGGTTACTCGTCGATTTCGATGGTCTCGGCGTCGAGGCCAGCGTCGCTGATACGGTATTCCTGCGTGTAGCCGTGGATGCTGTCCCAGGACTTGATTTCGATGGTGGCCGAGTTGCCTTCGGAAAGCTGGAATTCGGCGTCGGCAGCCCAGGCTTGAAGCATGTCGCGGGTGAAGTGGTCGCCGCCCTTCTTGTGGTTGTCAGCCAGGAATTCTTTGATTTCGTTCAGACCTTGTTCATTGACGGTGTAGGTAGTGACTTGCATTTTCTTCTCCTGCCCCTGTTATCCCCGAGGCGCGGTTGGTAGCGATTGCTATCCATGGACTTAATTATATACACAATAAATTAAGAGTCAAGGATTTTTTTGTGTATGGAACCAAGTATTTTTCATCGACCGGAGAATCCGAAGAAAAGGGACGCCCCGGCGACCTTCCTGGTAGCTTGAATCATCCGCGAAATCCGACTACCCAGAAATTACGGATACCCCATTTTTCGTCCTTTTCTCCGGTTGACCGCAGCGTTCTAACACTCCGGTCGATGTCGCGCTTCGCGCTTGACCTTCGGCAACTGGCGTTGCCTCGGCCCATCGCCTAAGCGTTAGAAGGCAGTTTCCGTAGCGCATCCTGAATCTCCCGGTAGGTGGGAACGTCGTGCGTTTCTATCCACCGCAAAAACAGATCATTTAACGGTTTCGGAAGTGCTGCTGTGCCGTAAAGATAGGGGCCAATTGCCTCCATCAGTTTCCTGGCACGCTCATGTTTCTTCCAGGCCATGCTTCCTCCTAACTTCTGCCTTCAACCGGACGCGGTGAAACGCCCGTCGTTTTCTCAACCACTTCTGCGCCGCGCTCGGTTAAGGCGGCGTTGGCAGGCAAAAGCATGTCGCCTTGCACCGCCGTATCGCCAGCGCCGACTTTCACTCTGCATCCATAAATAGCCCGCCCTGATTCGCTTTGGCGGATTCGATGTTCTTGCACGCCTGCGCGAAGTAGGACTGCTTCAATTCCGAACCAACGAACCTGCGCCCCATCTTGATGGCTTGGTATCCTGTCGATCCGACACCGGAGAACGGATCGAAAACCACATCGCCGGGATTGCTCCACAACTGGATGGCTCGCTCGATCAAATCAAGGGCCATCGGGCAAACGTGGCGTTCGTCCTCGTTGTCGCGGGCGGCTTTGGCGTTCAGTGTGTTGCTGAAGTTGATGTCCATCCAGACCGGCGAGGCATAGCGCCGCCAGCGTTCGTGCGACAGGTTGCCGTGGATCGGCGGGTTCTCGCCGCAGAATTCCGTCAGGCCGTCGATGTGCGCCACCGGCTCGGGGTTCTCGCCGTCCTTGCGGAAGGCCAGCAGGTATTGCGGGATGCCTGCGCGGCTGCGCGTAGAGTCCTTGCAAAGCTGCTTGTGCATCAACCCGAGCGCCTTTGTCCTGGTGGCCTCGATCAGCGGGTCTTTCCATGCGCAATGCTCGGAGTGAAAAATAAACCCGGCTTTCTGGAATGCGCGGATCACGTCGCCGCGGAAGTCTTTTAATCCGATGTATCCGTCGCGCTCTTTCATGGCCGGTATATTCATCACGTCGACGCAGACGATTCTCCCCGGCTTGGTGACACGGTGAAGCCCTGCGACGACATGCGCGAAGTGCTCATAGAATTGATCGTCGTTGATGCTGTTGCCGAGGTCGCGGTCGCTGTTGCTGTAGGTGTAGAGCGATGCATACGGCGGGGAAAAGATCGAAAGGTGTATCGAGTTCTCCGGCAGGGATTTCAGCACTTCGATGCAGTCGCCATTCGCCAGCGTCCAGTTTTCGCCCTGCGCCTGATTCAGGATATTCATGCGGCCTCCAGCCATTTAGGAATGACCAGCGTAGCCGCTGGCTTATATTCGCTTTTGTTGCGTACCTGGCCGCCGTGTAGCGCGGCCGCGTTCAGATCCTTCATGTGTTCGATCATGTTGTTGTAGGTTTCTTCGGCCTCGCGCTCTTTGCGCTTGATGTTCGATACCACCGCGCCCTCGGTTTCTGCCGTAATGACATGGACGTTGACCGGCCGAGACTGGCCGAAACGCCAGCATCGGCGGATGGACTGGTAGAGCTGCTCGTAGGAATCCGACAGGCCGACGAATGCCATATCGGAACAATGCTGAAGGTTCAGCCCAAGTCCGGCGATCTTCGGTTTTGAAATCATCACGCGATGCTGGCCTTCAATGAACCCGACGATTGCGGCCTCTTTGTGCTCGTCGGTGTCCGATCCTTGCACCTCTACCGCGTCAGGAATCGCGGCCGCCAGTGCTTCGCTCTCGGCATTCAGGTTGCACCAAACCAAGAATGGCCGATCCGATGCATTGACCAGTGCGGCGCATGCCGCTACGCGGTCGCCAATCGAATCACGGCGGGCTGCCTGCCGCTCTTGCAGGGTATGCGCTTCAACAGCGAACAGGAACCCGCTAGACGGCGCCTGAACCGATACGCAATGCTCATGCATGTGCAGCGGCGGAAGAATAAATCCTTCGTCGGAATAGCCAAGGTCGGACGGCTTGCGGATCATCACCGCCCATGACGCCATCCAGGTCCAGAAGGCCGCCTGAGCGTGCCCCTTGACCCGCCATTTACTGGTATCTCCGCCGTCGTGCGTGAAGTACATCGCCAGCATTTCGCCGCGCGTCATCACGCCGAGAAATTCTGCCTGGGTGCCTAGCTCCATTACATCATTGGGCGCTGGTGTGGCGCTGGAGCAAAGGCGGAATGGCGTATTCTTAAATGCGTCGATCATCCATGTGCTGTACGCGCCGCTGTAGTTTTTCAGGATTGACGATTCATCCAGTGCCACCGCGCCGAATTGCTCAAGGTGGAAATTCTCCAGCCGTTCGTAATTAGTGACTGTCAGTCGTTTTGTGATTGCCGCCTGATCCTTGGCATAGGCCAAGTCGATGCCGAACTTCTCCGCCTCGCGGACAAATTGATGCGCGACAGCCAGCGGGGCGGCGATGATGCACTCGTGCGGCTGCTTGTCGGCCCACTCCATCTGCATCGGGCCTTTGCCAATGCCGCAATCTGCGAATAGCGCCGCGCGGCCACGCCGCAAAGCCCACTTGACCATATCGGCCTGGTGCGGGTAAAGCATGGGATTGAGTGACGGTATCGACGCCAGGCCGGTATCAGGGTCAATTACTGATTTGCGCTTGAGGAAATCGAGATAATCCATCGCTTTACTCCGTAGTTACCGTTTTGCCTGCCAACCCTTCGTTGCAGGCGACGGCCTCCGGCCGCGCCTGAACTCGATCGTTATGCCGCACCCGTCTGATCCATCATCACCGTGCGGGCCAGTGCCTCACACGTGGGGCATGTGTCAAACGGCGTTTGTGGTGGCGGTGCGGCCTGCTCCATCGCCAAGTAAATCTGTTCCAGCAGGCGGGCCGACAGAACAAAGTCGCCTTTTGCCAGCATCACGTCATGCGCCGCTCCGATCATTTCTCTGGTCACTGTCGCCGTCCTGCCAGCGCCGACTTTCCCCGCCTTCAATTCCGCAATCGCGGTCAGTGTCTGGTCAGGGTCGCCGCATCCGTCGTCACCGATCCCGAGTGCTTCATCAATCGCGGCCAGCGCGCGCACCGCCTGCTCAAACATGCTCTTGTAGTCTGTCATTTCCGTTCTCCGTTTCCGCCAGCGGCATAACCCGGCAGTCCAGCGGACGCCGTTCCGGCGCCGCTGACTTCTGCGTTAGACGCTCCATTCCTTCGCCATCACGTCCGCTTGTGCAAGCCAGAATTCCCGTTGCTTTCGCGCCTCGCGCACGTCCCAATAATCGTGGTCCGGCACCGGGCTAGAAAGTCGCTTCGGG
>Ga0116188_1003883_pt1 | contig 10754 bp, 10 predicted proteins | sample AD_JPNTR2_MetaG_FD_89807 | JGI IMG/M metagenome (GOLD analysis project Ga0116188, IMG submission 89807) | Active sludge microbial communities of municipal wastewater-treating anaerobic digesters from Japan - AD_JPNTR2_MetaG | ecosystem: Engineered > Bioreactor > Anaerobic > Digestate | place...
AGGGGCGTTTCCTCACCCCGCGTGCGGCACAGAATCCTGATGTCCAGTACCTCTGCATCGAACGCATGCTGTCGCGCGTGACCAGATTGGACAAGAAGGCCACACGCCTGAAACTCGATAACCTCCGCATTCTCCGCCTCGAAGCGTTCTACACGTTTTACTACCTGCTGCCAGCCCACCGCATACGTACTGTCTACGTGTTTTTCCCAGACCCCTGGCCCAAGCGCCACCACCACAACCGCCGTCTCTTCTCGCCGCTTTTCATCGACGCGCTCTGGACCCGTCTTGAGATCGGCGGCACCGTGCAGATCGCAACCGACCACCTCGATTATTTTTCCACAATCAGAGCGCGGCTCACTGCCGACTCGCGCTTCTGTGAAATTTCTGCGATGGAGCGCGCCCCGCATGAACAGACCGAGTTCGAATATATCTTTCGTAACCAAGGTTTGCCGATCGGTCAGTGTGCGTTTCAATCGCTCCCCGCGCCAGAACGGCCGCTGCCGCCACTCACAATCCCACCGGAGATGGAACCCAATGAAAAGAATCCTTGAATGCTGGAAAATAGGTGTCGTTGGAGTCGTCGCATGCGCGCTGACGGCCGACGCAGCAGACGATGTGCTGGCCCTGCAATTCCAACGCCTGGCCGCACGCCGTTTCGTCTTCTCGCAACACATCCCGCTCGCTGAACTCGCGCCGGCCGAGACGGTGGACTTCACCTCCATACACCCGGCCTTCCTCGTCTCTTCAAACGACACGCCTGTGTGTGATACCGCCTTCGTCCCGACCCGCAGCCGCGGGCGTCTCGAACTGAGCGGCACGCCTGCCGGCACCCCTGTGTGCATCTACGTCGGGGCGGTCAACCCGTTCGCGACCTACGATGTTGCGATCGACGAACTCACGGCACCCGCCGAGGGTGCCTCGACCGAAGTGGCGATCGACCTTGCGCGCCACGGTCTGCGTGACCGCATCCAAGCTGTTGCCCGCGCCGGCGCGGAAGCCGGTCTGTTCCTGCGTGTCTGGCAGGCGGGACGCCAAGTCCGCGAGATCCGCTTTGCTTCAAAACTCCCGGCCTGTCCGTTTGTCCTCAGGGCGCAACTTTCCGGACGCAACATCGCGCTCTTCACCGAAAAGGATGGCGTGACCGCCTACCACGGCCATACCGATGACTCGGCGTCGCATGAAAAAGCTGGTAGGCAACACTTCGGCGACGTTCTGGATTTCCGCCGCCGCGAAACTGCCCGGCACAGCACCTTCAACCTGCTTTTCAACGGACAAGGCCGCGCCGTAATCCGCAGCGCACGCGCCTGCCTCTCCGCCGGCATGGGACAGGCCGACATCCGCGCCGTCACCTACGAAGACCTGACGCCCTTCCTAGAGAACGGACGCCTCTGGTTCACCTTCTCCATGCGCGGAATTGCCCTGCCGCATCCGTCGCAAGGTGTCTTCAGCCTCGACCCCTCCGTGTTCGACTTGCGCTTCGAGGGTGTCATCGCTTTTGATTTTGACGACGGATTGTTGCGCAACGCAGTGGCCTCGCATCTGTTTTACGATCGTTCTGCCGCTGAATGGCGGGCTTTCTCAAGTGACTTCGGCGGCAGTTCGAACCGTGAAGGACGCGCCGAAAGCCAACTCTTCCGGGCGCGCTCCACCAAGGATCCGCGCCGTGGCTTTTCGGTGATGCGTGCCGTGCTGATCCCCAACACGCAGTTGGCCGGACGCCACGAAGACCCCAGCATTTTTTACGACGCGGCCGCTGGCAAGTGGCGTCTGCTTACCAGCACCTTCACACAAGTCAACGGCAAAGGCAACATCACCGCCAGCCTGCACGAGGCCGACACATGGGACGGCGCATTCACGACGATCACGCCGCCCATCGGCGCGAACGCCACCGGCACCACCCTCTCACGTATCGGCGGCACGGTCTACGCCCTGATGGGCGGGCACGGCAACCTGCGCGCCCACGCCTATCCGTCGCTCAAGGAACTCGGCGAAATCAGCATGGATTTCCAGCCCCATTGGCCCAAGCCCGCCGGACGTGTCTGGGCTGGCATCGTGCCGTTGCCCGAAGGCTATCCCCACCGGTACGTGCTGCTGACGATGGACCGCGCCAACTTCACTGGAGTCAAGCCGCCCACATGGAGCTACGGCGCGCTCTACCTGTACGGCGCGGACGAACCGTAAAACTCGTATTCCAGCACGGCAATCAGCGCGATGCAGGCGGTGTCTGACCGTAGGACACGCTCGCCCAATGAAAAGAGATGAAAGCCGCGCGCGAGCAGGTGTTCGGTCTCATAGTCGGTCCAGCCCCCCTCGGGACCGACGGCTAACAGCGGCCGCATGCGGCGCACGCTATCGCAAGGCGGCAGGCCGGTGGGCGCTCCCGGATGCGCGAGCAAGCGCACGGTCTCGGGAAAAAGCCGTTCCAGATCATCCTCAACAAACGGTTTGAAGCGTGGCGCAACCACTACCTCGGGTAGACGCGTGAGCCCCGCCTGCACCAATCCTTCGATCAGCAGAGGACGATAAGAACGCGGCTCCAACCACTGGCTGCTGAAGTAGCACTTCTCGACCTTGGCGGCGTTGAGCAAGACCACACGTCCAACCCCCAGCGCCGCGAGTTGCGGCCAGAGGCGCTTCAGCACTTTGGGACGCGGCACGGCCAGCAACAGGTCGAGCCACGGTTCCGGCAGCGCGACATCATGCGAGGGAGATAAGCGGACACCGTCCGGACCGATCGACAGCACACGCGAGACGCCCGCCAAACCGTTCAGCGTACCGGTCGCGACGATCTGGCCGGGTTCGACACGCAACACCTGACGAAGATGTTCGGCACGCGCATCGGTCAGCAGCACCGTCCCGTCCGCAAGCAGTTCGTCGGGCTCAAAGAGAATGCGGTTCATCGCACGTCCATGCAAGCGATCCATTCATCGTCGCTCATCGGGTGCGTATTGGGAACAACCAGCGAAAGCGTCATGTGCGCAGGATCGAAGATGTCCTCCGCCACGCGGCGCACGTCAGCGGCGGTCACCGCCTTAATCGCCTTGATCGTCTCATCCGGATGGATGAAACGCCCGTAGTTCTGCACGCACTCGCCGAGGTAGGTCATCTGGTTACTGGCCCCTTCGAGTCCCAAGCGGAAAGCACCCAGCAAATATTCCTTGGTACGCGCCAACTCCGCCGCGCCGACATTCGTGCGGAGCAGACGGCGGATCTCCTTGGCCGTCAACTTGAGCGCGGCACACGCGCGTTGCTCGTCAAAGCCGCCGCTGATGGTGAAGAGGCCGGTCTCTTCAAACAACTGGAAGCTGGATTGGATCGAATAACAGAGGCCGTGCCGCTCGCGCACACTTTGGAAGAGACGCGAACTCATGTTCTCCCCGAGCAGTCCATTCAGGACACGCAGCGCATAACGACGATCGTCATGTCGTCCAAAAATGCGGAAACCGACCACAGCGTGAACCTGCGCAATCTCCTTGCGCACGCACACCAGACGCTCTTGCGCCACCGTGTTGTCGACGCGCTTGGCGTGTACCCGTCTGGCCGCGCGCCGCGAGCCGACTGCCCGTTCGACGCACGCCACGCAAGCGGCATGGTCGAGCCGTCCGGCAAATACAAAAATCGAGGCGGACGGCGTGTAGGTACGCGCCTTGTAGCGCAGCAGCGTCTCGCGGGTCATGCGGCGCAACGCGGTTTCATCGCCGGCGAGCGGCGCCCCGAGCGGATGGCCCTTGAACATGACCTCTTGCAACTTCTCCTGCGCCACCTGCTGCGGTAAATCCTGATACATCTTGATCTCTTCGAGGATGACGTCACGCTCGCGGTTGAAATCCTCCTCGCCGATCACAGCGTTGAGATACATGTCAGCCAACACATCGAAAGCTTGCTCCAGATACTCGTGCGGCAGACGCGCGTAGTAACAGGTGCTCTCCTCTTGCGTGTAGGCGTTCAGATAACCGCCGCGTCCCTCGATCGCCTGTGAAATCGCCAGCGCCGAACGCGTCGGCGTGCCTTTGAAAAGCATGTGTTCAAGAAAGTGGCTGACACCGGCCACGCGGGGCGCTTCGTGGCGGCCGCCCGCCCCCACCCAAACGCCGACGGAAATGCTTTCCGAGTCGGGGATCAGCGACGACACCACCGTGGCGCCGTTTTTCAAAACCGTAACCTCGACATGATCAAGCATAGGGAAACTCCGCAATCATTCTTGCAAAAACCCTCGTGACATGGGCGTCTCGCCCATGAAACACGGGCAAGATGCCCGTGCCACACCTGCAAGCAAAGGGTTTTGCAAGAGCCTCCACAATCATTCCTCGTGGCAGACGCTCAACCGGCTGCGGCTGCCGCCAGCATTGCGGCCAGGGTCGTCTTGCCGTCGTAGAGCGCTTTGCCGACGATCGCGCCGAACAGATTGGGACATCCCAGCGCCTTGAGAGCGGTCACGTGTTCCGGTGCACTGACGCCACCCGAGGCGATGACACTGCAAGCGGGAACCGCCTGACAGATTTCGCGCATGGCTGTCAGGTTGGGGCCGCCCAGCATGCCGTCCGTCGCGGTGTCGGTGTAGATGATCGTGCGCACACCGACCTCCACCACCTGACGCGCCAAGGCAGTGGCGCGCGTATCGGTGGTCTCGACCCACCCCTTGACCTGCACAAAGCCATCACGCGCGTCAATGCCGACCGCGATGGCATCGCCGAAACGCTGCACAAGGGCGGCCAGGGCATCGATGTTTTCCAACGCGCGCGTGCCGATAATTGCACGCGCCACGCCAGCCGCCAAAAGCTGCTCGACATGCGCATCGCTGCGCAGACCGCCGCCCACCTCGACCGGAATGCCGACCGCCTGCACGATGCGCTCGATCACCGCCGTATGCTGCGGCGCCCCTTGGAAGGCACCGTCCAGATCCACCACATGCAACTGCTCCGCGCCCTGATCGCGCCAGTCGAGCGCCTGCGCCACAGGATCATCGGCATACACGGTCACGTCGTCCGCCCGGCCTTGCCGTAGCCGTACGCAGTGACCATCCTTCAAATCAATCGCGGGCAGAATAATCATCCGATCGTCCCCTTGCTCGAGGGAATGCCGGTCTCACGCGGATCGGGCTCGACTGCCATGCGCAACGTGCGCGCAAATCCTTTGAGCATGGCCTCACACACATGGTGCGCCTCGTCGCCGTACACCTGCCGTACATGCAGGTTGAGGCGCGCCTCGACCGACAGCGCACGGAAGAACTCTTCCAGCAACTTCACCTCAAAATCGCGCACCTTGTGATGCTTCATCGCGCTGACGAAGACCAGAAACGGACGTCCGCCCAGATCAATCGCCACCTCGCAAAGCGCCTCGTCCATCGGCAACAGGAAAAATCCGTAACGCCGGATACCACGACGCTCGCCGAGCGCCTCGTTGAGACAAGCGCCGAGCACCAGCCCCACGTCTTCCACGGTGTGGTGGTAATCCACATGCACATCGCCCTTGGCACGCACCTCAAGATCCACGAGCGCGTGCCGCGCGAAAAGTTCCAGCATGTGGTCGAAAAAGCCAATACCGGTTTCAATGCGGCTGACGCCGCTGCCGTCTAGATTGAGCGTCACCGCGATGTCTGTTTCGCGTGTGGTGCGTGTGCGTGTCGCCGTACGTGCCATGGCGTACCTCCCTCTCAGTCCGCGCCGTCATCCGGCGCGGGGGGTTCATCATCGTCTTCTTCTTTTTTCTTGTCGCCCCGCGCTAATTCACGCAGGCGGATGATCCAGATGCAGGCCTCATACAGCGCGCACATCGGCAGCGCCATCAAGGTCTGCGAGACCGGATCGGGCGGGGTCAGGACCATCGCGATCACGAAAATGATCACGATAGCAATGCGGCGACGCGAACGAAGTGCTTCGGACGGAACCACACCGATCCAGCCCAGCGCCAACAACAGCAGCGGAAGCTGAAAGGCCAGTCCAAAGGCGATGATCGTTTTGATGACGATATCGACGTGTTCATCAAGCCGTACGATATCGACCTTGATACCCACCCACGAATTGATTTTCTGCAGGACATCGATGGCGATCTCAAGGGTCGCCGCATAGGCCATCCAAACGCCGATACCAAAAAGAAACGTCGAAGCGAACAGGCAAAAGACAATGATTGAGCGCTCGGTGCGTTTCAATCCGGGAAAAACGAAACGCATGATGAAGAAGAGCAGGAACGGCATGCTGAGCGCCGTGCCCCCCCACAGCATGATCTTGATCAGGATGCTGAAGCCCGCCGTCCAGCCAAGGCCCTGCACCTTGTCCGTTGAGAGCCCGGCGGGGGCGATAATCCACTCCGTGATCTTCGGCGCGAACGGGATGATAATGATTTCGCAGAGGACCCAAGCGATCACGCAGTGCAACAGGCAGTCGCGCAGATCGATCAGATGTTCGATGAACGGACGCGGCGGATCGTTGTAACCATCGTCTGTTTCGTCTCTCTTGATCAAGAATCGCCCGACCTTCATGTGGTGTGCTCCGTGGGCATCTCGGAAGCTTCAGATGTCACCGGAGTTTCAGGCGTCGTCTCGGACACCACCTCCTCCGTCGCGTCCTGTGGAGTACCCGACTCATCTGAAGATCCTGCCGACCACTCGGCGACATGATCCTCATTGCCGGGGTAGTCCGCGGTATCGGGATAAGGATTGTCGTAGCCGTACGACTCGGCGGGATCAGACGGCACGCCATCGCCATCATACGACGTGTCCGGGTGTGACGAATACGATTCAGATGACGACTCGGACGACGACGGCTGGTCCATGTTCATCAATTGATCCTTGAACTCGTCAGCCGCACGACGGAACATCTCCATCGTGCGGCCCAGTTTGCGGGCAATCTCGGGCAGGCGTTTGGGGCCAACCACAATCAGGATGACCGCAAACAGCACCACCCATTCGCCCGCGCCCACGGAGCCGCCGAGGAACGCTAAGATGGGAAAATAAAACATGCCCGGAAGCCCCTGCGCGCCCACTTACTTCTGGAACAGCGCAAACTCGCCGCGACGGTTCAGGCGCCACACCTCTTCGCCGGAACCCATCACAGCGGGCTTCTCTTCGCCATAGCTGCGGGTCTGAATGCGATCACCCAGCACGCCCAGTTCCACCAGACGCGTGCGCACCGAAATGGCGCGGTTCTCGCCCAGCGACAGGTTGTACTCATTGCTGCCGCGCTCGTCGCAGTGTCCTTCGACCACCAACACGTGGTTCGCGTTCTGTTGGAGATGCATGGCGACCTGCTCGATCTTGGCGACTTCGGAAGGAGCCAGCGCATAGCTGTCGAACGCGAAGTAGACCGGCGCAAAGGTCACACCCTGCACAGGCGCGAGCGTGTCTTCGAAACGCGCACCGCTAACGAGACCACCCATATTATCATAAACCGAGGGAATATCCGTGGTTTCCAGAAGCGTCGGGTCATCCAACCCCAAGCCGCCACCGGCACCAGCGCCGTCCGCGCCACCCCTTTTAGACCACGGCATACGGCAACCCGCTGCAAGAAGAAGCAGGCTGGCCATTGCGACATTGACAAAGACGACCGAACGAATATGCATACGTGAACTCCTCACTCGTGAACCGTTATTAGCGCTCAGACCAATCTGGAGACATCCAATTCCCGGCAATGTTGATTAAACGTACCGCAGGATCCCCCAGAGTGTCAAGAATGTAGAGCGCGCCCCTATTCGAACAGACCACATGCCGCCCGTTCGCCGCCCAAGAGGGGTGCTCGTAAGTGCCGGGCTGCGTCACCATCGTCGCTGACCGCTCACCCTCCTGCGGGTTGAGCACCGCGATCTGATAGCCTCCGCTGCGCTTAGTGGCATAGACAATCCCGCCCTTGGCGTGCCAGTCAGGATTGACATTTTCAGAACCTTTGTAAGTCAACCGGCGCGAACGGCGCGTCGCCACATCCACCAGATAGAGTTGCGGCGTGCGGTCAACGTCACTCACATAAACGATACTGCGTCCGTCGGGCGACCAGCAGGGACTGGCCTCGGAACCGTGGGGCGTCTGGGTCAGCCGCGTCAGGTTGCCGCCAGAGAGCGTCAGCACGTACAACTCCGGATTGCCTTGATAGGAAAGGATGATCGCGGCGCGCGAACCGTCCGGCGAAATCGCCGCGCCGGTGTTCAGCCCTTTGAACGCCGCCAGCGCCTTGCGCTCCGCGCCCACCGCCATGCGGTAGACCGCCGGATACCCCTTCAGGAAACTGGTGTAGTAGATGTCACGCCCGTTCGGTGCCCAACGCGGGCCGACAACCGCCACGTTGTCATGGGTGACCTGCATGACATTTTGGCCGTCAGCGTCGCAGACGTAAAGATCCGCGTTGTTGCGGCCACGACGGTTGACAAAGACGATACGCGTCTGAGCGATGCCGACCTCGCCGGCGATCAGCTTGACCATCTCGTCCGCGAGCTGGTGCGCTTGACGCCTCACCTCGGCCTGTCCTAGCGAGGTACGCGCCCAGTTGAAGGCCTTGCCGGGCCACTCCACGCGGCAAGCGCTTTGCACGCCCGAACCCGCATCCGCCACCGAACCCTTCACGGTCACCGCGCCCGACGGAGCAACCTTAAACCAGCCAGAAAGCTCCAGGTCACGCGTTAAAGTTTTTACGAAAAGTTGTCCATACGGTCCCGATGCCTGCAAACCGGACAAAGAGACGGTATTTTTATCCGCCCCCTTCTTGACCACCGAGATCAGCGGCGGTTGCGCCGCCGACTGCGCGAATGCCGCCGGCATCACCCCGACCGCCGCGAAAAACAAAATCGCCAAACAAAATCGATGCATCATAAAGACTCCAAAAAACGTAGGCACAGTATAGCTTGACCCGGCTCTCTCCGCAAGCGCAGACAGTGCTTGGGCTGCAATCGGTTAGTGACAGGGATGCGCGAGTTTAGTGCGTGGTTTGCGTGTGCGCAGTCGGGAGCGTAGGCGTCCCCGCCCGCAGAAGGTTGAGAGTTGAGAGTTGAACGTTGAGAGTTGAACGTTTTTTAACGCAGAGACGCAGCGGCGCAGAGATTTTTTGGGGATGGCTGCGTAACCGCCGTAGGAAGGGACGAGCGTCGCTCGTCCTCGGGCAAGCAGACGCTTGCCCCTCCCAGCGCTCCGCGAGCCCAGACCGTAGCACTGGAGGGCGAGTGTCCCCGCGAGCCGCCTTCCGCGCCACGCGCGGAAGGCGGCTCGCGGGGACACTCGCCCCTACCGATGCTCCGCAGTGAAACCTGAGAACCCATCCTTCCGCACAGCAGAAAGAGAGGTTGACCCGCGACTTGCGACTTGCGGCTTGCCCCAAAAAACCTTCGTGCCCTTTGTGGTTCCAAAAACCCAAGCCCTGCCCCCCAAAAAAACTCTGCGTCTCTGCGTCTCTGCGTTAAATAACCCCGAGCCCTGAAACCAAAGCATCGAACTTTCAACTGCTTTCGGTGGCGGTGAAGGAAATAAACGGCGTCAAGTCAAGCTGGCTGACATCTTGCGCGCCGCGGTCGAGAATAGCGGCGTTCGCGGGGTGGTCGAAGGTGTAGACGGGCTTGCCCGCCGCCAGAAGATCACAGGCAAGCGCCCCGACTTTGCTGTCGCTGTCAGGGTCGGCATGCGCCACGACCACGGCGGCGGCCAGATCGGCGATGACGCGGTTGCGTATCATGGCCGTTTTTTGGGTGGCGCGGCTGAGGCTGGCCTTGAACGGGGAGATGATCAGCAACCGGCCTTCATCGATGGCGGGACGGCAGTCAACCGGTTGCGTGGGGATGCGCTTGAACAGGCCTCGGGCCAGACACCAGACAACTGGATGGGGAGATCGGAGCAAGATGCGCAGGCACTCCTCCTCCATCGGCGAATGGAAGCCGCTGATGACGGTGACGCCCTGCTTGCGGAACAGCTTGGCGAGGTCGTAGGTGTCGAGGATGAGCTTGCCGGGACACTTTTCCGAGCACAACAGCGCGACCATGGGATGATCGGGAATTTCGGCACCTCCATAGACCTGAATGTCGGCCTGTTTCATGCCTTTCCACCTTTGCGTTTAGAAGAAGGCTTCTTCCTCGTCGCCTCCAATGCCTTGGCTGCAGACTTCAAATCCTCGATGTACTGCTTTTCAGCGGCCTCTTCCGCTTGCAGACGACGACGCTCGGCGAAGGCATCGTATTGGGACTCGGCCCATGTCCGGGCTTCTTCCTGGCCGACTGTTCCCGGGCCTCCTAGGACTGGCAGTTCGGTGTCGCGAAGGAACTTGTCAAGAAACGCGGTCCAGTCGCGCATCTTGATGTCGGTCCGGCGCTGGGCGCGGAACTCTGCCTGATCGAGGAACATGACCACAATGCGGTTAAGCACATCGATTTCTTGCTCGCCCAAATAATTCTTTGCTGTCAGAACGTCGCGCTTCAGGACTCTCCCGCCAGCCCATGTGGTTAGTCCCATGTTGGTCTGCATGGCATCGGCACGCCGCCGCACGATCTCCGCTGCCGTCATGCCGGTGGCGGCGAAGTGCATCTTATTTTGCATGGTGGCAAAGAAGACCTGCGTCTCCTGCTCGCCTTCCCGGTAATCGGACGCCAGGGCGAAGATTTCACGGATGCGCTGATACACTCGCTTCTCGCTGGCGCGAATCTCGCGGATGCGGGCGAGCAGCTCGTCAAAGTAGTCAACCAGCCGGTCCCGGCCCTTCAGCCGCTCGTCGTCCAGCGTGAATCCTTTTACGATGTACTCGCGAAGCCGCTGGGTCGCCCAGATACGGAACTGCGTGCCTCTAATGCTG
>Ga0116188_1003885_pt1 | contig 10754 bp, 16 predicted proteins | sample AD_JPNTR2_MetaG_FD_89807 | JGI IMG/M metagenome (GOLD analysis project Ga0116188, IMG submission 89807) | Active sludge microbial communities of municipal wastewater-treating anaerobic digesters from Japan - AD_JPNTR2_MetaG | ecosystem: Engineered > Bioreactor > Anaerobic > Digestate | place...
ATGTTCCTAACAGACCATATATGTTAACCGTTATTATTAGAAATGATGGCGATGTTTCTGATTCTCAAATTCAAAGAGTTTTTGATGATATTTCAAAAACAATTTTTGATTACGTATATTACTCAGAATAAATATTATTAAAAACAAAAAACATCGTCATAAAGTTATAGGCCACGCAAAACATTTTTAAGCGCATCCTGCTGAAAGTCAAAGAGCGTTTTGTCTTTTGAAAACCGCTCAAAATCAAATCCTTGCCACGTTATAGGTAAGGTTTCAAAGGAAATATCATCTATGATGTTTTGTAAATATAGTTTCATGTCGCTAACAAATTGGTGATTATTTTTATCAGTTTATCTTTTTCACTTGGGTTGCTAATGGCAATTAAAATTGCAAGTGCGGTTAAAGTATTATTATTGATTTTCTTTTCTCCGGTAGAACGGTAAAGAAAATCATTTTTATCCAGATAATAAACAAATAAGAAAGAAGCAATTCTTTTATTACCATCTACAAAAGGATGGTCTTTGATAATAAAATATAAAAGATGAGCACTCTTTTCTTCTAATGAAGGATATAATTCTTTTCTATCGAAGGTTTGGTAAATATTACCTAAAATGCCCTTAAACTTATCGCTGTTTTCTCGTCCAAAGAAATCGCTTGCTTCTTTTTTGGCAATGAGGTCTTTCTTTATTTTACTAATCACATTTATTGCTTCTTCATATTTCAGAATAAATTTGCCTTTTGTGTTTTTGATAAGAGATAATTTTTCCTTATCATACTGTTCAAGAAGGGTGAGGGTTTTTGAATAGTTCGCAAGTAAATTAAAAATTTCCTGTTCCTGTCCAGCTAAAAGTTCGTGTTTAGATTTTTCCTGCAAAAAAGAAATGGCACCTTGCAATTCTTTGAACTGATTTTTGGCTTGTAAAAGTCTTTTCTCATTGATAATGTATCCTTTGAATAAATAATTTTTTAAAACATTTGTGGCCCATTTTCTAAAATGAATTGCTCTGGCAGAGTTTGTTCTATAGCCAACGGCTAAAATAACATCTAAATTATAAAAAGCTACTGGTTTATCTGAATTTGCAATGTGCAAAAATTGCACATTGCTTTTTCTGTCAACTTCTTTATCGGCAAAAATTTTATTGATATGTTTTGTTATTACCGTTCTTTCTTTACCATAAAGGCGGGCAATTTCGTCCTGTCTTAACCAGATTGTCTCTCCTTCAAAGCGTGCTTCAACTTCAATCTCATTTTTAGGAGATTTATAAATAACAATCTTGTCTTTTTTAAATTTGTCCTGTTTCATAGCTTAATTATTCTTACCAAATTAACAAAACCACCTTTGCCTTCAATTTTAGCACCGATGAAAACATCTTGTAGTGCGCTGTAAAATTTTTGTTCTTTGGTCATAGTAAATATTATTTTAATAAGTCATCAACACCAACATTAAGGGCTCTGGCTAATTTTTGAAGCGTGTCAATTGAAGGATTGGTAATATTGCCTGACTCTAGTTTTATCACTGTGTTATAGGAAATGTCAGCCAATTTAGAAAGTCGGTCTTGTGATAATCCTTTTTGTTTTCTTAATTTCTTTATATTTTTACCTATTGTTGAAATCTCTTTTGACATAGTAGTATTATAATAATAGAATGTATGTATAGAGTAATTCTTATCTATAATCATAATACAAAATTACTTTAATAATGTAAAGGGAAATTTAGGGAGTTTAATTTCAAATGTTTGTGCATAAAAGGGATTGTGAGTAATCAAAAAAACACCTAACGGTGTTCTTTGTCGGGCTGCCAGGAGTTGAACCTGGGTCTTACGCACCCCATGCGCAAATAATACCATTATACTACAGCCCGAGAGATTAATTCTTATCTAAAGATTTAATGCATTTTGTGCAAGCCAAAATTTTCTTGCCAGCAAAGTCATTAAACTTTTTATTACTTGGATTGGCAGGTACGATAACTTTTTGTAGATTAGGGTACTTTCTTTTCTTTGGCGAAGGATTATATTTAGAAATTAATTTATGGTAACTTCCGCCCATTGAAGAAGATTTTCCACAGATTTGACATTTTTTTTCCATATGCAAGTAGATTATCAAAAAAGTTGAATAATTGCAAGTATTTTTATATTAATACAATAAATAGCCATAATACTTTTTATTGAATAAATATTATTTTTATTAAATTATAATTATTGTCCTATTGTATTTTAAAATATTGTCTTTATAATATAGATAAGATATTAATAAATAATTATTTAATAAAAAAATATGAAAAAAACATATATTATTGCATTATCATTTCTTCTTATATCAATAATAGGAATAGCAATTAATGATTATGCTAAACAATATAATTTAATAGTGGCAGAGGGTTCAACTCCTAACCCTGGTCATCCCATAGATCAGATAGATGGCTTGCATCAATTATAGATGATATAAACAATACAATAAGTGGTTTGGGTGTAATAGGGGAAGGAGGTAGTGGTGATATTGATGGTGATGGTGAGATTAGGCTTGAAGATGTTATATTAGTAATAAATTATATGGCTGGCCTTGAAACATTTACTCCTGAGCAAAAAATAGCTGCAGATTATGATGGTGATGGAATAATTACCTATTATGATGCAAAAGCTATGAGCCTCATACTTTCTGAATATAGCAAGGAAGAAGCTATAAGAATGGCATATAGTACTGTTGGAGTACAAGAGGATGGCTCCTATAAGATTAATCATAATACAAACATAGGTGGTAATCTATATGTTTCAGGGGGACTTCGTGTTGAAGGAGGTAGTGGTGATGTTGATGGTGATGGTTCGCTTGATGTTGGGGATGCACGAGATATAGCATGGTATGTGAATGGTGATTTAGATTTTACTCCTGAGCAAAAAATAGCTGCAGATTATGATGGAAACGGAATTATTACTCATGAGGATGCAAGAGCTATTGCTTTCACTTATGTTGGTTACAGCAAGGAAGAGGCGATAAGAAGGGCACAAAGAGGAGTTTTTGTTCCAGAAAGTAATGAAAGTTGTGACAATATGATGGAGGGATACATGAGATATAATTCATCAGCTAAAGTAATGCAGTATTGCAATGGATCAACTTGGACGAATTTATAATAATTAATATTTTAATAAATAGAAATCATTATTTTTAATAATGGTTTTTATTTTTTAAATAAATTAGTGAATTGCAATTATCAGTTATTTTTGTTAGTATTGATTCATGGAAATAATAATAGTATCACTTTTAGTTCTTTTGTTTTCAATAGTTATTCATGAGATTGCTCATGGAAGCGTTGCATATTCCTTAGGTGATTCTACGGCAAAAGATGCTGGAAGGCTAACTCTTAATCCGATTAGTCACCTAGACCCAATTGGTTCAATCATGCTACCCCTGTTTTTAGTTTTTCTAGGTGGACCAATTATTGGTTGGGCAAAGCCAGTTCCAATTAATCCCTATAATTTTAATGATCAGAAATGGGGGGATGTTAAGGTCTCAATTGCTGGGCCTTTAGCTAATTTTTCACTAGCTTTGATTTTTGGATTATTAGTAATGTTTGTTAATTTACCCGAAAGCTTTTTAGTGGTTTCCTTATTGGTAATATTTTATAACGTTGTTTTAGGTCTTTTTAATTTAATTCCAATTCCTCCATTGGACGGATCTCATATATTGTTTAACTTATTAGGAGACAAAGCAATTGGACTTAGAAGAGTATTAGAGCAATATGGTTTTTTCCTTTTATTGTTTTTAATTTTTTTAATCCCTGGTGGAATTAATTGGATATTTAATTTAGCAAGTCAAGCAGTATATTTATTTTCGGGACAATTATTATTTTAATAAATTTTAATAAATAAAAAATATGAAATTAGAAAACAAAATTGCAATCGTTACAGGCTCAGGAGCAGGAATAGGCCTTGCTATTGCCAAAAGATTTATTAAAGAAGGTGCGAAAGTAGTCTTTTCTGATATTAATGAAATTGACGTTAGTCAATATGGAGACAAAGCAATGTTTATTAAGTGTGATGTTTCTAAGTCAAATGAAGTTGATGAATTGGTTAATGCTTGTTTAGAGAAATTTGGAGGTCTTGATATTATGGTCAACAATGCTGGTATTGGGACATCAGCAGATATTACTAATTTAACTGATGAAGAATGGCAGAAAGTAATATCAATTAACTTGTCGGGAGTTTTCTATGGAGCGAGAGCGGCATCAAGGGTAATGAAAGAAGGTGGTTCGATTATTAATATGAGTTCAATTTTGGGGTCAGTTGGTTTTGCTAGTACAGTTGCGTATTGCGCCGCAAAAGGCGGAGTAGATCAAATTACAAAAGCTGGTGCGATTGATTTATCTAAAAAAGGAATTAGGATTAACTCTATTGCTCCTGGATTTATTAAAACCAATATGACTAAAGGAATTCAAGAGGATGAAAATTATTCTAATTTTATTAATTTGATGACGCCAATGGGACATATGGGTAGTGTTAGTGATATAGCAAGTGCGGCAACATATCTTGCTTCAGATGAATCAAAATATGTTACTGGGATAACGCTATATGTTGATGGGGGATACAGAGCTCAATAGTATTTGACATTTAGTATTTTATTTGATAGTTTAATCACAGGCGATTTTTCGCTTGCGATTTATTTTAGTAATTAAATATGCCAACAATAAGACAATTAATCAAAAAAAATAGAAAACCATTAAAAGCAAAAGACAAGACACCTGCTTTGGCTTTTGGATTTAATCCATTAAAAAATAAACCAAAGAAATATGACTCTCCATTCAAAAAAGGAGTTTGTCTAAAAGTTTTTACAACTACACCTAAAAAACCTAACTCAGCACTTAGAAAAGTTTGTAGAGTTAGATTGAGTAATGGTAACGAAGTTTCAGCATATATTCCAGGAGAAGGTCATAACTTGCAAGAGCATTCAATTGTGATGATAAGAGGCGGAAGAGTTAAGGATTTACCAGGCGTAAGATACCATGTTGTTCGTGGTAGATTTGATTGTGCTGGAGTAGAAGGAAGAAAAAAGAAAAGAAGTTCTTATGGTGTTAAAAAGCCAGCATCTAATAATTAAAATATATGTCAACAGGATTAAAGTATAAGAAAAAAGTAATATTACCAGACACGGTTTATAATGATATCATTGTTGCTAAGTTTATAAATCAGATTATGACAAATGGTAAGAAAACTGTAGCTCAAAAAATAGTTTACGGTTCTTTTGATATAATTAAAGAACAAACAAAAAAAGATCCCTTAGAAGTTTTTAAGTTGGCAATTCAGAACGTTTCTCCTGTGTTAGAGGTTAAACCAAAAAGAGTTGGAGGAGCAACCTATCAAGTTCCCATGGAAGTTAAAGGAAATAGAAAATTAAGTTTAGCAATGAAATGGATTATTGCATCTTCAAAGAATAAAAAAGGAAAAGCAATGAAGTTCAAATTGGCCGAAGAATTAATAGATGCATCCGAAAATAAAGGAAATTCAGTTAAGAAAAAAGAGAATATACACAAAATGGCGGAAGCAAACAGAGCTTTTGCCCATTTTGCATTTTAATAATAAATATATATGAGTCGCCAATATCCAATAGAAAAATATAGAAATATCGGAATTATTGCTCACATCGATGCTGGTAAAACAACAACAACTGAAAGGTTTTTATTTTATACGGGAATTTCTCATAAAATAGGAGAAACGCACGAAGGTGAAGCCATTATGGATTGGATGGAGCAAGAAAAAGAAAGAGGTATTACTATTACTTCTGCGGCGACTACCTGTTTTTGGTCTCCAGGAGAATACTTGAGTAAAGAAAAAACAAATAGTCACAGAATAAATTTAATTGATACTCCTGGTCACATTGATTTTACAGCTGAAGTACAAAGAAGTTTAAGAGTGTTAGATGGAGCAGTTGTTGTTTTTGATGGTGTTGCTGGAGTTGAAGCTCAATCAGAGACAGTATGGAGACAAGCCGATAAGTATAATGTTCCGAGGATTTGCTTTATCAATAAACTAGATAGAGTAGGAGCATCTTTTGAAAAGAGTTTGCAATCAATTTGGGACAAGCTAACTAAAGATGCGGTTGCAATTCAATATCCAATTGGTGAAGAAGCGCAATTTGGACAAATTATTGACTTAATAGAAATGAAGGCTGTTAAGTTTGAAGGAGAGATGGGCAAAGATGTAGTTTTCTCTGATATTCCAGAACAGATGATCCCAAAAGCAAAAGAATGGAGAGAAAAAATGGTTGAAAAAATTGTTGCTGAAGACGATCAATTAATGAACAAATATTTATCAGGTGAAGAAATTTCCATTGAAGAACTAAGAAGCACTTTGAGAAAAGCAGTCATCGATTGTAAACTTGTTCCTGTAATGGTTGGATCTTCTCTAAAGAACAAAGGAGTTCAATTACTTATTGATGCAATCGTTTATTACCTTCCAAGTCCAGCTGATTTACCTGCTGTCCGTGGAACTGCTGTTGATAACGAAGAGGTTGTGATAGAAAGACACCCTGATGATAACGAGCCATTTTCTAGTTTGGCCTTTAAGGTTGCAACAGATCCTTTTGTAGGAACATTAACATATATTAGGGCTTATTCAGGAAAGTTTACAAAAGGTGGTTATTTATATAATACAGTTACCCAAGAGAGGGAAAGAATTAGTAGAATATTAAGAATGCATTCTAATGAGAGAGAGGAAGTAGAAGAAGTTTTTGCTGGAGATATTGTTGCTTTTGTAGGATTGAAAAATACTTCTACTGGACATACTCTTTGTGACGAAAAAAATCAATTGGTTTTAGAAAAAATTGTTTTTCCAGAACCAGTTATTTCTATTCAAGTTGAACCAAAAACAAAAGCAGACCAAGAAAAAATGGGAGCAGCTCTTAAAAAACTTCAAGATGAAGATCCAACATTTAGAATGGAGACAGATCAAGAATCAGGAGGAACAATTTTATCCGGAATGGGAGAGCTTCATTTAGATATTATTGTGGACAGATTAAAAAGAGAGTTTAATGTTGAGACAAATGTTGGAAGACCACAAGTTTCCTACAGAGAAACTATTGAAAGAAGCTCAGAAGCAGAATGTAAGTATGTAAAGCAAACTGGTGGAAGAGGTCAATATGGTCATGTTAAAATTAGAATTGAACCTAAGGAAAGAGGTACTGGATTTGAATTTATTAACGAAATTAAAGGTGGAGTTATTCCTAGGGAATATATCCCCGCAGTTGAGAAGGGAGTTAGGGAAGCAATGGAAAAAGGAGTTGTTGCTGGATATCCTTTAGTTGATATACGAGTTACATTATATGATGGATCTTTTCACGAAGTTGATTCTTCAGAGTTGGCATTTAAGATTGCTGGATCAATAGCATTACAGGATGGTGCCAAGAAAGCAGGAGCATATATATTAGAACCAATAATGAAATTAGAGGTTGTTGTTCCCCCAGATTTTTTAGGAGATGTAATTGGTGACTTATTATCAAGAAGAGGTCGAATTGATGAGACAGTTGATAGACCATCTGTCAAAGCAATATATGCAAGAGTTCCTTTATCAGAAATGTTTGGCTATGCCACAATACTAAGATCATTAACCCAAGGAAGAGGAACATTCTCAATGGAGTTTGAAAGTTACGAAAAAGTTCCTGGAAATATATCTCAAGAAATAATTGAAGGTAAAAGAAAATAATATGGACATCCAAGAAATTAGAAAAATAATAGAAGAAGAGGGTGGAAAAATAATTATTCCTGGTGAGGATTCTCCAACTCTAATAATTATGACTTTAGATGATTATAGAAAGGGGAAAGAGATTAAACATCAAAATAAAACAAGTAGCCCCCCCAAGGAATTAGAGAAAGAATCTTTGACAATAGATGATCTTCCTTTTAATTAGTTATTGACTTTTTTCAAAAATTAGCTAAAATAAGCAAGTATAATAAATAATAAAAATAAATTAAAAATATGGCAGAATTTATAAGAACAAAACCTCACTTAAATGTAGGAACCATTGGTCACGTTGATCACGGTAAAACTACTTTGAGTGCAGCAATATTACACGCTTTAGCTCTAAGAAGCGGTACAACAGCTGAGAAATCAGTTGATCAAATTGATTCAGCTCCAGAAGAAAAAGTAAGAGGTGTTACAATCAATATTTCTCATTTAGAGTATGAAACAGACAAGAGACACTATGCTCACATTGATTGTCCAGGTCACGCTGACTATATTAAGAATATGATTACAGGTGCTGCTCAGATGGATGGAGCAATATTAGTAGTAGCGGCTACTGATGGACCAATGCCTCAAACAAGAGAACATATTTTATTAGCAAAACAAGTTGGTTTGCCTTCTGTTGTAGTATTCTTAAATAAATGTGATATGGTTGAAGATCCTGAGATGATTGATTTAGTTGAAGACGAAGTAAGAGAACTATTAAAGAAATATGAATTCCCAGGAGATACCCTTCCAGTAATTAGAGGATCAGCTCTTAAGGCATTAGAAGGAACATCTGTTGATGATGAGTGGGTTAAAAAAGTTTTAGAGCTAGTAGATCAATTAGATACATATATTCCGGAGCCAGTTAGAGACAAAGATAAACCCTTTTTAATGGCAATTGAAGATGTCTTTTCAATTGAAGGAAGAGGAACAGTTGCAACCGGAAGAATTGAAAGGGGAACAATCAACTCTAACGAAGAAGTTGAAATTGTTGGAATTAAACCAACAATTAAGTCAACTGTTGTTTCAATAGAAATGTTTAATAAGACATTAAATTATGGAGAAGCAGGTGATAATGTTGGTGTTCTTTTAAGAGGTATTAAAAAAGAAGACATTGAAAGAGGTCAAGTATTAGCAAAACCAGGAACTATTACTCCTCACACTGAATTTACAGCACAAATCTATGTTTTAACAAAAGAAGAAGGAGGTAGACACACACCATTTTTCTCAGGATACAAACCACAATTCTTTATTAGAACAGCTGATATTACAGGAGATGTATCTTTAACAGAAGGAACAGAAATGGTTATGCCTGGTGACACAGTAGATATTATAGTTAAATTGATTGTGCCAGTAGCACTAGAAGAAAAACAAGGATTTGCTATCAGGGAAGGAGGAAAAACAGTTGGTGCGGGAGTTATTACTAAGATTATAAAATAATAGGAAATGGTAACGGAAACTTCAAAAAAAACTGAAAGTATGCCTAAACTTAGAATTAAGTTAAAAGCATATGATCACAAAATAATTGATAAAAGTGCTCAGCAGATAATTGATGTGGCGATGCGTTGCGGTGTGAAAACTGCTGGGCCAGTTCCCTTGCCAATAGAAATTAGTAAGTTTACTGTTAACAGATCAACATTTGTTCATAAACCATCAAGAGAGCAATTTGAAATGAGAGTTCATAAGAGAATAATTGATGTTTTATCTCCAAATGCAAAAATAGTTGAGTCATTAAAAACACTTAACTTACCAGCAGGAGTTGATACAGAAATTAAGAGTATTTTATAGATGAAAATAAGAAAGTAATTTAATTAGATATCGGTAATGCTAGTCTTTTTCTAGGCTGGTTGCCTAGATTTTTATTGTAAATAATATGAAATTCATATTAGGGAAAAAAATTGAAATGAGTCAGGTCTTCAAAGAAGACGGAACGGTAGTTCCAGTGACTTTGGTTAAAACAGAAGAATGTAGTGTTGTTCAAGTAAAAACAAAAGACAATGATGGTTACGAAGCAGTTAAGATTGGTTTTGAAAGTTTACCAGAAAGAAAAATTAAAAAATCGGGAACGTCCTATAGATATTTGAAAGAATTTAGAGGCGATATTAATGAAATTAAAACGGGAGACAAAATTTCATTAGATATTTTTGAACCCGGTGATAGAGTTAAGGTTTCCGGAGTATCTAAAGGGAAAGGATTCCAAGGAGCAGTTAAAAGATGGGGATTTTCCGGAAAACTTACCTCAAGTCACGGTAATAAACATGAACACAGAACATTAGGTTCTATTGGTTCTTGTAATCCAGCAAGAGTTGTAAAAGGTAAAAAAATGCCTGGAAGAATGGGGGGCGATAGAGTTTCAGTTAAAAACTTAGAGATTGTTAGTATCGATAAGAAGAATAATATAATTTCTATTAAAGGAGCAATTCCCGGAAGAAGAGGAACTCTTTTAGAAATAAGAGGATAATTTATGGTAACAAAAGAAGATATTAAAACAAGTTTACCAAAAGAGATATTCGATGTTCCAATGAACTCTGATTTGTTGCATCAAGTAGTTGTTTCTCAAATGGCAAATAGAAGAGTTGCTATATCTCACACTAAAGATAGAAGTGAAGTTCGTGGTGGTGGAGCTAAACCATGGAGACAAAAAGGAACGGGTAGAGCAAGACATGGATCAAGAAGGTCTCCTATCTGGATTGGTGGGGGAGTTACTCATGGACCAACAAACGAAAGAAATTTTAAGAAAAAATTGCCCAAGAATGTTAAAAGGAAAGCATTGTTTATTGCCTTATCTGAAAAATCAAGAAGCAATTTAATTACCGTTATTGATAGTTTTGATATTAATGAAATCAAAACAAAAAAAGTAATTGAAATGCTAAATAATTTAGGAATAAAAGAAAGTTGTTTAATTGTTTTGTCAAAAATTGATAGTAATATGATATTATCAACAAGAAATATTCCCAAGGTTAATGTAATACAAGCAAAGGACATCAATTGTTTAGATATTTTATCTTCAAAACATTTATTGATTGACAAAGAAGGATTAAA
>Ga0116188_1003892_pt1 | contig 10739 bp, 7 predicted proteins | sample AD_JPNTR2_MetaG_FD_89807 | JGI IMG/M metagenome (GOLD analysis project Ga0116188, IMG submission 89807) | Active sludge microbial communities of municipal wastewater-treating anaerobic digesters from Japan - AD_JPNTR2_MetaG | ecosystem: Engineered > Bioreactor > Anaerobic > Digestate | place...
AACAGAGCCTGGCGCTGGCGACTACGGTGGGACATTCCATAGTTTCTTACGGATAATGTACATCCCGCGCCGTGCTTCCTGCTTCTGGCTTCTGGCTTCTGGCTCCTGGCTTCTTGCTTCTTGCTTCTTGCTTCTCGCTTCTGTTGATGAAAATCAAAACAATCTCCGGGGTCCGTGAAATCTGGCTCCTGTAGAACATCTCAGCACCCTGCAAGAAGCGTCCTCAAAGTCAAGACCCTTCGCATTTTCTGGGTCCGTTGGAGGGATGTTTATGCTATGATGGCGCGATGAAATTGCGGGGTTCAAGTTGGCGTGAAGATCATGTTATCAATCCGGATCCTGTTTCGGAGCGTAACCTGGCCATCGCGATTCTGAGGCAAGCGTGGCACGAAGCCATGGTGGATCTTCGGAACCTGAAGGAAGAGTCTCGCAAAGACTACCGGACCCTAAAGAGGAAGGCAATCGACTGGATTGCGAGTGATGAAGAGGGGTTTCCTTACTGGTGTAAGCTGGCTGACGTTGATCACAATGCAGTGCGTCAGCGGCTGAATTCTGCGCTTCGGCAGCAGCGCAAGTCTCGCCGCAATTAAGCGCAATCCGCAGTCAACTCAACGTTCGTATTTGCCTCGTGGTATCAGTTAGTCTATAATTTGTTTTCTTCCCCAGGCGGGGTCGTAGTTCAGATGGTTAGAACGCCGGCCTGTCACGCCGGAGGTCGCGAGTTCGAGTCTCGTCGGCCCCGCCAGACACCTCACAGTCTCATCCGCCATTCGGCTTTTTGGCCGCTACCAACATCTATTGGAGGAGGAGAAGAGAGTAGCGATCATGTTCTGTCGAATTCTGCCTGGAATCCTGTTTGTTCTCACCTGCCCCTTCCCAATGCTCGAAGCTGCTGCGGGTCCGGCGCCCGGCCGACTGCTGGGAAAGTTTCAACTCGAGGTGATACACCCCAGCGGCGGCCCTCGTCTCCCTCTGCGGTCGGTCAATCGTCTTGATCGCGGATTCCGGCTGCGGTATCAGCCTGGCTCCATGAACAAAGACTCCCGCAAAAAAGGAGAGATTGCACTGGTGCTGGTACCGGCTGCGTCGGAGACCGGGGAGAAGCTCCAGGTTCTGGATCCCCGGCCACTGGGGAAGCCTTGTGAATGGGTGGTTCCTTATCGCGTCTCAGTGATCAGCATTGTCTTCGGCCCGAGCGGGCTGGACGAAAAGAAAATCGACAAGCTCCTGGAGCGAAACGACGAACTCGTACCTATGCTGGCCGAGTACGCAGAGCAGACGGGACAATGGGAGGATCTCCTGGATGTTCTCGGCAACTGGGAACAAACTTCAACGGACAGTCGTGAAGACCTGCATGCAGTCCTGAGCGGATTCGCTGCTCGAAACGGTTTGCCCACGCCCCGGCTTGACAGCTCCGCACCGCCTGAAGAGCAAGCCGCCCTCATGCTTCGCACCCTGGTTCCGGCGCTTTCGTCATACGATCCTCTTACCTCCGAACGAACGGTTGCCATTCAGCAGTCAACAGGACTTGTCGCCTCCGTCGCCGGACTGTTTTTTGGCACTCCGGTCGGTCTGGCAGCAGGTGGAGCCGCGTTGTTCCAAAACTTCCGCACTCTTTTTTTCCCCCGTTGTGAGTTTCGATCGGCCCTTGCCCAGGGTCCCACAACCGATGATCTCGCTCTTTACGCTAAGCCGGAACCCCCTAAATCGCGAACCCGACTCGCTTACCTTTGGGCAGCCAAGATCCCGGACCAGGTGGCGCCCACAGCGGCTTTCGTTCCTTCTGTGGTTCACGTGCCGCTTGGTTTGAAGTCCAATATCAAAATAGCCGGCGACAAGGACGATTTGAGGCGGCTCTCTCGAACACGAGCGTGGGAACTGATTCCTTCGGGCGGAGGAAAGAGTATCCCGGTCAAGGTCGAATTCCCATCCGGACTGGATTCTCTCCAAATCGATCTTGAAAACGAACACCTTTCGCCCGGAAATTACCGGCTGGAAGGACAGTGGGACTGGGAGTCGTTTTCGGTAGCCGGAAGTCTCGAGATTCATGCCCTTGGCGATATCTCCCGGGCCGCAGTTTCTCCAGCTTCACTCGATCGGCTGGTTGAAGGTTCTGGAGTGGTAACGGTCCGCCTGGAGGGCGCCGATTTTCAGTTCCTTGAAAACGTCCGTCTGTCGAGACGCGATAAACCTATCGAACTGACTTTCAGGCTTCCTTCCGGAAAACGAGGCGGGGTTCAGAATCACGTTGAAGTGGATATCGACACGAACCTGGTCAAGGCTGGAGAGCATTCACTGGTCCTGGTACAGTCGGGGGCTCAGTCTTCGACCATCGCGATCCGCGTTCATCCGCCTCATCCAACAATCACAAACCTTCCAATTCGCCTGAACCTTGGTGAAGCGATACAACGTTACGAGCTGCAAGGGACCGGGCTGAACCGGATCACCGACCTGCGAGCCGAAGCCGGTCGCTGGTCCCTGGTTGCTCCCGTTCAGGAAGGGAACCGAAGAGAGCTTTCCGTCGAGGGGCTGGACGGGGTTGCTAAAGGCGCCTTGCTCGACCTGGAGATGCGGGTTGAGGATCTCCAGGAGCCTTTGATTCTTCGTGGCGCGGTGGAAATTCGTGGCCCCCGCCCCCGGATTATTGGCATCGAACGCTCTAACCCGGGTGAGGGAACGGTCGCGTTGCGAGAGGGTGAAATCGCAATCGGGACAGTGGTCACCTACGCCGTCAGGACGGAAAACGTCGACTCTTCGCCGGTGGTCGAGCTGCGTTGCGGCGACAAGAATCAACCCTTTAGTCTCTCTCCCGGCGAGCAGCGAGGTCATGCCAAACTCGATGCAGCGGGTGATCAGATTCTTTTTCTCGCTTTGGATCCGGCCGGAGTCGGGGAACCGGGTTGCAGGCTCACAGCGAACGTGAGCACCAGGACCAGCGGCGTATCAGATTCGCATCTGCTGGGCGTCGTCGTGAAGCTGCCCAGGATTGAAAGCTTCTCTCTGACAAACGAGGCCGTGGGGGAAGGCTTTTATGCGGGCAGCCTGGTCGGCGAAAATCTCCACTTGATCGAGAAGGTCGGATGGGACAATCGGCAAGGCTATCCGGTCGAGTCCATACCCATGCCGTTCGGTGGAGACTTCCGAAAACAGAAGCTTCGCATCGTACTTCCGTGGCCGGCGCCTCGCCCCCATGCGCCTGTCTATGTCTGGCTGCGCGGCGAACAGGAAGCTCGAGCCACTCGGGTTGGTTTCTAGGCGGTGCTTATTGTCTCTTAGTCAACCTTACTATCGTGGCACCCCAGGAACCGCCACTCCCTTCCTCGTGGCCGTAGCTCACGACGTGAGGGTAGCGATCAAGAATCGAGTGAACGATTCGCCTCAGGGTGCCCGTGCCTTTGCCGTGGATGATCCGGACCTGGGTGATACCCCGTTTCAGGCACTCGTCCAGATAATTGGGAACCAGGTCGTGCACGTCCTTGGGCGAGAATGTGTGCAGGTCCAGAGTTCCGTCGATAGGGATCTCGACAGGTTCCTCGTCAAACTCGGACATAACCGCCACTGACTTTCACCGAAACGGGAACGGTCCGGCTAATCCGGTTTTCAGCGCGGACTAACCGGACCCGGGGACTGTAGAGTCCGGCTGTAGAGCCGGGCTGCGATGAGATCGCGGTTTCGTCGATTCAGCCCGCCATCTCTTTACGGCGTTTGGCTTCGGACGTGCATTCTGTAAGCGAATGCCTCGCCTCCGGTGTCGCCGAAATAATCCCAGATGCGCAGATAATAGGTGCCGCTCGCCGGAACGACGAAACGCAGAAACGAATCGAACTGCGGAAGATAAGTCTCCACAGAAAGCGGTCCACCCAAACCGTTCTGGTCATTGGTTGCCACGACGTTCTCGTTCGAATCCAGAACGAAAATCTCGGAATCCAGCTCTGATCGGTCTGGCAGGGTATCGGCCTCGACCAGCACCGTAATGATGTCCCCCTGCTGCGCGGTGAACCGGAAATAATCCTGCTCCATGTCTGAAATCGTACCGGAGAGGACAACCGGCAGGCTTGCGATCACGTCGGCAGTCTGCGCAGTGTCATTCGGCTCGGTCTCGGGGACATCTTGCCCATCCACCACATAAGGCGAGAGGACGGCGCCTTCGTTAATCGCGAGTGTGCCTAGAACGACGTTTTGTGGATCGTTAGCGTTCTCCAGGCGCAGGGCGAGCAAGCCAAAATGGTCGGCGCCGGAGACGGTGGCGGTGCCCGTGAAGTTCAATCCTGCACCGAACAGCCTCGGATCGTCCAGAAACAGGGCGAGGTGGTGCCCCGACTGAAGAGTCAGAATCTTCGTCCCTTGAAGCGTACCGGCCTGATCGATCAGCGAAATCACCAGGTCTTGCGCGGATGGCGCTGGATTAACCAGTGCCAGGCCGGTGCCGATCCCTGGTCTGACTTCTGCCGCAAACGAAAAATGACTGAAAGGATGCTGCTCTGGCACTCCAAGTTGAGTGAAGACCACTCCACCCGTTTGTGCTCTCACGACCACCGTGCTTCGAACAGGGGATAGCCGCGGGCATTGCAAAACTGCGTAACCCTCCACGACCGCGTCTCCCCCCGTGATTGGGATAACCCGGGTCTCGCCAGCCGCCAGATTGAACTCCATGGTCGACGTCGCACCAAAGTCCTGAGTCTGAACCACCAAGGGCGCCCCGTTGTTGTCAAAGATCCGGAGAATCACTCCGTCCACCGCTCGAATGCCCTGGTTTGTGATAAAAAAGTCACAAGAAAAGCCACCGGCTGCCCCGCCCCCGACGGCGAGCTGAGGGAAAAACGTTACCCTCGGCGGCTCCTGGTTCTGGGCGTTCAAACTTGCTATGGCGAGAATGAGCAACAAGGCGGCCGACGAAAGAACCCGGTTAGAGCGCATATCCTTTTCCTCCAAATAAGATCTCATGGTTCACGATTGGTTTAGATAAGAACCGGCATTGAGCGGTTCAAAGACTAACCCCTTATGCGGCAGTCAAGTCGTAATGTCAAGCGCGGAAACAACCCCGCAGCAATGCCTGATCAGCGTCGATCTCCGTGATCCGCGCCTCCCGCGTCATCTGCGAGGCCGTCGAGCAGACCCGGAGTCCCTTGAAAGCTCCTTTCGACGGCAACAACGAATCGCAACAACGAATTTGCCCAGACGATCGGATTAGTACTACAATACAGGTTTTCCTGTGGTGGGCGTAGCTCAGCTGGCAGAGCACAGGGTTGTGGCCCCTGTGGCCGTGGGTTCGAATCCCATCGCCCACCCCAGAACCCCTTGAGGTCGTCTCCCGCCTCGACCTTGCGTCCATCCTAACACGCAAAAGAGCCCGCAGCTGTGGCAATCAGGAAGCAACTTATTTACTCGGAGGTTATTGAAGCGGAACTAATTTTCACTTATGTTAATGTGAAGGCTGACTCTGAGGAGGGGAAGTTAAATGCGCCGACGAAGACTACGGGGAATACGGACCACGCTGCGTGAGTGGAAGGTGGCAGCAAAGGCCTTGCTTTCAACTGATCATCCAATCCTGGCCCACCTGATTCCCGTACGGCGCTGCAATCTGGCATGCTCCTACTGCAACGAATATGATGACTCCTCTGCTCCAGTCGTCACCGACGCAATACTGCGGCGAGTGGACCTGCTGAAGAATCTGGGAACATCCGTCATTACTCTGAGCGGTGGGGAACCGCTGCTGCATCCCGAACTTGAAGTCATTATCGCTCATATTCGAAGCCGTGGAATGGTTGCCAGCATGATCACCAACGGCTACCTGCTTTCGCGAAAAAGGATCGCGCAACTGAACCAGGCTGGACTCGAACATCTTCAAATCAGTATCGACAACATCGAGCCCGATGAAGTGTCGAAAAAGAGCTTGCGAGTATTGGACAAGAAGCTGTGCTACCTCGCCGAACTTGCCGACTTCAAAGTCAACATCAATTCGGTCCTGGGTTCGGGAGTACGCAATCCGGACGATGCCTTGGTCATCGGTAAGCGAGCTGTCGCCCTCGGATTCACCTGCACAGTCGGGATTATTCATGATGGAAAGGGCCGGTTGCGGCCGCTAAACGGGCGTGAGGCGGAAGTCTTTGAGGAGCTCAAATCGGTCGGAAAGAAAGGCTACGCACGCATTTACCGCTATTTCCAAGAGAACCTGGCGGCTGGAAAACCCAACAATTGGGCTTGCAGAGCCGGCGCCCGGTACCTGTATGTGTGCGAGGACGGCCTGGTTCATTACTGCTCGCAGCAGCGCGGCTATCCCGGCATCCCGCTGGAGGAATACACCTTGGACGATATCCGTCGCGAGTTCCGCACCCGGAAAGGCTGCGCTCCTTACTGCACGGTTTCCTGTGTTCATCATGCCTCAATGGCCGATTTCTGGAGAGCTCCGCAGGAGTACCGTATTCCGCAACGCGCTCCCAGGCGGACCCCCAAGCATACCCCAGATCATCGTCCGGTCTGCGGCGGCGGTCTCGTTCAGCTCGAGTAGTGAACCGGCTACGCAGATACGCAAATCTCACCTAACTTACAAGCAGTCGGCTTTCTAAAGAGGCTTTCTTAACAGGGTTTCATGTGGTTCTAACTTTTTATTCATCAATTACTTACAAGTGAGCGCGAATGGCCTTTTCCTACGTGACTTAGGTGGTGTAATTTCAGCCTTGCAGGAGCGCATTAGGCGCTCTTGGGCCAATTTTACCCCCTTTGGGGGGCCACTTTAGGCGATTCCGTATTTTCGTCAAACTTCGAGCGCGTCCAGACCTGTCGTCCTGCTCCCTGACCACCACCAGGCCGGTGGCAGTCGCATCAGAGGTCCGTCAGGACCGACACGTTTGTAGAAACGACCAAAGGTGTGAGACCAAGGTCCGCAGGACCGGCACGTGAACTCCTGCATCGCCTCCTCACCTGTCAGTGTCTGCATGCAAAAGGTTAGTTTTGCCGCTTGGGCACAGCTGCCATTCACGTGTCGGTCCTGACGGACCTGGGTCAAAGCTTTCACCGGATTCTACAAACGTGCCGGTCCTACGGACCTCCAGTCAGAAGAAAAAGTCGAAATGGTCGAAATGGGGAAGCTGGCCAGGCATTAGGGCCGGGACCGATCTTGTCCCTCTTTTTGAAAATACCTATTTTGTGAATCCCCTTTCTTAAAACCGCCTCAATTCCCTGAGGCATATCTTCGAAGGGATCACTTTTCGCGAAAAGAAAAAACCTCACCCTCAGACTCATTCGCTGGGTATTGATTAGCTGTCGACGGGTTTTCATACTGATCAATAATTCAATTGTTATTGACGAGTACGTTACTTTCACGGGAGGAGAGTTACGATGCCGAGGTACCGAGGAAAGCGGATCCTGAAATACGTCGACAGTGCTGTATGCCTGGCAGCGCGGGGCCTGTTCGATGGGATTCAGTTCTTTAATCAGTTGCGACCGGCTGCTTCGTTCATCCCGAAGTGGTCCGATAAACCGTTACCAAAGTCGTGGCAGAAGACGAAACCTACTCTGGGATGGCCGCGCGAAACCGATTCACTGTGTCCCAAATGCGTTATCGAGGCACGGGAGCGGATTCTGAGCGGGGAAGAGGATTATCGAATCTTGATCAACGAGAAGGTAGGTGAGATTAAAGCGCAGATCGTCGAAAGGGACGGCCAGGTTTGGATGGTCAAGGAATGTCCCGAGCACGGAAAGTTCGAGGACATCATGGCGATTGACGCGAATTTCCTGAGGTGGATAGAACAGAATTTCCCGGGCCGGGACATTCCTGCTCACAACGACGAGCACCTGCACAATCATGGATCGAGTTCCATTCGCCACGGGCGAGGGTCTGTGCTAACGGTGGATTTGACGAACCGTTGCAACATGATGTGCGACCCCTGCTTCATGGACGCCAACCAGGTCGGGTTTGTCCATGAGCTTTCGTGGGACGACATACGAGAGATCCTCGACAATGCGATGGAGATCAAGCCCCGGCGTCAGATGTCGGTTCAATTCTCGGGCGGCGAGCCGACGATGTCGCCGTACTTCTTCCGGGCTATCAAGTATGCGAGAAAGCTCGGTTACAACAGTGTCCAGGCGGCCACCAACGGGATTGAGTTCGCCAGGAGTCAGGATTTTGCGAAGAAAGCGGCAGAATGCGGGTTGCGCTACGCTTATCTCCAGTTCGACGGCATCGGGAACGACGCCAACAGTCACCGGAAAATCGGCAATCTGTTTGACGTCAAGTTGCGGGCCATCGAGAATCTTCACAAGGCCGGTGTGGACATCATCCTCGTAACCACCCTGGTCAATGGCGTAAACAACGACCAGGTCGGGCCGATCATCCGGTTTGCGATGGACAACCCCAAGAAGATTGCCTTCATCGCTTTTCAACCGGTCTCCTTTACCGGGCGGGATGAGCAAATCACGGACGAGAGACGTGCTCGTCAGCGCTACACCCTCTCTCACATGGCACGTGACGTCCGCCTGCAGACGGGGTTGACGGTGAACGAGCACTGGTTCCCACTTTCCCTGATGGGCACCTTTGCGGATTTCGCTGATCTGGTCCATGGGCCCCAGGCAGACTGGGGGCAGGTCACCTGCAGCTGTCATCCCAACTGCGGGGTCGGTACGGCGCTGATGATTAACAAGGAAACGAAAGAAGCGGCGCCGGTGCCGGAATTCCTCGACATCCCGGGTCTAGTGGCCGATATCCGTAAGCTGACCGATGCTGCCCGCGGCCCCTTCTTCTCGAACTTCATGATGGCACTGGCGCTCTTCAAGAATTACAAGCCCTTCCGTGCGCCTGCCAGCCTGGCCCTGGTTGATCTCTTGAAGAAGTTCGATAAGAGCTTTGGCCTGACCGGCAAGAATTACGGGAAAGGAGTCGAGCGCCGACAAGACCCCTGGAACTTCCTGTTCATCGCGGGAATGTGGTTCCAGGATCTCTTCAACTACGATTTCCGTCGGACCGAGATGTGCATTATCCCGTACGGCACCCAGGAAGGTGAGATTTCCTTCTGTGCCTATAACACCGGGCACGGCTGGCGCAACATTATCGAGCACATGCACATGAACGCCACCGTGGCCAAGTGGTACGAGGAACATGGCCGTCATCAGATCTACGCCGGCGGGAAAAACGTGGATCTTTCCAGTTACGACCATTCTCTGGTGATCCGAAAAGAGGATGCCGAGCGTGTGCGTCCGAAGAGCACCCTGCCTCAGACTACCCGCGACGAGAAGCTGTTGCGCCGGAAGGCCGCCAAGGAGGCTGCCCAGGTACGCGCCTACTACGAGGAAATGGTCCTGAAAAAGAAAACCCAGGGACCGAAACTCGTACAGTTGTCATCCTGACCGTTCTGCCCGCGCGGGCTCGCGAGCCCGCGCGGCCCTAAACGGGGTCAGTGTGACCGGCCAACAAAAATCCCCACTTTTGGCCAACAAAATTCCCCACTTTCGCGACCCTAAAACGGAGTCGGACCTGAACAACCTGCTTAAATCGATTGGCGACTACCCGGGCGGGGGTACGTTTAGGCAAGCAAGCCCGGGCGTCGGCTGAGAAACGCCAATCCGCGGCGGTTGAGTGACGCGCGGTTTTATGGCGCGTTGTATCGAACCCCCGCGAGTGTATGCGGCAGACGATCGATTGGTGGATACTTTCGAAACCCCGCGCCTGCTTTTCCGCTACAATGAAACCATTCGCGGGAGGCGGCAGATGTTCTCTTTTGATCGTCGCAGCTTTATCGGGAAGACACTTGCCATTCCATTCTTGACGTTCAACTCGCTGAATGCTCAGAAGAGAGAGCCTCTCCTCAAGCTCAGCTGCAATCTTTATACGTTCAACTCGCTGTTGAGAGACGGGACGATGACCCTCCCCCAGGTCATCGATTACTGCGCAACGCTCGGCTTTCAGGCCGTTGATCCGACCGGTTACTATTTCCCGGGCTACCCGCAACCCCCTTCGAGGACTTATATCAACCAGATCAAACGTCAGACTTTCCTGCTGGGACTGGACATCAGTGGGACCGGAGTTCGGAACAACTTTACCGTGTCGGATAGCGCTCGGCGCAAGGCCGACGTGGAGCATGTGAAGCAGTGGCTTGAAGTTGCGGCGGAACTGGGTGCACCCCTGCTGCGAGTTTTCGCCGGCCAGCCGGATGGCGGACATCCGCCTGCCGAAATTGACAAGTGGCTGGTGGAGCACTTGAACGAATGCGCGGAGCAGGCCCAGCAATCTGGAGTCATACTGGCGCTTCAAAACCATCGTGATTTTATTGACACCGCGGAGCATCTGGTTCGAATCCTGGAGACTGTCAACTCTCCGTGGCTCGCGGCTCACCTGGACATTGGGGGCTTTCGAACTCCGGATCCTTACGCAGATATCGTCAAAGCCATTCCCTATGCCGTCACCTGGCAGATCAAAGAGAACGTCTTCTTCAATGATCGGGAAGTGCCCACGGATCTCGAACGCCTGTTCAAAATCATCCGCGATCATGGCTACCGCGGCTATTTGCCTTTGGAGACGCTGGGATCGGGCGATCCAAGGCAGAAAATGAAAGCCTTTCTGGGGCGGGTGCTCCAGGTGTTGTCGAATTCCGGTTTGAAACCTGGCGCCTTGGGCTCCGGATAAGACAGGGCCGCAGCGGCTCTACTCTGTATATTCCGGCTTTATCTCTTCGCCAGCCAGGGTGCTTTCCTGCAGGCGGCTTTTTTCTCCTCGAGGCGAAAGATCTGTCGCCCATTGCCACACA
>Ga0116188_1003895_pt1 | contig 10737 bp, 7 predicted proteins | sample AD_JPNTR2_MetaG_FD_89807 | JGI IMG/M metagenome (GOLD analysis project Ga0116188, IMG submission 89807) | Active sludge microbial communities of municipal wastewater-treating anaerobic digesters from Japan - AD_JPNTR2_MetaG | ecosystem: Engineered > Bioreactor > Anaerobic > Digestate | place...
CATTTGACCGCCGGAATAATCCCAGAAAAACCTGAAATAATAATGAACGCGATGTTTGTTATAAGGACGCCACGGCGCCGGACCAAGCCACATATCATAATCAAGTTCAGGTGGCGGTTCGCTATCTGGTACTGCTGGCTCTTTTGTCCAGTTGACGCCGGGCAATCCAACGCGCACGGTATGAATTTTGCCAAGTCTTCCTGAACGGACATATTCGCAGGCTTTTCGGAACCGAGGGTCTGAACGTTGCTGGCTACCTGTTTGCAAAATCCGATTATACTTTCTCGCAATCTTTACAAGCACCTGCCCTTCACGAATTGTAAGTGTAAGAGGTTTCTCGCAATAAACATCTTTCCCTGCCATCATAGAATCTGCTGCAGCAAGCGCATGCCAATGGTCAGGCGTGCTTATAAGGACGGCATCAATTGATTTATCTTCAAGCATCTTCCTATAATCGCCGTAAGTTGCCACTTTACGGTCTGGAATTGCCTTTAAAATCAAATCATGCGCAGATTTAAGCACGTTCTTATCCACATCACAAACAGCCACAGCATTCTTAATTAATGCCCTGATGTTGCTCTTTCCCTGTCCGCCAACTCCTATGTATCCAATTCGTATGAATTCGCTCGGGTTTTGTCCTGTCTGGGCTTTTGTGTTATTTAAAAAAATATTCGGTAGCGCTACACCGGCGCCAATACCGATGCCTATCTTTTTTGACTGCCTCAAAAACTCACGTCTGCTTATTTTGTTGTGCTTCATATCATTATAGATTTATCCAATTATTAACAATTTTGTCAATGAATGTTTATAAGTAGGACGATGATTACGGCTTTAAAATTCAACCAATTCACTATTTTTTTAACTTCAGCTTTGCGAGATAAATCGAAGTTTTATCTTCGTGCGTGGAGTAATAACTTATCCAGAGATAATCCTTATACCAAACCATCCCGGGATAGCTTGTATCGCCTTTGCTGGGTAAAACTACCTCTGGCGTACATTTTTCTAATGTCATAAAACCGACCACAGTTTGCGCCGATGGAGTGAAGTCTCTTCCTGAATAAACCATTATCCCATCGGGTAAAACGATAAAATTTGGTCCTTGAACTGGTTTGCCAGCGCTAATAAATCGCCAGTCATTATAAGGCGGCTTGCTCAAACCAATGTATGCAGGTCCGCTGTGATTTTCATTTCTTACAAGCGCTACCATTGAATCGTCAGATAGAAATCGAATTGTAGCTTCATTGGGATAACAATTTGTCGGCAATTGAGGAGATGAGATTTTTGTATAATTAATTCCGTCATCTGTTCGCCATAGTGTTAATGCCATTTTATTCAATGGAACACCTGTTGTGTAAGAAAAACCGTAACCTGCATCTTTATTCCAGGATATCCTCCAGAGCCAATTCATTGCCGGAATACTGATAGGTTGCGGCGCTGTCCATTCTATTCCGTCTTTTGAAAAACTGACCCGTGTCCGATGCAAAACTAATTTTCGTCTCTGTGGCGAATCCGGGTTCTCATAAATTGCGCCACCAATTAAAAGCATAAATCTACCATCGGGCATAATTGAAATTTTCGGGTCTCTCAAATCAACGCCATTCTCGGATATAACTGCGGCACTTTCCCATACCTCGTCGTCGGTACTGCGGATAATTCTGATAATCCCATTGCTACCTGGAATGTGTTCATTCCCCTCACGAAATACGGAATACCAGACATCTTTATGATTTATCAAATCGGTGAATGCATTATGACGGGCTAAATTCCACACCTTCTTCACCTGCACAAGTTCTAACTCCGCAGCCGGGCAAAGTGTGTTCAAAAGAAAAAACAACAATACCTTTTGTAACATATCTACTTATCATGAGTGAGTAATTCCGTAACAATATTCTTCAATTCATCTGCGCTATAAGGCTTTTGTATTACACCGACAAAACCATAGTCTTTATAATTTGACATAATAGGGTCAAATGAATAGCCGCTTGAAACCACAGCCTTAATATTTGGGTCGTATTTTTTTAATTCAACGACCACTTCTTTTCCGCCTATTCCACCGTGAATTGTCAGGTCTAATATCACAAGGTCAAACGGCATACCCAATTGTTTTGCAGTAATAAATTTTCTTATCGCATCTTCTCCGTTGACAGCGCTCTCCACCTGTAAGCCATATCTTTCAAGAATTGCTTTTACAAGGGCGCAAATATTTTCTTCATCATCCATTATAAGCACTCTTTTCCCGCTCATTTCAGGTGAAGTAGAAATGGTGATAGGCGGTTTTTCAGGCTGTTTTTTAGAAGCCGGCAGGTAAACTGTAAATGTTGTTCCTTTTTTAACTATTGAATGGACATCAATTCGTCCATTGTGTTTACGAATAATGGATTCAGCAGCAGCCAATCCCACTCCACTACCGGGACCGACGTGTGAATAGTAAGGTTCAAAAAATCGCACAATCCGTTCCGGTGGAACACCCTCGCCGTGGTCTTGAATTATTATTTTAACGTAATGACCCGGTTCAAGTGTTCCACAGTTGTCTTTGTTTAAAACAACTTTTTCAGCGCTAATAAAAATTGTTCCGTTCGGCGGCGTTGTCTGGACGGAAAAAGTAGCAAGATGTGTAAACGCTTGTTGCAATTGGCTATCATCGCCTTCTATTAAAGGCAAATTGTCCGGGAGTGCATAATTTAGGTTTATTTTTTTCCCATAAGCCGCCATTTCCACTGCCTGTTTCAATATCGGAGTAATCTGAATAGGCTTTGTTATCGGGCTGCCGCTCTTTGTAAAAGTTAGAAGCTGACGAGTTAAATTTTTCGCCCTTATGCAAGAACGTTCTGCGCTTTCAAGTAATGTATAAGCTTGATTAGATTGGTCTAACATCATCTTAACAAGCGATATATTCCCCATAATCGCTGTAAGAATGTTATTAAAATCATGCGATAACCCTCCGGCGAACCTTTCAATAGTCTCCAAACGCGCAACCTTTATTCGCGCCTCTTCGTACCTATATTTATCCGTGACATCCCGAAAAACAAGCACAACGCCAATTAAATTGCCATTTGAATCTTTTATCGGCGCGGCGCTATCGGCAATTATTCTTTCAGTTTTATCTTTTGCTATTAAAACGGTGTTATTAGCCAATCCGGTGGTTTTCCCATTTTTTATTACCTCTTCTACTGGATCTTTAACAGGTTGACGCGTTTGTTCATTGACGATAACGAAAATCTCTTTCAACGGTTTTCCAATAGCGTCATTTGCCTTCCAGCCTGTCAATTGTTCGGCGATAGGATTTATTAGTGTCACTCTGCCAAGCGCATCCGTACTTATTACGGCATCACCTATTGAGTTGAGGGTCAGAGCAAGTATTTCTTTTTCTTCTGCTAATTTATCCTGCACCTGTTTTATTTCGGTTACGTCTTTGCTTATTCCAAAAGTTCCAATTATATTGCCATCTTTGTCTCTGTATGGCATTTTTGTCGTTAACGCATAAGTAATTTTGCCGTCCTTCCAGACCTCGCGTTCAATCTTTCCAATTATTGGTTTGCCTGTTTTAATTATCTGTTGTTCATCTTCAAATGCCTCTTGCGCATGCTCATCGGCAAACAAATCAAAATCAGTCTTCCCAATAACTTCTTCTAAAGGCAGCCCAATCCTGTATAATGCATATTTACTGCATCGCAGAAATCGGGAATCTTTGTCCTTAAAATAGACCGCATCGGGTATATTTTCTAACAACTCATCAAATAAATGTTTTTCAAATTCTACCTCTTTCAGCAGTTCTGTCTTTTCTTTAATTTCATCCTCAAGTTGTTTATTGGCGCGCCGTAATTCTTCTCCGGACTTTTTAATCTTTTCAATCAACTCTTGCGCCTTTTTACGTGAACGGATCTGAAAACCAACAATTCCTCCCGACAATACGCCGATGATTACGCCAGCAACCCCAATAATTAAAGGCAACAAGTTATCTATTTTTGCCTCAAACTCCGGGGTCGAGTAAAATTTGAGAGTAAAATCGCGACCAGCAAATTTCTTTTTATATTCCCCTTCGTATTCAGGGTTGTGCGATATTGAAGATGAACTGATTGATTTTGTGCTCAACAATAAATTTTGGGGGTTCGCTGTATTGCCTTCATAAATTTCAAGTGTAAAATATTCTGCTCTGGTATTTTTTAACAATGGACTGAAAAAATATTCTGGCACCATAGAACATGCAACCATTCCCATTAAATCTTCTTCATTATTGGTTGGAGATTTTTTATAAATCGGCAAATAAATGATAACCTTAGTAAAAATATTTGTGCTATTCGGAAGGGTAAAATTGATTTTCCCGGTTACCCGGGCTTTTCTTTCATTTATAGATTCATCAATCGCTTTACGCATTTCTGGAATACTATAATGATCATTCCCATAAGATTGGTCCGTGCTATTAAAAACAGTTAAATAATATACTGGAAAATACACCTCTCTTTTGCCCGGTGGGGTAATCTGGTAATTTGGACTCACAGTTTTTCGGGCGATTTCTAAAAATCTATCCAATTCACCGGATTTTACTTTAGGCAAAAATGCTATAGATTTTGCCGCGCTAAATTTATCATATTCATTTATTGAGTTTAAATACGCATCCCATTCATCAGGCTCAACATTTGTGCTTGCTGCAAACAAGGCTTTTATCCCATCAAGCATTGACAAGTAATGGATAAGTTCGCTTGAAAATGTTTCTATTACTTCTCTATTTAAGGATTGAAATTCTTCTTTATGGCTCTCCTTTAAATCTTTATATGAGACTGATGCAAAAAATAAAAATGGCACCGATACAAGTAAAAACGTTATAATCGCCCAACGATATCCAATAGATTGTTTGTTTCTATCATCCATAATGAACAAAATTTTTAAAACTCAACATACATAATGAGGTAAATATAATTTTAAGTAACGGCTTTTATATTTTTTTCTTGAAATAATCAATAACAAAATTTCTCTAAATGTTTTAATATCAACATCTATTGAATTATTGAGAACGCGAAACTATTGAGCTGTGAAGCAGTAAATACAGGCAAATATGACCATCCACAAATTAAAAGAAAATTGATTTAACCTGTTGCACAATTTCTGAAATTTAAAAACGATTTATTGAAACAGGATAACAGAATTAACAAATATATATCGAATTTACAGGATGCTAATCCTGTCTCAATCATTAGCAGGAAATTAAAAATTGTATTCTGGTGTGCATATTTTTTTGAGTTGCAAAATAGTATAAACAGATTCCACAACCTGCGAAAGCAGGTGGCAGGATTATAGCAATAGCAATACAAAAACATCATAAACAGCTCAAATCTGTGCCGTAGCCACTATCGGGTTTCTAAATTACCGCTCTGTTACCACTGACGTGGTTTTCTCTTGTTAATTTTTCTGCTATAATCCTTCCACCCCTTACGGAGTTGCAGGGCGCCAGCCTTTGGCTTGTGGATATATTCGCGTAAAAGATTTAATTATACTTTTAGTTTCTTCTCAAGTTGTCTAACTGTATTGCGAACGTTTTGATCAACATCCATTCTATCTTTAACCAATTTGCAAGCGTGCAAAACGGTGCCGTGGTCGCGTTTGCCAAAGGCATTGCCAATTTCGTTCAACGAATGTGAAGTCAATTCGCGCGCTAAATACATCGCTATCTGACGTGGAAATACAATGCCTTCCGGTCGTTTTCGGCTTATCATATCCGCTAAACGAATATCAAAATGTTCAGCAACTACTTTCTGGATATATTCAATGCTTATTACAGTTTTAGCAACTTCACTTATTAATTCCTCCAATAGATTTTCAGCCTCTTTTACATTGATTAATTTTTTAGTTAAATCCTGATACGATTTTATCCTCAATAATGCGCCTTCGAGTCTTCGGATATCAGAGCGAATATGCGTTGCTATAAAATCTATTACCTCCGGCAATACAGTAACGTTAATGATTTTTGCTTTGACATTCAAAATCGCAATCCGAGTCTCCACATCAGGCGGTTGCATATCTGTAACAAGTCCCCAAGTAAACCTGGTAACGAGCCGTTCTTGTATATTTTGCATCTCTCGTATAGGACGGTCGCAGGTCATAACAATTTGTTTGCGAGCGCCGTGCAGCGCATTAAATGTGTGGAAAAACTCTTCCTGAATTCGTTCCTTGTTGGCAAGAAACTGAACATCATCTATCAATAAAACATCTACGTGGCGATATTTTTTTCTGAAATTATAAAGATTGTTGACCTGCAATGATTCTATAAATTCATTAGTAAAACTTTCGCTCGATATATAAACGACCTTTGAATTGTTTTTGTGATTAAGGACGTAGTTGCCAATCGCCTGCAACAAGTGAGTTTTACCAAGCCCGCTTCCGCCATGAATAAACAGTGGATTATAACAAGTTCCCGGTGATTGCGCTACCGCTATTGCTGAGGCATGTGCCATATTATTATTGTTGCCGACCACAAAGGTCTCAAAAGTATATTTCGGGCTTAATTCATTTTGCAAAAACACCTCATTTTTGGTTTCCGTTTTTGCTCCATTGTTTTTAACTTTTGGCGGCGTTGGTTCTTCAATATTTTGGTCGCCTCTTATTTTATATATAAACTTATATTCTTCTCCAGTGACGGCCTTTATGGCATCACTGATATATTGCTCATAATTTTCCTTTATCCACACACTTGAGATTTCATTATCAACCTCAAGTTGAATCTTCTTTTTATCTTCTGGTAGCAACCTTGGATTAATTTGTTTTAACCACAAATCCAGAGAGCTGCTCCCCGAACATTGCTTTAAAATTTCACAGGCTTTTGCCCAGGTATCTTGAATCGAAATTGTCATATCAAACCTTTCAAAATATGTTAAATTATTAACAGAGCCCATAAGAGCCATTAGCGGCTGTGATAGATTATTTTAAAAATTCTAAATAAAAATATTTTATCGTAACTTCATATTTTCTGGCAGGCTCACACAGTCGCTAATATAACTCTTTGGAACTCAATAACTTATACAAACAAAATTTAATCTATTTCCTGCCATTTTTTCTTATTTTAAACTCTTACAGTTTGAGTTACTGCGCTTATTTCTATGCAATAAATCCAATCCTGAAAAGAACAATATATTAAATCTTTTTCACAACTTATTCACAACCATAAAAAGACTGATTTTTCAGCAGTTTTTACAATATTTTTACAAAAATTAATCCCTTTTTAGGCTGTGAATAATTTTGATAATATTTTTACATATTATACGTCGTAGTAAAGAAAAAATTCATACGGATGCGGCCGCAATCTAAGGGTATCGAATTCCTTTCGTTTGTTGCTAACCCAGGTTTCAAGAAAATCTCGGGTAAAAACATCGCCTTTTAGCAAAAATTCATAGTCTTTCTCAAGGCAATCAAGGGCTTCGCCGAGGCTTCCTGGTACTTGCGGCACCTTAGCCAATTCCTGCGGCGGAAGTTCATAAAGATTTTTATCAACAGGTTCACCCGGGTCAATTCGGTTTAATACACCGTCAAGTCCAGCCATAAGCAGAGCTGTAAAGCATAGATACGGGTTTGCAGCTGGGTCTGGCGGTCTATATTCAATCCGTTTAGTCTTCGGGTTTTCGCTATAAGCGGGTATCCGTATCGCTGCGCTTCTATTTCTTGAACTATAAGCAAGGTTGACGGGGGCTTCGTATCCGGGGACTAACCGCTTATATGAATTTGTCGTAGGACTGCATATAGCGCAGAGTGATTTTGCGTGTTTTAAAATTCCGCCAATGAAATTAAGGGCTGTTTTGCTTAACCCGGCGTATTCATTCCCGGCAAAAAGTGGTTTATCTTTTTTCCATAAAGATATATGAACATGCATCCCGGAACCGTTGTCGCCAAAGAGCGGTTTAGGCATAAACGTAGCAGTCTTCCCGTGCTTTTTAGCTACATTTTTGACGATGTATTTAAAGAGCATAAGATTGTCTGCTGCTTTTGTAAGCGTGCCAAACCTGAAATCAATTTCTGCCTGACCAGCAGTCGCTACTTCGTGGTGCTGACGTTCAATCTTGATTCCACACTCTTCCATAACAAGACACATTTCTGTGCGGATGTCTTGTTGGGCATCATTTGGCGGAACAGGAAAATAACCTTCTTTGTGGCGGATTTTGTAACCTGTGTTTGGTATTTCATCTCTGCCGCTGTTCCATATCCCTTCAATGCTATCAATGCTATAAAAACAGCCATTTGATTGGTTATCATAACGAATATCGTCAAAAATGAAAAACTCGGCTTCCGGACCAATCATCGCTATGTCAGCCGTGCCTGTGGCTTGTAAATATTTTTCGCCTTTTTGCGCAATTCCTCGGGGGTCGCGGCTATACAGTTCGCGAGTGCCTGTCTCAGCAATTGTAGCGGTAAGGGAGAGTGTTGGGACTGCGCAAAACGGATCGACAAAAGCTGAATCCGGATCCGGAATAGCCAGCATATCGCTTGCCTCGACGCTTTTCCATCCACGAATTGAAGACCCGTCAAAGCCAAACCCTTCGGTAAAAGTTTCTTCCGTGAGTTCAGAAATCGGCAATGTAAAATGTTGCCATGTTCCAAAGGTGTCCACAAACTTTATATCTACCATCCGCGCATTGGCGGTTTTAACAAGTTCAAAAATATCTTTTGGTGTTTTCATTTAAGTGCAAATTTTTGGATTTTTAAAACCATTAAACTGCTTTTTCACCGGACTCTTCTGTCCTGATTCGGTATGCGTTTTCTACATTGCTGATGAAAATTTTTCCGTCTCCGATTTTTCCCGTTTTTGCTGATTTTAAAATTGCTTCAATAGCTGCCTCGGCAATTGAGTCTGGAACAACAACTTCAATTTTTATCTTTGGCAAAAAATCGATAGTGTATTCGCTGCCTCTGTAGATTTCTGTATGACCTTTTTGTTGACCAAACCCTTTTACCTCGATAACGGTCATACCATCAACGCCGATGGCGGTGAGGGCTTCTTTGACATCCTCAAGTTTGAACGGCTTTATGATGGCTTCAATTTTTTTCATCTTCCAGCAACAAAAAAAATAGTAGCACTGAATTGGATTCTGTAAACAGGATTTTAAAAAAATATGTTAGTAATATTATTTTTTAATTCCGAATATTTCGTAAAAAAATTTCGGCGGTTTGATAGGGTGTCCATTGCGATTGGTAAAAATATGGATTGTATAGCCAGAAACAACAGGTTTTTGACTCTCGCTATGGCTGATGTCAACCTGCATTTTAATCCGCGCCCTTCCCCCCATAAACATTGAGGTCTTCACCTCCAACAAATCGTCATATCTTGCCTTGTTAAGATACCTAACAAAAGCCTCAATTACCGGCAGAAAGAAACCATCTTCCTCAAGTTTTGCATAAGAGACGCCTGCTGCTCGTAGCAATTCTGTTCTTCCACATTCAAACCATTCCAGAGCACGAGAATTATAAAATGTGCCCATCTGGTCTGTTTCGCAATAACGGACACGTAGAGATATAGTATGTGTAAAAATTGGTTGTTGAGGTGTTTCATTCATAAAAAGTCAATACATATCTATGATTTTAATATCTTTGAACCGAATTTTAATCTTATCTTTTGCGTGAACTTGTAAAGCTATATTGCCATAAGTTCCAACTTCTTGCGACTTATGAATTTCATCATCAAGAATTCCGGTTCCATCAAACTCATTCACAACAACGCCGTTCAATGTAATCGTTATTTTTTTATCTTTTGCTACAATTCCCATATCATTCCAGCCTTCGCCTTCGTCGCTGAAAATAAATTTAAATCCCGGTACAACCATAGTTTCATCTACCCATTTACCTGCTGGCAGGTTTGGAGAAATCCATCGTTGCACTCCTTTTGTCTCATCCCAAATCATCCCTGTTCGCCAGGGCTGTGGCGGATGAATGTCAATTTGAGGCCCTTGCATAATATAATTTGTTTTGTCGTATCTGCTCCAGATTTGTACCCCGCTATTTCCGACGCAATCGCGGTCAACCTTAAATTTAAGCCGCAAAATAAAGTTTGTATATTTGCGATCACTCACAAGCCATACATGGTCATGGTCGTCATAAAAAGTTGAGTCTCCGACAATTTGGCTATTTTGAACGGTCCATATTTTTTTATCTTTGTCTTGTGGTTTACATTTCACGTTCCATCCGTTAAGAGTTTTGCCGTCAAACAGTGAATGCCAGGCGGTTTCTCTTATCCATTCTGTTGCGCCATAAACATAACCGTGGTAAAAAGCGCCCATAACAAAAACTAAAAATATTTTAGCCGCCAGGTAAAAACGTCGATGCATATCAATATATTTCATAGTTTGGAATTTTTAACAAAATTCGGCTAATGTCAAAACCGTTTTTAACTTTATTCTCTGATAAAACCAACCATTTGCTATGATTAAATTGGATGCAAACGCTTTCTTTTCCTACTAAAATATTAGTATCCTACATTAAATTTATGGAACTTTTCTTGACAAACAGCCCTTAAATTACGACCATTTATTCCTCAAAAAGCAGCAACATTTATATTGTTATGACAGAAGATAAAAAAAAAGCGGATAAAAGAAGTATTTTTGAAGGTGTCACTTTTTATCACTGGTTAGTTGTAATAATAGCCAGCTTTGGGTGGTTGTTTGACTGTATGGACCAAAGGATGTTTATCCTTGCCCGTGAACCGGCTTTAAAAGAACTTGTATATAAAGAATACGTTGCTAAACCACAAACCGTCCAACC
>Ga0116188_1003896_pt1 | contig 10735 bp, 9 predicted proteins | sample AD_JPNTR2_MetaG_FD_89807 | JGI IMG/M metagenome (GOLD analysis project Ga0116188, IMG submission 89807) | Active sludge microbial communities of municipal wastewater-treating anaerobic digesters from Japan - AD_JPNTR2_MetaG | ecosystem: Engineered > Bioreactor > Anaerobic > Digestate | place...
ATTACCAATGATTATAATCTGAACAAAGTTGCGGAGTTGCAAGGAATTCGTGTGCTGAATATCAACGAATTGGCGAATGCGATGAAACCCGTTGTCCTTCCCGGGGAACAGATGACGGTCAAAATCATCCGGGAAGGCAAAGAACCCGGTCAGGGCGTGGCCTATCTTGACGATGGCACCATGATCATTGTGGATAACGGTCAAAAATTGATCAATATGAATGTCAAAGTCACTGTCACTAGCGTTTTGCAGACAACGGCAGGGAGGATGATTTTTTCCGAACTGAAAGAGGTTATCACTTGAAGAAGAATTTTGCTTTGGTTTTGAAGCCCGTGAAAATATTTCACGGGCTTTTTTCTATGAGTTTATTTATTTTATTAAAGATGATATTAATAATATAATATATTAAAAAAATATTTCGTGATTGAGCGGATTATGAAAACGGTAGCCATCATTCCTGCCGGCGGTATGGGAAAGAGATTTCAGTCGCATGTGGCCAAGCAGTTCCTCTTATTAAATGGGATGCCAATATTGGTTCATACTCTTAAAACTTTTCAGGCATCAAATCTCATTCACGAAATTATTTTAGCTTTGCCCTCCGAAGACATTGTTCCGGTAAGATCAGAACTGATAGAAAAATATGGTATCTCAAAAATAACTTCTGTTGTGGCGGGCGGTCAAGAGCGGCAGGATTCGGTCAAGCATTGCTTGGATAGCTTGACAAAACCTTGCGACTGGGTAATCGTCCATGATGCGGTCAGACCGTTCGTGACGGGTGAATTGATCCAAAAGGTTTTGGAAGGAGCCCAAGAAACCGGAGCAGTAACTTGCGGTGTGCCGGTGAAAGACACTTTAAAAGAAACCCATCATGCAGATGTTGTTTTGAAAACGGTATCCCGGAATAATTTATGGCTGACGCAAACACCTCAGGCTTTCAGCTGGGAGATTCTCAAATCGGCCTATCAAAAGGCTTATGCGGAAAAATTCTACGGGACGGATGACGCATCCTTAGTCGAGCGATCGGGCAAAAAGGTGAAGATGGTGCCGGGACTTTATGAAAATATAAAAATTACCACAAAAGAAGACATGAGAATTGCCGAAGCGCTGATGATGCAAAGAAACCCCATTAATTTTCGTACGGGCATTGGATATGACAGTCATCGACTGGTCAGCGGCAGAAAATTCATCCTGGGCGGCGTGGATATCCCTTTTGATAGAGGATTGGAGGGTCATTCCGATGCCGATGTTTTGCTTCATGCCGTCTGCGACGCCATCTTGGGAGCCGCAGCTCTCGGGGACATCGGCAGGCATTTTCCCGATAACGACTCCCAGTATCGAAACATCTCCAGTCTCGTTCTGCTTGAAAAGGTAAATGAAATGGTTAAAGCTAAAAATTTTTTCATCAATCACATTGATGTCACCGTTTTGATGGAAGAGCCCAAACTTGCCCCTTATGCCGATCGGATCGTTTCCAATATCTGCCGTGTTCTCCACCTTCCGGGAGGTTGTGTGAATATCAAAGCGAAAACAAACGAGACGATGGGTTTTGTCGGAAGACAAGAGGGCGTGGCCGCGTTTGCTGTCTCGACACTGTTGGAGAAAAGAAAAAAATGACAGCGAAACCTCGTGTGAGATTCGCGCCGTCTCCCACAGGCGAACTGCATGTGGGCAATGCGCGAACCGCATTATTCAATTGGTTGTTTGCCCGTCATTTTCGCGGGACATTTATCCTGCGCATTGAGGACACGGATGAATCCCGCAGCCATTTGTCTTATCAAAATAGTTTGCTTGAAGATTTAAAATGGCTCGGCTTGGATTGGGAGGAAGGTCCCGATAAGGAGGGTCTTTATGGACCATACAAACAAAGCGAAAGGCTACACATCTACAAAGATCACCTCAAGCTCCTTCTGGAAAAAGATCTGGTTTATCCTTGTTACTGTACGGAGGCGGAGCTAGAAGAGGAGCGTCAGAACCTGATATTAAGCAAGAAAATGCCCCGTTATATGGGAAAATGCAGGGTGCTAACTGCCGCGGAGAGAGAAAAGAAAGAAGCGGAAGGAAAAAGGCCCACGTACCGTTTTAAGATTCATCCTCAGTCAATTGAATTTAACGATTTGATTCGCGGACCGATGAAGTTTGAAGCGGATACCATGGGGGACTTTATCGTCATCCGCTCGAATGGCATGCCGGCTTACAACTTTGCCGTGGTGATTGATGATCATTTGATGAACATCACTCATGTTATCCGGGGAGAGGATCATTTATCTAATACGGCTTTGCAAATGATGCTTTATCGTGCGTTCGATTTTACACCGCCGAAATTTGCCCATCATTCTTTGATATTGGGAAAGGATCGCTCCAAACTCAGCAAACGCCATGGCTCAGTCACCGTCGGTGAATTTCGCAAACAGGGTATTTTGCCGGAGGCCCTGTTGAATTATCTGGGCTTGCTGGGCAGTTCCTTTGCCGATGCAAGGGAGATAGTATCTAAGGATGAAATGATTGCAGAATTCCGTCTGGAAAAAGCCTCTAAAAGCGGAGCTGTTTTTGATGAAGAAAAATTGTATTGGTTGAACGCTCACTATATTAGAAAATGTCCGTCAGATGTTTTGCTGGAAAAAATGAAGCCGTTTTTGAAAAAATTTGACTTGGAATTGAATGCGGTGACTTCAGAATGGCTGATAAATGTGATCAGTCTGATCAAGCATGAGTTGACGACCCTTTCTGAAGTTGCCGATCATATCGACATTTTTTTTGATGATCAATATCAGATTACGACAGAAGCAAAAATGTATTTGGAAAATGAACCCGCCAGGATGGTCATTCGGGAATTCAGCCGCTATCTGCAAAACGCACAAGGCGAAGAATCGGATATCTATGCGTCAGCTATTAAACACTGCAGGGACATTACGAAGAAGAAAGGAAAAGAATTGTTCATGCCTATCAGGGCGGCCCTGACGGGCAGGCTATATGGGCCGGAATTGGATAGGCTCTTTGTGATTCTGGGAAAGGAAACCGCCTTGAAACGACTGAAGCCTTTCACCGCTTAAGCGTTCTGTATTTTTTTATGATCGAATGATAGATTATCACATTGAACAAGATAACCGCTGTTCCGAGAATTTGTTGAATGAAAGGCGTAATTGTTGCCGGATAGATAATCGGCAAAAGGTACTTTTCGATAAAATCCCCGCTGTAAACGTTCTTTCCCGCTAAATCGCGAAAATAATTTTCCAGCGGCGTAAGAGGACAGATCCAGCCACGTAATTCAACAAGAGCGCCCCAAACAACCGCCGGCAGATGCACCCAAGCTAATTTAGGCCAGCGGAGAACCAGTACGCCGCCCATCACGACAAATAAAATGAACAAAAAATGGATGATGACAACGATATCGGCAATTATGCTATACACATCTTGCTTGGCTCCAAGCGGATTTATTTGGGCAGCCAGCCGATGCCCTTGGCGTGCAGGCTCTGGATATAGAGTCTATCCTCGGTTTCAGTGACACCCGTGGTTTCCGGATACTTGCCGCTGGGGTCCTGCAGGTCGACGACCACCGTGCCGTCTTCGGTAAAGGCAAAAACATGCCCATAGGGTTTGGGCACAGGCCATAAAAACGTTGGCAGCCGATAAGTCAACTTGCGTATGAAAGGAGACGATGTGATGGTTATTCTTTCAATAGCCGGATTGCGCGGTTTGGCGAAACCGAGCCATATTTTTCCATTTAAACCCCTCGATAAATTGTCAGGATAACCCGGCAGATTTTCGAAAAAGACACGGGCGGATTCGCTGGGGCGGTTGAGATCCCAGTCATGAAGATTCACGGAAATCTTCCAGACGCGGTACTTCCCGGTTTCATTGACATAGAGCCACTGTTCATCATCACTTAAAGCTACGCCGTTGGCGAAACTTAATCCTTTGGCCACCACGCGGGTTGCTTTCCTTACCGGGTCATATTCCAAGATGCGCCCGGTTGAACGCTGTTCTAAAATATCAATCATGCTGGCCTTGAATACGCCGCCCCAGTCTTTAGGAGCAAAACGAGCGGAAGCGTCACTGAAATAGATTTTGCCGGATTTGGCCACCGCCACTGCGTCCGCGTAGCGGATAGGATCTCCATTGACTTGATCGGTCAGGATGGTTATTTTTTTTTCGGGACTGATGGAGATGAGACCATGATCAACATCAGCGGCAATGATATTTCCCCGAGCGTCAAAATCGAAGCCCAAGACATGTCCGTTTGTTTTGACGAAAATTTCTTGATCCGTGCCGTCCGGATTCATTCTGAGAATGTTGCCGCTGGCGACCGTGGTATAAAGCTTGCCGTCTTTTCCCATTACGATTTGTTCCGGTCCTTGCTCGTTAACAAGCGGGATGATATTCAAGTCGGCAAGTTTGTTGTTCGCAGCGTGGGCACCCGTGTATCCTGTGGAAACAGGCGGAATCCATTGCACGGGATCAATCGGCACGGGCCAGAGCGTCAAATAGGCCATCATCAAAACAAACACCAAGACAATTGCGGACAATATTTTTTTCATAAAACTTTATCCTCCATTACGGGTTTGTTTATTTGAAAAATATGATCCTAAAGAGGAATGTTATTGTGCTTTTTGCGTACCCTGCTTTCTTTTTTGTCTTTGAGCGCGTTCAGAAGCGCAATGATTCGTTTTCGGGTGTTACGGGGAACTATGATTTCATCGATAATACCCATTTTTGCAGCAAAATATGGATTGTAAAACTGCTTTTCATAAGCCGCAACCAGTTCGGTTCTTTTGGCAGCGGGATCGTCGGCATTAGATATGTCATGCCGATAAATGATGTTGCAGGCGCCTTCCGCACCCATGACAGCAATTTCAGCAGTGGGCCAAGCCATTACGTAATCGGCGCCGAGCTGTTTGCTGCACATGCCGATATAGGCTCCGCCGTAGGCCTTACGGGCAATCACTGTAATTTTGGGAACCGTCGCCTCGGAATAGGCGTGAAGAAGTTTCGCACCATGACGAATGATGCCCGCCCATTCCTGATGGGTTCCCGGCATATAACCGGGAACATCCGTAAAGGTCAGCAAGGGGATGTTGAAAGCGTCACAAAAGCGGATGAAACGCGACGCCTTATCCGAGGCATTGACGTCCAGAACACCGGCTGCAAAGCGTGGATTATTGGCTATCACGCCGATCGGCTTTCCCATGAGTCGAATAAAAGCGATAATGATATTGGGCGCCCAATGTTCGAGTAGTTCGAATATTTCCCCGTTATCGGCTATCATTCTTACAATTTTCTTCATGTCATAGGCGCGGTTGCCTTTATCAGGAATGATTTTGTCCAATTCGTTGCAAGTTCTTTCCGCGTTATCCTCGCTGTGGAGAACAGGGGGCTCTGCGCTGCAATTGTCCGGCAAAAAAGACAGCAGCTTTTTTATCTTTTCCAAGCATTCAGCATCGCTGTCCGCAACGACATGACAGACACCGCTTTTGGATGCGTGTGCAAGCGCGCCGCCAAGTTCATCATGCGTCACATCCTCGCCGATGACCGTTTTGATGACGTCAGGACCCGTGATGTACATGAAGCTGCTTCCTTTTACCATAAACACCCAGTCAGCGAGTGCCGGCGAATAAACAGCCCCGCCGGCCGTGGGGCCCATGATGGCGGTAATTTGCGGGATATAACCGGAGGCGATGGTGTTACGGTAAAAAATTCCGCCATAGCCTTCCAACGAAGGGACGCCTTCTTGAATGCGCGCGCCACCGGAATCATTCAGGGCGATGAAGGGCTTGCGCGCGGCAATTGCCATATCCATGACTTTCCAAATTTTCTTTGCATGCATTTCCCCGAGACTGCCGCCGGCGCTTGTAAAATCTTGAGCGGCGGCAAAGACTGTGCGGCCATTGATGCAACCAAAACCGGTGATAACTCCATCAGCGGGAATTTCTTTTTGGTCCAATCCGAAAAGGTTTGAGCGGTGTTCAACAAAGAGCTGCACTTCCTGAAAGGAGTCTTTGTCAAAAAGCTTATTCAATCTTTCCCTGGCTGTTAGTTTATTTAAGGCATGCTGTTTCCTGATCTGCTGTTCGCCGCCCATTTGATGCAATTTCTCATGTTTTCTTTCCAATTCTTCAATTTTTGACTGGGTACTTGAATGTTTCAAGTCTTCGCTCATAGAGGATCTCCATAAAATATAAAATTGCTTTTCGAGCCGTTGCTAATGAGGAATGTTTGTAACCGAATTTTTGTAATTTTATCTTTTTTAAAGCAAAACAGCAAGTCAAAATAATAAATAAAATGCTTTATTTTTTTGCTAAAAACAAATAAATTACTCAAAAATTTTATTTAGAAATGCGCAACATTAAAATCATTTTAGAATATGACGGAACCGCCTACTGCGGTTGGCAGCGGCAAAAGAACGGCAAGAGCATTCAACAGGTTTTGGAAGAGGCCGTTGGTTTGATTACCGGTGAAAAAGTCACGGTAACAGCGGCAGGTAGAACAGACGCGGGTGTGCATGCCTTGAATCAAGTGGCGCATTTCAAGTGCAAAAGCGGATTGCCGGTTCATAAATTATTGGCGGGCATCAATAGTGTTCTGCCGAAAGATGTCGTTTTAAAAAGACTCAATGCGGTTTCAGAGGATTTTCATTCGTTGCGGGACGCCAAAGGGAAAATCTATGTTTACAGAATCTTCAACAAGAGATTTCGACCGGTATTGGGAAGAAATTACCTTTGGCATGTGCCTTATGCCTTGGACATTGAAAAAATGAAAAGGGCTTCAGTTGCTCTTTTGGGAAGACATGATTTTTCATCTTTTTGCGCAGCAGGAACGGATGTGAAGGATTGTGTCAGAATGATAAAATCAATAAAGATTAGGAAAAAACCCGGCGGTGTCCTAGAGATACAATTAGAGGCCGGAGGATTTTTGAGACATATGGTCAGGAACATAGTAGGAACCTTGGTTGAGGTCGGAAGAGGCAAGATACCGCCGGATGAAATGAAAAAAATTCTTGACGCAAAAGACAGGAATGTTGCAGGGCCGACCGCTCCGGCGCAGGGATTGCTTCTGAAGGAGGTCCGATACTAAAATGAGAATATTACTGCTGGGTCATCAAGGGATGCTGGGGAGCGATCTGATGCAGAAATTTTTTCTGGACCACGAGGTTGTTGGAATGGATAAGTCTGAAATTAATATCGTGTCCGCCGAAGAATGCAGAAATGCGGTGAAAGAAACAGCCCCTGATATCGTGATGAACGCTGCGGCGTATACGCATGTCGATGGTTGTGAAACGGACAAGGAAATGTGTTTTGCCGTCAATGCGGAGGCTGTCAGAAACATCGCGCTGGCGTGTCAGAATCAAAATATTCCTCTGGTTCATTTCAGTACGGATTATGTCTTTGACGGAAAATCGAAAAGTCCCTACAAAGAAAATGATTCCTGCAATCCCATCAATGTTTATGGTGAATCCAAATTAAAGGGGGAACGTTATCTGCAGGCCATCACGGAAAACTATCTCTTAATCCGAACATCTTGGTTGTTCGGGCACAGGGGGAAGAATTTTGTTGAGGCCATTCTGGAAAAAGCAGAAGCTAAAAACTATATTAAAGAAACGTTGGAAAACAAAAAAGCATCACCCACCAAACCATCCACTATCGAAGTGGTGGATGACCAGGTAGGTTCTCCCACCTATACCAAGGATTTGGCGGCGGCGGTGGATTTGCTGCTTAAAAACAATGCCAGGGGTGTTTTTCATGTCACCAACAGAGGAACATGCAGCTGGCATCAATTTGCCGTTCAAATCCTTAAAGAAGCAGGTTTTGAGAACATCAAAGTAATTCCAATCAAATCAGACATGCTCAAAAGACCGGCTCAACGCCCCTTGTATAGCGTTTTGAGTTCTCAAAAATTTATCAATACGACGGGAAAGGCGATGCAGCCATGGCAGCTGGCCCTCCAGGAATATCTGAAAAACCGCAGAGGATGAAAAAAATCAGAGGAGGCTATATTTTAATATTCTTGACAGTTTATGTCATCTCGGTTATTTTTTAAAAGTAGAAAAAACAAACAAAGGAGAAAAAGCATGTTCAAGAAAATATTGATCAGGTGCGTTGTTTTGGTATTGATGCTTTTACCCTCACTGAGTTTTGCGGCAGATCAGCAAATGAAAGAACATAAAGTGGTGAAAGGAGACACGCTGTGGGATCTGTCCGGAAAGGAATTAAAGGATCCTTTTCTATGGCCGAAGATATGGGAAGTCAATAAATGGATAGCTGATCCGCATTGGATTTATCCTGGTCAAATCATCAAGATCCCCGTTTATCTGCTTATAAAAGATGAAGAAAAAGAAGCCGCCAAGGAATTGTCGGAGCCTTTGGAAGAACCGGTTAAAGAGACCGCTAAAATGATCAAACAGCCGCTGGTCAATAAAAATATCATAATAGCAAGCGGCTATCTTTCTGAAGATATTCCCCATGCAGGAAAAATCATTGATTCGCCGACGGGGCAGCAATTGTTCGGTGATCAGGATGAAGTTTATGTCGAGATGGAACAGCCCGTTAAGGACGGTGATAAATTTTACATCATCAAAGCGTCAGGTCCCGTTCAGCATCCGATAACGGATCAAAATTTAGGCTACATCATAAGAATAAACGGCGTAGCTGAAATTTTTAAAAACTACGCTGGCGATACCATGGCAAGAATTACAAAGTGTTTCCGCGAGATCAATAAAAACGACGTGCTTATTCCCTATTATGAAGTGGATGTTCCCCTGACCGCCGGGACATTTCGGAATCCTGATTTCAATGGCATGATATTGGCGTCTACAAGCCAAGCGGTGTATGATTCCATGATGGATGTTGTCTATATTGACAAAGGCTGTAAGGATGGAATTCAAGTCGGTGATAAATTCAGAACGTATGATGTGGGAAAAAGAGCTGTTCAAAACGGCGTTATTCAGGTTATCGGTTGCCGGGATCATACATCGACGGCTATTATAGAGTCTAGCAGGTCGCCTGTCTTTCCTGGAAATATTTATTCCAACATGGATAGAAGATAACAAAAAAACCGCGGGAATTTCCCCGCGGTTTTTTTCCTCAGGAAATCAGCAAAAAATTTTAATAAATTGATTAGAATTACATTCTAACGCGTCGAATTATATAAAAAATTATATAGAATAGGCAATTGACATAAGCATTTATATTTTCTATAGTTTACAATGAGATTCACAAAAATAAAAAAATGCCATTTGGTTGATACATGATCACAAAGAACAGCATAATCGAGAGCGGATCGAATTATTCTATCCTTTTAAAGAAGCTGAATCTGGTGGATTTTAACGCCATTTATAATTTGACCACGCAATTTGTGAACAATCAGCCAAAAGAAGCCCAGGAAAAACTTCACAAAAGAATGAAAGACGGATTGTTGCCGGTAGGTTCAGAGCCGGAAATGTCCATGTCCATGTTGTATTATGGAAAAAGGAATTACGAGAAATTACTCAAAGCCCTCGTGTATATTCCCGACCCCTTTTTTGACCATGTTGTTGAAGTGATTGATTATGGTTGCGGTCAGGCGATAGGAGTTATTTCTTATTATGATTATCTTTTGCTAAAAAACAAAGCATTAATCTCTTCGGTGAAGCGTATTACTTTAATCGATCATTGCGAATCATTGTTGAGGCGCGCAGCGCTGAATTCCCAGACCTTGTTTCCGGATGCGGAAATTCATACAATATTGAGGAAAATCGATGATCTGTCGATTAAGGATTTGATCAGGGACAATGCCACAGCGAAACTCCATATTTTTTCTGATATTCTGGATAATGAGTCTTTTTCTTTGGAGCTTCTGGCGGAAGTCATCAAAACGCGCTTTTTTGGATTCAGTTCCATCAATCAATTCGTTTGTGTCAGTCCTTGTCCTGGACCGGATCATCCTAAGACAAAGCGGCTCAATGTCTTCCAAAGTCTTTTTAATACAGAACAAAGTTTCAGCGAAGACATTGAAGCCGGTCAATGGAAAGAGGACTGGTCATATTCTTTAAGAGTCTTTCAATCCCGGCTGGACGTTCAAAAACAAGAGCAAGAAATTTCAGAATCACCAAAAGAGTCCCCATTTCAAGAAATAGAAATGCCCAGGGAGTTGACACCTGAAACAGCGGAAACGATGACGGAACAGGCGCCCAAGGATGCCGAAACGCATTACAGCCTCGGCGTAATGTACGAATTTGGAGATGGTGTCCAACAGGATGACGAGGCGGCAATTAAGAATTACCTTGAGGCAGCAGAAAAAGGTCACAAAATTGCGCAATTTAACCTGGGGCTGATGTATCTTTACGGCGAAGGAGTTCGGCAGGACGATGTTGAAGCGGCAAAGTGGTTCAAAAAAGCCGCAGAACAGGGAGATGCCGGCGCTCAGTAGACTCTAGGCTGGATGTATGACAAAGGAAAGGGAGTACCACAGGACGATTCAGAGGCCGTAAAGTGGTATAAATTGGCCGCTGAACAGGGTGATGAGGGCGCTAAAAACAATCTTAGAGAGGTTTATAACAGAATAGGTTTGGCTGGCAGTGAAATTATAGAAGAAAAAACTGAAAAAGAGTCGGCGAAGAAAGCAGAAAAGAAACCAAAGAAAAAAGTAAAAGAAGAAGTAAAAGAAGAAGTAAAAGAAGAAGTAAAAGAAGAAGTAAAAGAAGAAGTAAAAGAAGAAGTAAAAGAAGAAGTAAAAGAAGAAGTAAAAGAAGAAGTAAAAGAAGAAG
>Ga0116188_1003903_pt1 | contig 10723 bp, 7 predicted proteins | sample AD_JPNTR2_MetaG_FD_89807 | JGI IMG/M metagenome (GOLD analysis project Ga0116188, IMG submission 89807) | Active sludge microbial communities of municipal wastewater-treating anaerobic digesters from Japan - AD_JPNTR2_MetaG | ecosystem: Engineered > Bioreactor > Anaerobic > Digestate | place...
CGGATGTCACTCCGGAAGCCCTGACACGGGAACTGCAAAAGCTCTCTGATTCCGACTGCTTCCTGACTTGGAACCTCGAGGCGCCCAAAAACTACTACAAAGGTGACGCGGGCAGGTGCCTGGGGCATTGCTGGAACCTTGGACTGGCGGGGCGCTTGCCGACAGGTGAAAATCCGATCGACCTTTTACTCGAGGCCAGTGCTCACGACTACGAATCGGACAAGCCAAGCTACGCGAATTTCGAGAGTCATGCCCTGATTCACGAACTCAACGGGGCGGTTTTTTATACTCATCCTCTTCGATTCTGGATGGGCACGTGGGGTGGGCAAGGCATCTATCCGAAGCGTGAGAACATGCGGGTCTCGAACATGGCAGTAGAACTGCCGCTGGATGTACTGGTCGGGCCGACCTTCGATGGCCTGGACGTTATCACCGGGAGCCGCGAGAACGAAGCCGACGAGAAAGCCTTCAAGCTGTGGGCGATGCTTTTGAACAAAGGATATCGACTGGCGGCGACCGGATCGTCCGATTCCTGCTTTGACCGCCCCAATGGCGCCGTTCCAGGCATCACTCGGGTTTATACTTACCTCCCCGACGGTTTCAGCCTTCAGGGTGTTACGAAGGCGACGGCAGCCGGCCGAACCTTTGTGACGACGGGCCCGCTTCTATTGGCTGCTCTTGACGGACAGCCTCCAGGCACTCAATTGGAGGCCGATGGCTCGCCCAGGAATCTCGAGATAGAGGTGTGGGCTTCGGGAGAAGATAAAGACGGACTCAAGAAACTCGAAATCGTACGCAATGGCATCGTGTGGAAGCAACTGACCTTGACGGGTCGATATCAGCGCTTACAGGTGCCGATTCAGGAGCACGAGAATGCCTGGTATTGTGCCCGGGTCTATGGGCAGGATGAACGGCGTCAACGAGCGATCAGCGGGGCCTTTTTCCTGAATCGGCCTGGATTTCGTACGCCTCCCCCGGCGGTGGTCAAAGCGCGGGTAAGAATCGTCGATGCCGTATCCGGCCAGCAGCTGTCTGGAGTAGCCGAGGTGGTGTTCCACAAAGGACCTTTGGTGGTTGACTCGGGCGAAAGTCACGTCGTTAAAGGGGAAGCGACGCTGACGATCCCGGGGACAGCCCGTTTGAGGGTCAGCGTGCCAGGTTATACCCCCGTCACGCTGAGTCCTTTTCTGGACAATCCGGAACTGGTGACATTGGTGACGAGTTTGACCGCCGACGACCTGCTGGAGTGGGCCACCTTTGAGCGTATTCGCGATTTGCTGGGTAGGGTAGAGCTGACGTTCAGGCTGCAAAAGCAAGACGACTGATCGACCCCCTTGTATACTGCGATGTGAGGAAGCCAAATGCGAAAGAAAACGGGATCGGTAGTCTGTCCCTCCTGTGGAATGCTGGTAGGGGTTAATGACGCGGAGTGTCTCAACTGTGGACGAAAGAACCCCGGGCTTTGGGGATATGCTCCTTTGCTTCGTCACTTGACCGATCTTCCGTTCTCGCAGATCGTGATTTACACCTGCGCGCTGCTCTATCTTGCCATGCTTCTGTTTTCGCCCGGATCCATCCGGATGGGCGGGCTTTTCAGCATGTTCTCACCTGGCAGCGCCAGCCTGTTCGTCTTCGGAGCGAGTGGTTCGGTGCCGGTATTCGTGTATGAGCGATGGTGGACTCCGCTGAGCGCCACGTGGCTGCATGCCGGGCTTCTTCATATCCTGTTCAACATGATGTGGGTTCGGGATCTTGCGCCTGTGATCGCCCATCTGTACGGGACGAGTCGAACCGTTATTATCTTTACTGTCTCGGGTGTATCGGGTTTTGTGGTAAGCAGCCTCATGGGCTTTTTCTTCCCGTTTCTGCCCCGGTTTCTGAGCGGCGCCCAGCTCACTGTCGGCGCCTCCGCTTCCATTTTCGGCCTGCTGGGCGCGTTGATGTACTACCAACGCCGTGCTCCCTCACGTCTCATTGGAGCACAGGCGGCTGGGTTTGCCGTTGTGATGCTGGTGTTCGGCTTGATTATGCCGGGCATTGACAACTGGGCCCACCTCGGCGGACTGGGGGGAGGCTTCCTCAGCGCCAAATGGATGAACCCGCTGCTGCCCGAGCGGGGCAATCACGCCATCCTGGCCGTTATCTGCCTGGCGGCGAGTGCGGTTGCGATCATTCTGTCGTTTGTCACGGGACTGAAGTACGTTTGAGGAGCGGGCGCCGAGGGAGATGCCCAGCGAGACTACCGACGGGGGTGGCACAGTCTTTGGGCAGTTAGGCGGTTCTCAGCGCTTTGACCGGGTCGATCCTTGCGGCGCGGTTTGCCGGGAGCAGGCCGGCAACAACACTGAACACCAGGGCGAAGGCAATGACCCCCAGGATCAGCCAGGCCGGATAGGCGAAAAGATCAGGCACCTCGGTCATGTTGTTCTCAAGAAAATAGCTCGAAATAATACGATGGGCCAGCCGAGTCAAAAGCCACCCGGCAATCAGTCCTCCCACCCCGCCTGCCAGCCCGATCAGTGCCGCTTCGAAAAGGAAGATCCGCCGGATGTCACCGTCTGTCCCCCCGATGGCCTTCATCGTTCCGATCATTTGCATTCTCTCGAGTACCGACATGATCAGGACATTGGCGATTCCAAGCGACGCGACCACCAAGGCAATACTGCCGAGGACCGAGAAGATGGTCTCGAGGATCAGAAAGGCCTGCTTTAGTTTGTCCATTTCGTCGATCAGTGAGAAAGTGTTGGCACCCCAGCTCTCAACTACCTCGCGGACTTTCTCCACCTGCCCGGGATGGCTGACTCGAACCTCAATCAACCCGTATTCCCGTTCTCGAGTTTCAAGCCCGCCTCGCAGAGTGGTGAGAGAGCCGGTGCTGGCCGGGTTCCTGATCCAGAGAGCGCGGGCAACGTCCAGGGGAATGACGGTGCCGCCGTAGAAGGTTCCTCCGCGGCTTGCTGGAAGCATCGGCAGAACCCCGACGATTAGGAACTTCTCGGTGATGGTCTCAATGGGTAAATCATCTTCGCTCCTTACAGCACGGAACTGATCCGTCCGCAACTCGATCGTCTTGCCGACAGCGCTTTCGACTTCCTTAAATCCCAACATCTGGGCTACGCCCTGGGACAAGACGATTTCCTTGCCGTGACGACTCCGCAAGAAACGTCCCGCTGAAATCTTGGAGTAGGGCGCCTGGTGTCCCAAGACTGGCAGAGCGCCGCGGATCCAGCCCAGATAACGGTTGTTGCCGTTTTGCAATTCGACCGGAAGCCTGATGTCCGGCTGGACGCTCTCTACGAACGGAAGTTGCGATACACGCTCAACCAAACTGTCGTTCAGAGGCAGCCGTTTTTGATTACCCGGTCTTGCCGAGTTCCCCTCTCGCACTCGCGTCAAATACTGACTTTGTTCAGGACCGAGCACGCGGAAACTGCGCAGCAGGTCCTGCATCCGCAGACTTCCCAAAGTCTCGGCGCGCAGACCAGCGCCAAAACTCAACATCGCAAACAGCGTAGCGATGGCGATCGTGACTCCAAGGCCGGTCAACACAAATCGCAGTTTTGCCTGCCGGAGATTGTCAAAAGAAATCCGAAAGGTATCAAGCCAGGGCATTCAAAATTCCCCTGTCACAAGCCGACCGTCTTTCAAGACAACAAGACGATCCGCGTATTGAGAGATCAAATCGGTCTCGTGACTGATGCAAATGACGGTCCGCCCTTCTTCGTTCAGGCGTCTCAGCACCAGGAAAATTTCCTCTGAAGTCCGACTGTCAAGGTTTCCTGTCGGCTCGTCAGCCAGAAGAAACCGAGGATTGTTGGCCATCGCTCGGGCTATAGCGACTCGCTGCTGTTCGCCGCCCGAAAGCTCTGCCGGTCGGTGATCCGCCCGGTCGGCAAGCCCTACCTGAGCGAGCAGCTGCATAGCCCGTTCGTGACGCGGCTTTGCCGAGACGCCGGCAAAGGCCAGCGCCAAAGAGACATTCTGAAGTGCGGTCATCGTGGGTATCAGGTAAAACGACTGAAATACGATTCCAACCGCTTCGCGACGATGACGAGCCAGTGCATCAGAATCGAGATCCGAAAGGTTTTGATTACCGAACCAGATCGCCCCGGAAGACGGCCGGTCTAATCCGGCGAGGAGGTTCAAGAGCGTGGACTTCCCCGAACCGGAACGGCCTACGATACCGAGGAAGCAGCCGGCCGCTACTTCCATTGAAACACAATCGAGAGCCTTCACGGTCCTCGCCCCCATACGGTATTCTTTGCTGACAGCCTCGACCCTGAGATCCGCGAGCCCGGTCCCGTGAGATAATGGGACAGCCATGAGCACTGCGCTCCTTGTCCTCTCGGCTCTCTTATTGTCCCATAATAGCGGCGTTCGGACCTACCGGGATGTCCGTTATTTTGACGGGTCGGACGCCCATCCGACTAAGCATCTTCTAGACCTTTACCTTCCTGCCCGGGGAAGAAGCTTTCCGCTCGTCATTTTTGTGCATGGCGGCGCCTGGACCCGAGGAGACAAGGCTGCGTATTCCAACGCTTACCAGCAGCTGGGCGAGGCGATCTCGAACCGAGGTATGGGAGTGGCCGTCATCAACTACCGTCTGTCCCCGGAAGTCGTCCACCCGGAGCACGCTCGCGATGTAGCGAGGGCAGTCGCCTGGCTCTACAGTCATAGCGAGGAGTATGGCTGGTCCCGGAACAGGCTTTTCCTGGTGGGCCATTCCGCGGGAGCACACTTGTCCGCCCTCGTCACCGTCAAGCCCGATTACCTTAAGGCGTTCGGGCTTACCCCAGGCGTAATCAGGGGTGTCGTAGGAATCAGCGGCGTTTACGATCTAACCCTGGGAGGTGTCACCGCTCGCATGCTCTATGAACCGGTCTTCACCTCAGACCCTCGCACTCTGGCTGAGGCTTCGCCCGCCCAGGGGCTGAAAGGAAGAACTCCGCCCTTTCTGCTTCTTTACGCAGAAAACGACTACCCATCGCTTGACATTCAGGCCCGGCGGTTTGAAAAGGCCTTGAAGAAGGTTGGGAGCCAAGCCCGTACCGAGATGATTCCCGGCCGGGACCATGTCAGCATAGTCGCCGGACTCATGCGTGAGGGCGATCCGGTTCGCGCCCTGGTTATGGATTTTGTGAACCAGTAAGACTGCACGAACCGAGAATCGGTCCCCGGCCGTGAACCGAAAATCAACTCGTTACAACGCGGCTGGTTGGGCCGCTTCGACAGAAACCTCTTCGAGTTTTCCGGTTTTTACATCGTAAATGAACCCCCGGACAGGCACGTTTGCCGGAATCCACGGGTGGGATTTTATCCGCTGGACCTGTTCCCGCACGTGGCGCGCCAAATTGCTGAAGGCATGGAAATGCTGGGGATACTCGGCCTCTTTCCCGGTCTTCTGGGATAGCTTCTGCTTCAGTTCTTCGTCTTTGAAAGTCAACATCCCGCAATCCGAGTGATTGATGATCATGATCTCCTCGGTCCCGAGAAGATGAAGCGAGATGACCAAGGATCGCAAAGCGTCCTCCGTGGCGTGTCCCCCGGCATTGCGGATGATGTGCGCTTCTCCTGTCTTAAGCCCAAGCATCGGTTCAATGGTCAATCGGGCATCCATGCAGGCCAACACGGCCAGTCGGCGGGAAGGCGGCATGGGGAGATGCCCGTAACTGAAACTCTGAGCGTACTCCCTGTTCGACGCCAATACGGCATCAGTGGTCTTCACAGCTGTTCCCTCCTGATTTTAGTTAATTGGTCGGATTACTCAAGAATCAGTATAGCAGAAGAGCGACTTTTCAGCGCAATCCGCGTGGATGAGTGGACAAAGTGGACGCAGTGGACCAAGTGGACAAAGTGGACCCAATCGATACGGTCAATTCTCCAAGCGGTAAACTTGGTCCACTGGGTCCACTTTGTCCACTAAGTCCACTTTTTCCTCGACTTGTGCCCGTCTTTCCTCCGATGGTATCCTGCCCGCAGGACCAATAATCAACGCCTCTCTTAGTTGCTTACTTTGGAGGACACCATGAAATGCTTCCTTCTGGTTTGCCTGCCGCTGATCGCGCTAATCGCGGTCGGGTTGGCCCAGCAACCCGCCCAGCAGCTCCCTCCCGTACTCGATCGCGAGCTGTTCTTTGGAGACCCGGAAATTATCAATGCTCAGCTGTCTCCAGACGGACAATACATCGCTTTCATCAAGCCCTGGAACAAGACCAGGAATGTCTGGGTGAAGAAGGCAGACGAGCCTTTCGAGAATGCCAAACTGGTTACAGCCGACACCAAACGGCCGATTCCGGGCTACTTTTGGAGCCGCGACGGGCGATACATTCTGTTTGTTCAGGACCAGGCCGGCGACGAGAACTACAACGTTTTCGCCGTCAAACACACCGATCCTCCGGCCCCCGGATCTCCGGCACCGCCGGCCCGGAACCTGACCGATGCCAAAGGTGTCCGGGCTCTGATCGAAGCCGTTCCCCGATCTGATTCGTCCGTGATCTACGTCGGTTTAAACGAACGAGACAAGGCTTGGCACGATCTCTACAAGGTCAACATCGAGACTGGCGAGCGCACCTTGATTCGTCAGAACACCGAGCGCTTGATCCGCTCGGTGTTCGACAACAAGGACCAACTTCGGTTAGTGGTGCGTGCAGCCGAGAACGGAGACACTGAAATCCTGCGGGTTGACCCGGACGGATTGAAGAAAATCTATTCGTGTAATGTCTTCGAGGAGTGTGAGCCCTTGCGCTTCCATAAAGACAACAAGCGCGTCTACTTGCGGACCAACAAGGGCGATGACATCAACCTGACACGACTGGTTCTCCTCGATCCCGCCACCGGGGAAACAGAGATGGTCGAGTCTGATCCGTCTGATCGGGTCGATCTCGGCGGGACCCTGTTTTCCGACCTGACCGACGAACTGCTCCTCACCATCTACAATGAGGACAAACCTCGCCTTTACTGGAAGGATAAGGACTACGAGGCTGACTATAACCGGCTGAAGAAACAACTGGGCGATAAACAGATTTGGTTTGGGTCGCGGACCAAAGATGAGCGCCAGTGGTTGATATCAGTCACTGGTGATACGGAGCCAGGCGAGACCTATCTGTATAACCGCGACACCAAGAAACTGACGTTACAGTATCGAGTGCGCGAGAAGCTGCCACGCGAGCACCTGGCATCCATGCAGCCGATTCGCTATCCCTCTTCGGACGGCTTGGAGATACCTGCCTACCTCACGCTTCCGCGAGGAGCAGAGCCGAAGAATCTCCCTCTCGTCGTTTTTCCGCACGGCGGGCCCTGGGGTCGAGATACGTGGGGATACCACAGCTACGCGCAGTTCCTTGCCAACCGGGGATACGCGGTTTTGCAACCCAACTTCCGGGCTTCAACCGGCTTCGGGAAGAGACTTCTGGACGCGGGAAATCTCCAGTGGGGCGACAAGATGCAGGACGACATTACCTGGGGTGTCAAGCACCTGGTTCAGCAGGGAATAGTCGATCCCAAGCGAGTTGGAATCATGGGAGGATCTTATGGCGGCTATGCGACCCTCGCTGGTGTTGCCTTCACACCTGATCTTTACGCGGCAGCTGTGGCGATAGTAGCGCCGTCGAACTTGATCACACTGCTTGAAAGCATTCCGCCTTATTGGGAAGCGGCACGAACCTTGTTTTACAACCGCATGGGCGATCCTCGGACGCCTGAGGGAAAGGCTCAACTGGAGCGCCAGTCTCCTCTAAATTCGGCAGATAAAATCAAGACTCCGTTGTTGGTTGTCCAAGGCGCCAACGATCCTCGCGTGAACAAACGTGAATCCGACCAGATCGTGATCGCGCTTCGCGAGCGTGGGTTCCCGGTTGAGTACCTGGTGGCGCCCGACGAGGGACACGGCTTTGCCCGCCCTGTCAATAACATGGCCATGATCGCGTCAGCCGAGAAATTTCTGGCGAAGCACCTGGGAGGCCGTTTCCAGGAAGGAGGACCGCCCGAAGTGATGACGCGCCTGGCTGAAATTACGGTGGATCCCAAAACCGTGACGCTGGCGCCGAAGGTCGAACCCGCTCAGGTCGGGGTTCCGAAGGCCGCCGCGACGCTGCCGATTGGCGCTTTTAATTACCTGGGGCAGATCCAGTTGGGCGAGCGGAAAATGGAGGTGAAACTCAAGACAGACATCAGAGAAACCGAAGAGGGCTGGGCCGTAAGTGATCTGATCACCCTGCCGATGGTTGAAATGAGTGATGCCAGCGTGCTTGATAAAAACGACCTCACTCTGTTAAAGCGCGCAGTCAAGCAAGGTCCGGTCACGATCGAAACCGCCTTTCGAGACAACCGGGTCCAAGGCAAAATGAACATGGGCAACGGCCAGGAGCAGCCTATCGATGCGGATGTCGGGGGAGCGTTGTTTGCGGACGGAGCCGGGTTTCAGTTCGTGATTGCAGCCTTGCCGCTGGCCGAAGGTTATTCCACTACCTACCGCAACTTCGATCTTCAGCAGCAAAAAGTCAAATTGTTGCGGCTGACGGTCTCCGGGTCGGAGGAAATCACCGTGCCTGCCGGGACCTTTGACGCCTACCGCCTGGAGGTTTCCTCGGCAGACGGCGGGCCGGAAAAAACCACTATCTGGGTCAGCAAAGAGGGCCGAAAACCCGTGAAGACGAGCAGCGTCCTGCCTGGTATGGGCGGCGCCGTTATGACGCTGGAAATGCAGTAGTCGCCCGCCTGTCATCCGCGTAATCCGCGTTTGTCCGTTACCGCGGATAGCACGGATTGCGCGGATGACACGGATGATGTGAGGGCGGTCAGGGCACCTCGACGACTCGACCTTCGCGTGCTGATCGGTAGGCGGCTTCTGCCACCTCCAGAATGTGAACTCCCTGGCGCGCGTCGTTGACTTTGACCTCCTTGGCGCCTTCCAGCACGGCTTCGGCCAGCAGTTCGCATTCCCTGGTATAAGGATTTACCGCCTCAAAGGTCACGTCTCTGAAGCTTGAGTCTACGTCTTTCAATTGTCCGGCTTCGTAACCCTTCGCCTCCTGCTCGCAATAGACCTCAAGCTTCCCCGTGCTCCCTTGTCCAATGGTTCCTTCTGAGAGAATTGCACCCCGATCGCCGTACACTTCCAGACGAGTACGCGACGCGGCGTCGGGAAGGCAGAAGAAGGTGTCTACAGTGGCATGGCAACCGTTGTCGAACTCGAGCATTGTGGTTGCGCTGTCGTCAACCGGGTAGTCTTGGACTTGAGTGCTGACGAAGGCACTGACCCGTCGGATCCTCCCGATCAACATTTCGAGCAGGTCGTAAAGGTGAGTGGCCATGTCGATAAGTGCGCCGCCCCCGCCGGTGGAAGGGTTCTGTCGCCACGCGCCTTCGATCCTGGGATACCAGCACGACAGTTGGGCGCGAGCATACACCGGCTTCCCGATTGCCTCCGATTGGATCATTTCGAGCATGCGCTGGTGGGCGCCGTGAAGCCGCATCATGAAACCTTCCTGGAGCAGCACGCCTGCTTTCTCGCAGATCTCGACCGCCTGCCTCGCCTCGTCGGAGTTCAGACACAGCGGCTTCTCGACAAGAATAGCCTTGCCCGCTTGAGCAGCTGCCTTGATCTGGTTCAGGTGCAGAAAGACGGGAGTCGCGATATAGACAATATCCAGACCAGGGTGAGCCAGCAGTTGCGCTTCATCGGAGTAACATGGGACTCCATATTTGCGGCTCAGTGAATCGACCCGCGAGAGATTCATTAAGGCTGTAAGTTCACAGTTTTCGGCTTCAAGCAAGGCGGGGATCGTGCGACGATCGGCAATTCCCCCGGCGCCAATGACACCCCATCGAGTCTTTTTCATACTTCCCTCACTAGGAAAATGCGGTTACAAAACTTCAGAGGCTCGTGCCAGTGCCGCTCCCCTGAAATCTGGTTTAAGAAAGCGAGGTGGCCTGATCGCCGGGATCTGGTAGAGCTTCTCCAGTACAAGCAGCCCGGCCCCCAGCACACCTGCTTCGTCTCCCAGCTTACCCATTCGGAAAGCTAGATTCATGGTTGCGTGCGGAAGTGCTTGACGTCTGACTATCCGAGCGATGCGGTCAGCCAGGCCGTCCCCGGCCAGTTCAAGGCGCTTACTCAGAACAACGACCTGCGGGTTGAAAAGATTGACCAGGTTCGCGATGGCCAGACCGAGATGGCTTTCCGCGTCTTCGAGCAGCGAGGTGCAAAGCTTGTCGCCTGCTCTTGCTGCTTCCAAGACGGTCCATCCGCAAATGCTGTCAATGTCGCCTGATAGGGCAAGAGCTTTCGAGAAGCTCCCTTCGCGAATCGCTTTCCGAGCCCGCGCCGCGATCGCAGCTGAACTGGCAAGCGCCTCCAGGCAGCCGAAGCTCCCGCATTTGCAGGAAGGCCCGTTTTCCATGACTTGAGTGTGGCCAATTTCACCCGCTGTTTCTGTTGCCCCGCGGAGCAAACGGCCCCCGGCGAAGATCCCCGCGCCGATTCCTACGCCGTAATCGATATAGACCATGTCATCGGCCATCTCGCCGGCTCCCAGGATCCGTTCGGCCACGGTTTTGGCCCGCGTGTTGCTCTCCAGCAGAAACTCGACTTGGAATTTCTCTTCAAAGAGCTTTTTAAGCGGGACGTTTTGCCAGAATTCGGTCAGCGAAGAGGTCACCGAGACGCCGCTGTGGCTATCAATCAATCCTGTATCGGCGAACCCGATTCCGAGCAGTTTTCGGC
>Ga0116188_1003904_pt1 | contig 10722 bp, 11 predicted proteins | sample AD_JPNTR2_MetaG_FD_89807 | JGI IMG/M metagenome (GOLD analysis project Ga0116188, IMG submission 89807) | Active sludge microbial communities of municipal wastewater-treating anaerobic digesters from Japan - AD_JPNTR2_MetaG | ecosystem: Engineered > Bioreactor > Anaerobic > Digestate | place...
ACGCCAGTGTATTGCCATGGACAAAGATGTTGATGAACTCAATATGCAGATAAACCGCGAGCTTTTCAGCTTTATGGTAGAAAATCCAGCAACCATTTCACCTGCATTTGGCCTTATCATGGTAGCAAAAGCATTGGAACGCATTGGCGATCATGCAACCAACATCGCTGAACGAGCAATATACTATATAGAAGGCGAAGACATTCGTCATCAGGAGTAATTCATGCCAAAAATATATGTAGTTGATGATGAAAAGGACATCCGCGAAATCCTTAAAGTCAACCTCCAGAAAAACGGCTATGACGTTTATACATTTGCTTCAGCTGAAGAGGTCCTAAAACAATTAGCTATCGCCAAACCTGATCTGTTGATACTTGATATCATGATGAGCGGCATGGATGGATTGGATTTATGCAAGCACATCAGGGCTTCAAATACGTTAAACGATATACCCATATTATTCCTTTCTGCAAAATCAGCAGAACTTGATAAAGTGTTGGGACTTGAACTGGGGGCTGATGATTACATAACCAAGCCTTTCAGCATCCATGAACTCATTGCCCGTGTTAAAGCAATACTGCGGCGTGTCCAGGGAAAGGAAGAAACACCAAAAGACGTTTTAACCTACAAAGGCATTGTACTACATCCAGAAAAATTTTCAGTAACTATCGACAAAAACCCCATTGACCTTACAAAAACTGAATTTCTTATCCTTAAACTTTTTATGCAATACCCTGGCAAGATTTTTACCCGTGACAACATCATCGACAGCATTCGCGGCGATAATGTATATGTCATTGACAGGACCGTTGACGTGCACATTATGAATCTCAGAAAAAAATTAGGACACTACAAGGATGCAATTAAAACCTATTCTGGCGTTGGGTACGGATTAAAAGGGTAAGTTAATGTTTAAAAATCTTAAAACAAAATTAATTGTTGTATACTCTGTAGCACTGATATGTTTTATTTCTTTTCTTCTTGTTTACAGTAGTCGCCATATACACAAAGAATTTACTCTATTCTTAAAAACTGAATTGCAGCAAAGTATTGATTATATAAATACCTATTGCCTGTCATTTCACAAACCCATTAACAAACAATTTTTTACTTATGAGATAGTAACTGCTCTAAAAAATCTATCCCATAAAAGTTCCCTGCGCATAACCATTATTCAGAATGATGGCACTGTACTGTTTGACACCGACGCCAACCCTGAAATAATGGAAAACCATCTGTATCGCCCAGAGATTCTGGAAGCAAGAAAGAATGGTACAGGTATGGCAACGCGATTCAGCAATACAATCGGTGCTGACATGCTATACGTTGCTTCATATTATAGCAACTACTATATCCGCACTGCAAAATCAATGTCCACTATTAATATGCTCATTGAGTCAATAACCAGAAATATTGTTATAGCTGGAATTATCGTCCTTATTATAAGCATTACCGTCACAGCAATATTTGCCACTGCTTTCACACGACCTATAAAAGAATCACTGCGCTTCATTGATGCATTTTTTAACGGAAACTTGCATGCGCGCATTCTCAACTACAAAGATGATGAAATGGGCTACTTACAGAAAGCAATGAACCAGTTAGCGGACAATATCCAGCAGCGCATTATGGAACTTACCAATGAAAAAAACAAACTCTTCATGATTATTGAAAGTATCCATGACCCCATAGCGCTCATTGATGAAGACAAAAAAATTGTTATTTATAACAGGGCATTTGCAAACTGTTTTGAGTATCCTGAACGTTTAACTGGCAAATACTATTTTACTGTTATCCGCCACAGTGAGCTTAATGCAAAGATATATGTTGCATTTTCTCAAAAGCAAAAAATATCTTTTGAAGAAACCATTGGTGCTAAAAATTTTCATATATTTATATATCCGTTTGCAGAACCTGCCACAGGCATCCTGTTACTTATGCACGATGTTACTGAACAAAAGCGCATACAGCAACTGAAATCAGATCTGGTTGGGAATTTATCGCATGAATTAAAAACGCCAATCAGTATCATCCGCGGATACCTGGAAACCATTAAAGACAACATATGCGATCAAAAAACAGCAGAGCAATTCATTGAAAATGCACTTATAAACGTTGAACGCCAGAATGCAATCATCAACGATATGCTAAAACTCAATCAATTAGAAACTTCATCGTTTATTACCAGTGAATCTATTGACCTTAAAAAAATCATTTCACAGTGTGTAGAACTGCTAACACCAAAAATACAAAAGAAGAATCTGGCGATAGTTATGGATATACAATCTCTGCCACAAACCATTACTGGCAATGCATTCTTAGCCGAGGAGATTTTTTTCAACTTAATAGACAATGCCATTAACTATAACAGTCCAGATGGGTCGATAACTATCTCTGCAAATAAAGAATCAACATCGCTTTCAATAAGTATAGCAGACACCGGCATTGGCATTCCACCTGATGAAATACCAAGGATTTTTGAACGCTTTTACCGGGTTGACAAAAGCCGCTCCCGCGAGACCGGCGGTACTGGTTTGGGCCTATCCATTGTAAAACATGCAGCGCTTATTTTGGGATGGACAGTGGACGTAACATCGTCATCCAGTGGTTCTACATTCAGGATTATTATTCCATCAGTATAATAATCAGGGGCGCTTTTTAACTTCTACTAATTTTCCATTGACATATTTATGAAGCACACTGGAAATCATTGTTTGGTAAGGTATCCCTTCCTCCATGGCAATTTTTTGCAAAGACTCAAGATCATTTTGTGAAATGCGTATATTAATTCGCTTATCTTTTTTTATTGCAGCTTTTGCATAGCTTAAATGATTCTTTTTTTCTTTTTTAATTTCACTAACTTCTTGCCATTGGCCTTCTTCAAATGATTTGAGAATATCCCGTTCATATTTTTTCAATTTTTTAGTCATTTCTTACCTCCTCCTAAATAAAGTTTTGTTGCCTTTCTGCTGGGAATAATAGTTTTAAGCAAATCACTTTGAATGCAGGTGATAACATCCTCCAAAGAAATACTTCTTTCGTTTAGTAATGTATTCTTTTCATTATTTCATGTAATTGTTTTCATTAAATGATAATGACATTGTATGTCTATTGGCAACATGGTTTGAAAAAAAACAACAACAACTAGCAAGAAATTTATTCTTTACAAAATAAATATCATCACATAGCGTTTGCTGCACAGTATTACTGTTACATTCTCCAGGTGGTGCATAACAATGACAAAATCAATCTTTGTAAAAGTTTCAGAATCTCGTTTTGCTAAAGAAGCAAAAATCCCCCATGCACTATCTGAACATGAAAATTTTCTTATCAATGTTTGCAAATTGACTGTTAATGATGCACTACAAAAATTACACACCTTTCCAGCAGGATTAAGCACTCAAGAAGCTGAACAGCGGTTGCATAAATATGGACACAATGAATTAGCACATACAAAAAAAATTGGTTTCCTTGCTGACATTTTCAATCGTATAAAAAGCCCTCTTGTTATTCAACTTTTGATCATAGCACTGGTTTCCGGCTTCATTGGAGAAATCAAATCAACATTTATTGTAAGCTGCATGGTGTTACTGAGTGTGGGACTATCATACGTATTAGATAGAAGATCAAATAACGCTGTTGAAGCTTTAGGCAAAAGAGTTCAAACCCATGTTATAACTCTCAGAGATGGAAAAGAAGTTGAGATACCTATTTCAAAAATAGTGCCCGGTGACATCGTGCTATTACAGGCAGGATCAATTATTCCTGCTGATTTGCGATTAATAAGTGCAAAAGATTTTTTTGTCAGCCAATCAATACTAACCGGCGAATCAATGCCCATTGAAAAAAAATGCCGATCCACAGAAAAGTGAGAGGAACTATGTGTTTGAATTATCCAATGCCTGTTTTCAGGGAAGCAACGTCATAAGTGGCAGTGCCAGAGGGCTTGTTGTAAATACCGGAACAAGGACATATTTTGGTTCAATATCTGAACGATTAATAGAGAAACGGCCACTCACCAGTTTTGATAAAGGTGTTAAATCCTTTACTTGCCTGATGATCAGATTTATGGTAATTATGGTGTTGCTGGTCTTTATGATTGTTGGCATGACTAAGGGTAACTGGATTGAAGCTTTGCTATTTGAGCTTTCAGTAGCTGCTGGATTAACACAAAATAAAGAACTTCTTGATATCTTGGATAACGCAAATAATATTAATGATTTGCTATTCAATAACAATGCTTTTGCCTTAAGTAATTGGAGAATATTAAAGAAAAGCTCTACTTGTTATTTAGGCGAAAGAACATGTTTTGATTGTATTGCAATAAAACTTAAAGAATAAATGTGTGAATTACTGTTTAAATTTCTTCCTGTATTTATACCGCAAAACCATGCCGGTGAAATTCAAGCCCAGTACCAGTGCAATAAGCACAATGGCCGTACCATATTGTATATGGCGCGTTGCCTCAATATGGGTGCCAGCTATTGCCAGCACATAGATGTGATATGGCAGTGCCATAACCTCGCTAAAGAGTGAATCGGGTATATGCGGGGTATAGAAGGTTGCACAGGTAAACATTATCGGAGCTGTCTCCCCTGCTGCTCTACCCAGTGACAGCATAATACCGGTCAATATGCCCGGCAATGCAGTAGGCAGGACTATCTTATAAATAGTTTGCCATTTGGTTGCCCCTAACGAAAGCGATGCCTCGCGGTATGATGTGGGAACAGTGAGCAGTGCTTCTTCAGTTGAGCGTATGACCAGTGGCAAATTTAAAATCCCCAGTGTCAGTGAGCCAGCAATGATAGATGAACCAAAATCTAAGAATATTACAAATACACTCAATCCAAAAAGCCCAAACACAACTGACGGAACACCAGCCAGATTATTAATACCAAGACGAATAAATTGCAGCACTTTACTATTTTCCACATACTCCGTTAAATAGATTGCAGTCATAACGCCAATAGGCACTGATATAACCGAAGAACCAATCATAAGATACAATGTGCCCAGAAGTGCCGGGAATATCCCCCCCTCACGCATTTCGTTTTTGGGAAATGCTATTAAAAATTCCCAGCTCAATGCACGGTAACCCTGCACAAATATATATCCCAACACAAACAATAAAAATACTAGTATGGTATATGACAGGGCACTGATGATTATAAAAGAGGTTTTTTCAATTGCTTTTGCTTTTGCCTGTAATGATGCCATAGTTCCCTTTTTAATGATACTTGAATTTATATTTCATTGAAAGATAGTTAGCAATAACATTAAAAAGCATGGTCAGTATAAATAAAATGATGCCTATTGCAAAGAGGGCAAAATAATGGTCGCTGCGATATGATGCTTCAGCCATCTCGGCTGCTATATTGGCAGTTAACGGCCGCACAGGGTCAAAGAGCGATGTGGGAAACGTGGTTGCACCACCAGCAACCATCAGCACCACCATGGTTTCGCCAAGGACACGTGCAATCCCCAAAATGATAGCCGTCCATATACCGGAAAGCGCTGCCGGCATGGTTATGTGGACAATCGTTTGCCAGCGGTTTGCTCCCAGCGCGTATGATGCTTCTTTTAGCGATACCGGTACCGATGACAATGCATCTTCGGATATACTGGCAATAGTTGGTATTGCCATAAAAGCCAGCATGATTGATGCATTAAAAAGATTGAGACCAGTATCTATATCAAAGTGGTCCTGTAAAAATGGTGCAACAACCACCATACCAAAAAAGCCAATGATAACCGAAGGAATGGATGCAATAAGTTCAATTGCCGGCTTAACAATTTCACGAACAAATGATGGAGCTAATTCTGACAGATAAATTGCAATACCCAAACTGAATGGAACAGCAACAATTGCTCCAATAAACGTAACGGATAAAGATGCTACAATAAGTGGCAATGTCCCAAATTTTGGCGGTTCCGATGTTGGATACCAGCTTGTCCCAAAAACAAAGTCCTTTATACTGACTACCTTAAAAATTGGTAAACCCTCTTTAAAGAGAAAAATCATGATTAAAAATAAAAATGAAACTGAAAGAAAGCCAACAACAGCAAAAATATATTTTACCATCCTGTCACTTACATTGTGAATATTAAGGGCAGATTGTAATGTTTTTTTTAACATAGCAATTTACTATTATTTGATTTATAAATTTTTTTAATTCACTTTATAGTACTATCTCAACATAACAGACATAAAATAGAAAAAATGTATTTCAGTAACTGATAATAATTAACTGAAACAAATCTCATAATTATAAAGAAATTATGAAGACCCTGTAAAGATATTGTAAAATTAAAACCTTTCGGGGAATGGTTTCCATGATGCAATTATTTTCCCATTCCTGATCACGATAATATCCCGAAACTGGAATATCGCATCCCCCTGTTTTGGCCTGTAAAAGACGAAATCCCCCACTTCAAGTTTTGTTGACAGTGACCCATTCAGCATACTCTGATTGGGAAGCAGATTTTCGTTGGGAGGGCTTGCAGTCAGTGCATTAACCACTACACCTTCAGGAGCTTCAACAACTTCATTCCATCCACCTCCATACGTATAATATGTTTGCCTACAGTTGGGGTCCCACCACTCTATTAGCCACTTAAATCGTTCAAGAAATGGTACCTCATAACTATTAATTTTTTTCAAAATTGGAGCTGCAATAAATATTGCTGGCAAATGTTTCTTAAGAGTAAAAAAATCAAAAGTAGATGGTTTAACCACACATGATCCTGCTGCTATATCATTTACAACATAACTGCTATTATAAAGCACATATGTTGAACTGCCACCACTGTTAAATGTCAGTTTTTTCTTGAATAATTCAGGATACGTATTATTTGCGTAATCCACAAATTTTTTATATCGTTTCATTATCTGTTCAAATTCTTTTCGCACAGCTTTTTCTTTACTGCCAATGAATACTGGTATATGCAAAAGATGCCCATCATATCCCATAAATCCAGTAAATTCCAGATTGTCTTTATTTTTCTGGATAATCGATAGCAATTCATTCAATTCCTCAACCGTTTTTAGCCCTCCACGATGAAGGCCAACATCTATTTCAATATTCACTTTTAGTTTTAATGAATTATTCCTGGCAAAGCTAAGATACTCTGATAATCTTTGCTTATTGTCGATAAGCCATTGAACAGAATCAGTAAGCTTGCTATACTCACTCTTTGGAAAATCATTATAAAATTCTTGAACGCTTTGTATTGGGAATGGTTTCCCCAAAAGAATATCCAGATTATAACCAAATTTCTTTATTATAAGTGAAAGATACGGTTGATGAAACTCCATGAGCTTATTAGTGTTAGTTTTTTTCATGACATAATCTACCAACTCTATGGAAGGCAGTGATTTTGTTACAATACGATAATGGAGAGGGGCTTTCAGTATGCTGTTCATTTGATGTATATTGTGGTCTACTCTGTCAAGATCTATTATGATACATGGCAATGCAATCCCATTTGTTTTAAGTTCTCTATTCAATGCAGCAAAATAATCATTATATGGTTTTCCTTTATCAGCCGGTTTACAGATTACCATCAATACAATACATGCTGCAATTACAAGAGCTATGATATATCTTTTTTTTGATACCATAATCTCCTCCAATTACCTGATTAATTGCCAGCTTTTATTTTCCATAACTGCGACAATATCACTTTCCTTGACAATAAAATTATCTCCATCAAGAGCATGTGCTAAAGCTCCTGCTGCCAGGGCAAAATCCACACAGTAATCCAGGGAATTACCTTTAATAAAAGAATAGATAAAAGCTGCAGCCATTGCATCACCTGAACCTACACGGTCAACGACATGATTCAATTTTCTAACTTTAAATTCTGTAGCAGATTGCCGTGTTGACGCCAAAGCGCCTATTTCAGTTTCAGATGCGTTAGTTGTATATCTATGTGTTATCAGTAAAAGCTTTACATTTGGGTACTTTTTGAAAAGATAGTCCATCATATCGTTATAGGTTGTGATATTCTCCTTCAATAGAAGTTTTTTAATATGTTCTTCATTCCCAATTAACACATCTACTGTTTTGACAAACTCCTGTATTACCGCTTTAGCATGGCTTATATCCTTCCATAATGTTGAACGATAGTTAACATCAAATGATATAATCCCATTACTTCGTTTTACAGCATCACACGCTTTTACTGTTTCTTCAGATAGTATGTGCGATAGTGAAAGCGTTATTCCTGTAGTATGGAACCATCCGCAATCATGCAACACATGCTCCCAGTTGATAGAATCTTTTTGCAATGACGCGAAAGCACTGTGCACTCTATCATATATTAATCGCGGTGGCCGTAAACCAACACCTTTTTCATAAAAATACAGGCCCAATCGTGAATCGTTTTTATACATTACACAATCCGTATTGACGCCAAAACTTCTGAAATAGCGTACTGCTGCTTTTCCTAATTCATTCTCAGGCAACACCGTCAATAATTGTGTCTTTATTCCCAATTGCGATAGTAACACTGCGCAGTTAGCTTCAGCACCACCAAAATATGAATGAAACATATCTGTATGCAATAATTGCTGAGTATCAGGTGGTGATAATCGTAAAAGCACCTCACCCCAGCCGGTAAAATATTTTGAGCTATCGAATAAAATGGTATTATCCATTGTTTACATTGAAAAATTAACTTTCATTATCACAGCCCAGATAAATAGTCCAATAAAAAATGTAAAAAAAAGTGCTGATGCTATTGCAGTTATGGTTAATGTTTTCCCAGGCCTGTATATATACGGCAAATCCTTATGGCAAATATATATTCCTAAACCAATAACAAGTGGAAGAAAAACTGTATCTATAATTGCAGAAATCTGCAATAAGATAACAGGGGCAGGGAAAACCACCGCAAACAGTGCTGTAAACACAACATAAATAAAGACAAACAATCGATAATAACGTAACTTCACATCGTTATCCTTCTTGCGCTGGTACCACACTGAATTGGAAGCTACGCGGCATAATCCATCGATATTTGCAAGCAACGTGCTGAACAGTGTTCCAAATATCCCAACAAGGAAAATTATTTCACCTATTTTGCCAAAGCTCTCCCCTGCAATGTGTGATATCTGCAAACCCAATTGCTCTCCTTTAGGAACTATTCCTTTTGGATATAATATGACCGCTCCTGCAACCAGAAATAATACGGTTAAAAGCGCAGTAATAACAGTATTTACGGATAAATCTATCTGATTAATTTTTATCCACTTTTTTATCCTGATTTTATCTTCATCGGTTTCTATTGATCTATCAGCCTTTCCTCTTTTACTGCCCTCTATCCACAACGAATACCACACAACTCCAATAGCACCAGCACCTGTCCACCCTAAAAGTGGAACCAGTTCGCGCAATGTATGGAATGGAGCCCGTGGTATAAGTCCATCTGCCATCGCTACAGGATCTGGTGCCGTTTCTATCAATGCATACACCAGAAACACTATCATAATAAAAACAAGCGCCCGGGATATTTTTTCTAAAGTTATGTAGCTTCCTACATAGAGTATTATTCCAACAGTTACTATCGAACACACCGTTGCCATTTCCATGGAAATTGCTGGCACCAGTCCATATATGCAGCTTCCAACTGATAATGCTATTCCTGCCATCCCCGAAACACTTGCAATAAATACTATCCAGAAAAGAGTAATAACCCACCCCGTTTTCAGTTTGAATAGTTTGCAATCTATCTCAACCTGTGCAAAAGCAATTAAGACATTTTCACCGGTTGCGATGGTGTAACGTCCAACAAGCTCAAAGATTGCATATTTCATCAAAAGAGAAACAATTGGTGCCCACAGCAGTAAATATCCAAACAGTGCACCAGAACGAGTGGCAAACACAAGCTCTGACACCCCAATGGCACTTGCCGACCATACCAGACCAGGCCCAAGGACTTTCAACAGGTTAAACCCTTTTGGTGGCTGTGGTATCATACTTCCCCCCTTTTGTTTTTTAGTATATTTAAAGTGGTATCAATGTTTTAACTCCATTTAGAAGTATAATTTTTTTTGCCCGTATACTCCAGTTTTCTAAATCCTGTTTTGTTAGATATTTCCCCTTAACCTGATAGTGAATGGGTATAACAATCTGCGGCTTAACCTCATCAACAAAACGAGTAGCAGCTTCTATATCCATGCCATCTTTGCCCACAATAGGATAGGTGGAGCAGGCAACCTGTATCATGGCGATAGTTACTGAGTAAGGGGTCAGAGCCTTTTGTAAAAGCTCATGGTACCGCGTATCACCTGAAAAATATATGGTAACCAAATCCTTTTGTATAATAAATCCTATGGCATCCTTTGCAAAAGGATGAAATGCAGGCACTGCTGTTATCATGACACCATTACAATTAACACTATTTCCTGGGGTCAGAGCATTAATTTTTTTTACTCCTTTCTTGTGTGCCCGTTTGACAGCACTGATTGATCCAATAACCTCACAATCTCTTGCCTGTGCCAGCCTGATTGCTCTATCACACCAGTGATCAATATGATTATGTGAAACAAGCATATAATGAATGGGTTCAATTTTTTCAGGATCCATCGGTAGCGGAACAGCCCGCAAGAATTCAAATGATCCCCACCAGGGATCGGTTATGAAGACTAATCCATCAATATCTATACATACTGTACTTTGCCCAATTAATGTAAATGCAATGCTCATAGGCAAACCTCCT
>Ga0116188_1003905_pt1 | contig 10721 bp, 7 predicted proteins | sample AD_JPNTR2_MetaG_FD_89807 | JGI IMG/M metagenome (GOLD analysis project Ga0116188, IMG submission 89807) | Active sludge microbial communities of municipal wastewater-treating anaerobic digesters from Japan - AD_JPNTR2_MetaG | ecosystem: Engineered > Bioreactor > Anaerobic > Digestate | place...
AAAAGGCACGCCATTCACGGTAATCTCTTGTTCCAGAAACGGCCGGCCCTTGAACAGCTCACGGTAAACGGTCGCACCAATCACGGCCACCCTTCGCTGATGGCGATCATCATCAGCGTTGAGCCAGCGGCCGGCATCCAGTTGCATATTCCGAATGCGCTGGTATTCCGGGGCCACCGCGCGGACCATGTATTGCTTCTCCCGGTTTCCCCTGACGATCGAGGCGTTGTTCATCAATTCGGGCGAGATGGCGGCCACGAGTGGAACGTTTTCCCGGATAACGTCCGCATCTTTGTCTTCCAACCTGATTGTCCTCCCGGACCGCATGCCTCCAACCTGAAGACTGGTTTGCCCATTATCCATCAGAACCAGTTCTTGCCCGACCGCGCGAAAAGCCAGTGACATGGCTTTATGAAAACCGTCGCCGTAACTCATCAGGATCAGAAACGAGGCGACCGCCCAGGCGAGGCTGACCAGGGTCACGATCGATCTCCGCCTGTAAAAATTCAGAGCGGCCAGCGCATTCTCAAATACGGCTTTCCAGACCATAGGCTTATTTCTCAAACCGAAGGGCTTCAACCGGCGTCATCCGTGCAGCCCGCCAAGCTGGGGGAAGCGCCGACAAGACGGCTATGGCGCCAAGCAGGAGCGTGACATATTGAACGGTATCGAACTCGACCGGCAGGCCCGTGAAAAAGGCCGGCATCGGCATGTTATTGACTACAGACGCCAAAAGGGCGACGAGCACGAGACCGCAAATCCCGCTGATGAGCGCCAGGACTATGCCCTCAACCATGATCTCGAGCAGTACTCGCCGGCGAGTCGCGCCTAACGCCTTCCGCAAGCCGATTTCGGCGGTCCGTTCCGTCACAGAAGTCAACATGGTGTTCATCACACCAATTCCGCCGAGCGAGAGAGTTATGAGGGCGACCGAACCCAGGAAAATGCCGAGAGCGCCAAAAGTACCTTCAAACAACTTGGCCGTTTCGATCGTGTCCCACATTGGGACGGCGGCCTCATCGAGGGGATCGAAACCGTGGATCCGTGCCAGCGTGGACCTGACCTGATGTTGAGCCAGCCGCCAACTGTCAACCGAGCGGGGGCGATAGACGATCGTGTTGACGCGACCCTCGGAAGCGACACCGGGACTTGGCGGGCAATCCGAACGAAGCAGCGGCGCCGGTATGACGACTTTGTCGTTATCCCAACCATCGTAACTGCTGTTCTGATTCTTTTCCGGCATCAGGCCGACGACCACGTAGCGATAACCGGCGATTCGAACGGCGCTGCCGATAATATCACTCCGGTCCTCGAACAGTTGCTTGCGGACGGAATCGCCAAGCACGCAAACCCGCGACCTGTTCTCGACATCGTTCCAGGTGATGTTGCGCCCGGTACCTACCGCCAAATTCCTCATAGCCAGGTAATCGGGATCGACTCCGAGAACCAGGAACCGGCCGCTATTCCAATCACTGCTGACAGAGACGCCCCAGGTTTTGACCTCGGCGGCTGCAAGTTCGACTGCCGGACACTGCTCTCGGATGGCCCGGACATCTGATTCATAAAGTCGGATATCGCGCCCGGCCCGGCGTCCCCCGGCCTGAAGTTCGGTGCGTCCGGGAAACACCATGACAATCCGATCACCGATTTGCTTCCAGTTGTCGCGCGAGCCTTGCTCGAAGCCGTCGCCGGCGGCCAGGATCAGGGCTAGCGCGACCACGCCCCAACCGATTCCAAACATGGTCAGCAAGCTGCGCAGTTTATGACGCCACAGGACTTCGACAGCCTGGCGCAAGATTTCTGCGGGCATTCTGAAAGATCGCATAGGTGTTCCCGTTACTGGAGAATGACCCGGTCGCCTTCCTTCAAACCCGACAGAACTTCGGCCTTGGTCCCGGTCGTGATGCCCAGTTCCACAGGGATCCTCTTACGGCCGTTTTCGCTGGTGGCATCAGGAACTTCGACGAAGGTTTTCCGAGCTCCGTCATAGATGAGCGCCCCTTCCGGCACGATCAGAACGTCCTTGTGCTCCTCAAGAATGATTTCGGCATTGGCCGACATGTTCGCCAGAAGCAGACCCTCGTGGTTGTCTACCGAAACTCGTACCTCGAAGGAAATCACGTTGTCCTTCTCCTTGCCGAGCGGGGCGATCTTGTAGACATTCCCGTGAAAAACCTTGTCCTTGTAGGTTTCGACGGTGATCCGTGCCGGCAAACCAAGTTTGACCTTGCCGATATCGATCTCGCTGACCTCCCCTTTTACGTAGACATCATTCATGTCCCCCAGGGTAAGCACCGGGGTCGCGCCCGCGCCCATAGTCAGAATCGAGGAGACGGCACTGCCGATCTCCACCTCACGGGAGAGAACGAAGCCGTCTATCGGGGAGCGAATGGTGGTGTACCGGAGTTCCTCCATAATGCGCTCAACTATGGCCTCGAATTGAGCGACTCCGGCTCGTTTTTGTTCGATTGTGGCCTGCGACACACCAATTGAAGCGGCTGCGGCCCTCTGCCGGTTAAGAGCTTCATCAAGTCGTCCTTTGGTCAGGTCGAATTCGGCTCGCGAAATCAGTTTCTGCTCGAACAGTTCAATGCTGCGTTCATGATTGGACCGCGCCAGTTCGACGTCATAACCTTCGGCCAGAATTCGGTTACGTTCCAATTCGGCTCTCGCCGCTGCAAGGTCCGCCTTGGCCGCCTCCAAATTGGCCTCCGCCTCCCGCAACTGCGCAACCAGCTGGTCTCGGTCCAGCTCTACGAGGACCTGACCCGTTACGACCTTGTCGCCGACGTCCACGTAGATCTGCTTAACGATCCCACTGGCCTTGCTTCGTATCTCGATACGGTTGGAGATTGGCTCCACGACGCCCGTCGCGACAACCGACCGGGCAATGTCTCCTCTCTTGGCCTCAGCCAGGCTATCCGACCCAATGGTTGAGGCGCTGGATCGAGAGCTGCGATAGGCAACACCGCCGGCGGCCAGGATCAGGATAAACGCTGTCAAAACCACCCATTTTGTGCGCGATCTTTTCGATTTCATTGGAACTCCCCGTAACTCCTCTCAAGTACCGTGTACGGATCAAAGAGGCAGGAAGTTCCGTTGTTCGAAAGGCGGGGAGTTGCGAGAAGAAAAACGTTGGCGTAACCACGAACGGAAAGCGGCCGGGATCGAAAGTTCGTAGTACCGGCTTTAGCCGGGCAGTTTGCCCAGCGGTCAGTTGTTGCTACATGAACGATTTAAGGCCCGGCTAAAGCCGGTACTACGAACTACGAAACCTGCTGAAATGGGTGAATGGGGACGCTGGCTAAGAGCTAAACTCGCAACATCAGGCACTACAATGCTTTATAGCAGAAGTCGCGTTCATTACGAATCCATTTTTCCAGATGGACGACCCGCCTTAAGACGGCACTCAACCGGACCCACGCTGGTTGATTGCTGTGTCTTTTATTGTGGTTTGACTCTCCAGAGTCCGGCGCCGGACTGCGAGGCAGGATCGATACAGCCGGCACCTTTTTCTCCCATGCCGGACTCTGGAGAGTCCGGCCCCGTGAGCACTGGGCGCGGAAATGGGGACGCTGGCTAAGAATTGAACCCGCAACATTAGGCAAGACAATTTTTAGGGTGACAGTCACGTTCACGACGAGTCCATTCCTATGAACGATTGACCGCCCGGCTGAAGAAGCCGATCTGCATACCGGGCGGCGTACTACAGGCTCCGTTCTGTGTTTTAGGTGGGATTCAGGTCGGCCTATAGAAAGGAAGGAGGGCGGCCGCGGAGAACGCGCGGCCAACCCTGTGGTGAAGAGCGTTACTCCGTTAGGGCTGTTGAGGATCAGGAAGCTGTCCGGGGTCATCCTGAGGCCGATTCGGATCGGTCGGATTGTCAGGCGTAGTGCCCGGATCCTGCGGAGTCTCTTCAGTCGTCCCTGGTCCTGTCGCCGACTGTGCATCGATTCGCGTAGCCCACTTCTGCTGCTGGTCATCCTCGCGATAGAAGACCGTAACCTCAGAACCTGAACTGCTAGCTAGACCTTCGATTGAATCCTGAGCCCCGGTGATCTGGGTCTGCTCATCGTATCGGAACTCCATGTCTGTTCCGTCAGAGCTCGTGACAACAATCGTCTTTGCATCGGGGTCGACGCTCTTAAGCTGTCCAGTGATGGACATCTCCTGCTGCATCTCCTGGCTGCCGCTCTGCGGGTACGTCTGCTCGCTCTGAGCAAATGCGCCCGTAACAGCGAACAACAGCGCCAGCAGGAGCGAAGTAATTGGCAAGGCTTTTTGTCTTGTCATCCGTCAAACCTCCAGAAAAAACTTTTTTCTCACTTGATCTTTTAAGGGGTTGCAACCGGTATGCCACCTTGCGAGCCGTCCTTCCCCGGCTTCGCCTAGAGACGTAAACCTGACATTAATTGAACTTACACCTAATTAGCAAAGCAGCCCGCTCCGGACATATAGAAGGACATGGGGCCAAAACCGGGAATTTATCCCTGATGCAGAATAGGCGAGTCGGATGATATACTCCCCGCGCGGTCAAAATGGCGTTATTTGGATTTCACAGAGGCGTTAAGAGTGTTTCTTACCTTATCTACCCAGTCCTGCTGCTTCTAGCCGTATCCGGTCGGATTGCGGGTGAAGCCGGCAGACTGATACCCGGCGAGGTTCAGAAACTGCAAGCGATTGCGGACGAATTCCGGGCTCGACTGCGCATTACTCAGCGCGTTCGCATCCGGGTCGTGGTCCACGACAAGAGGCTTGTATCGGTCCGGAAATCTCCGAAGGAAGACGACGTTTTTATCCTGAGCATCGACCAGAATTTCCTGAGGGCACTCTCTCCCGAGGAAGTACGAGCAGCGATCGCCCATGAATTCGGGCACATCTGGATTTTCACTCATCACCCTTATCTCCACACCGAGGAGCTCGCAAACCGGATAGCCCTACAGCTGGTATCGCAGGATTCCGTGAAGAGCGTGTACCTGAAAGTTGCTCAGTTCGGAGGAATGAAGCAAGAACTTCCGTCTGTAACATCTCCTCCTCGGGAAGCGGGCCTGGCGGAAGAGACGCCGCTGGAGCGATAGACCCGGAAACTCCGGTACTGGTTTCTATGCCAAGTGTATCGTTGACACCAGGTACCGGTGTCGCTACCATCCGGGCTGATGAGACGAACCCGCAACCTGGTCTTGGGCCTGGTCGTCCTGTGCAGCTTGATCCTTCCTGCGAGGTCAAAACCGCTGGCGCCCGTTGGTCTGGCGGTCAACGATCGCCAGAACTCGATCGGAATTGGTACGCCTAACCCACTCTTCTCGTGGCTTCCTCGCGACTCATCGCCGGGTGAAGTCCAATCTGCTTTTCAGATCCGGATCGCTTCATCCGAGGACAAACTCAAAACATCGCCCGACTGTTGGGACTCAGGGAAAACTTTCGGCGCGATCTCGTCCGGCATTCGCTACGCGGGCAAAGTACTCGCCTCCAGGCAGGTCTGCTACTGGCAGGTTCGCACCTGGAACAGCCGGGGTGAGGTGAGTCCCTGGTCCATCGTCGCACGATTTGAACTGGGTCTTCTGGATAATCAGGATTGGCAGGCCCAGTGGATTTGGGCCGAGAATCGGGACGAATCCGAAGACTATGTTTATTTCCGACGGACAGAACGACTACCGGCGAAGCCGATCGCTCGTGCGCGAGCTTATGTGAGCGCAGCGCACCGCCAGGAGTTCTATCTGAACGGAAAGCTCGTCGGCAAGGGGCCGAATTTCGCCTACCCTGAATATCAGTATTACCAGACGTTTGATCTCGAACCTTTTCTTCGCAGCGGCGCTGAAAACGCCTTTGGGCTCCTGTGCCACTGGTACGGGTCCGGACAGGGACGGCCCTACAGCAGCAAAGGGCTTCTTTTTCAGGCAATAATTGACTTCACGGACGGCGGCTCGCTGGCGGTAACGACAGACAGCTCATGGAAAGTCCTCGAAGGCGAATGGGTTGTGCCGGAGGGGAAAATCTCCCGAAAAAATTTTCGAAACGGGGAGGGAATACCAGCCGAGACAATCGACGGCAGGCGACACCCGACGGGGTGGAGTCTGCCCGGATATGATGATTCCGCGTGGGCAAGCGCCCGGGAAATCGGGAAGCACCCGACCGCGCCCTGGACGGGGCCGCTGATAGCTCAGGAAACCTCCATCGAGGAATACGAAATCCGACCGGTCAAGATCAATCGTTTGGGTCCAGGGCACGTCGTTGCGGACTTCGGGAAGGTCTACACCGGGATGCCGCTTATCGATTTCACGGACGGGCAACCTGGACAGGTGGTGACGATTAAAGCCGACTACCGAGTTCGTGCCGACGGGACGCTCGAGGGTTTTTCCCAGAATACGCGGATGGACTACCAGTACATACTCCGAGGCGGCCGAGAGGAGTTTCGGCCATACTGGTATCTGGGATTTCGCTACCTGGAAGTCGAAGACGCGCCCGCCGGATTTGACGGCTCGTCGATCCGCATGATTGTCCGGCACAACCAGGTTGATCGCGATGCGTCGTCTTTTGAATGCTCCAATCCAACGCTGAACCGGATCTGGGATCTCGTCAAGCGGTCTCTTCTGCTCGGCTCTCAAGAACAATTTGTGGATACCCCGACTCGCGAGCAGGGACAGTTCACTTACGATGCCTATCAGATCTCCATCGGCTCGATGAAGTGTTTTGGAGACCGCCTTCTCTCTCGCCAAGGTCTGCGGGAGTTCGCCCAGTCGCAAGCCAAGTTCCATCCCGATACCGGAAAAGTCAACGCGGTATACCCGAATGGCGACGGCAAGCGGGACATTCCCGACTGGACCCAGAGCTTCGCGTTCTGGGCTTGGGAGTACTACATGGAAACCGGCGACCGTGAATTGATGAAGGAGTTGTTTGAGTCGCTGGTCAAGGTCGCAGAGTATGTAAAAAGCACGGAGAACAAGACCACAGGTTTAGTCGATCTTGGGAATGATCCCGGCTATGCGGGCGGTATTACAGACTGGCCTGACCGCTATGGTTACGACATGACCACAACACAGCGGACAGTGATGAGCATCAACGCCTGGATCGTTTATACCAACCTGGCGCGACTGGCCGAGGAGCTGAATGCCGGTGCGGCCTTGGTGAACCGGTTCAAGAAATACGCGGAGGATATACGAACCGCGATCGAGAACCAGCTCTGGGATGATGCTCAGCAGGCTTATATCGACGGGCTTTATTCAGATGGGAGTAAAAGCAGTCATGCCTCGCAACAGGCAAACGCCATGATGCTGGCGCTCGGCCTGCCAGCTCCTGAAAGGCGCGCAGGAGCCATGGCGGCGGTTAAGCGCGCCGGCCACCAAACCGGGCCGATCCTGGCGCGCTACCTGATTCAAGCCTACGGCGATCACGACGAGGACGACGCCCTGATGGAATGGCTTCTTAACCCCGAGGGGAACAATTTTGCCTACATCCTAGCCGATGACGGAACCTTTACATATGAGCACTGGAGGGGCCGAAACAGCCGGTCCGACGGACGAGGCGCCAGCGAGTCACACGCCTACAGCGCCAATGCCGGCGTGGTCGCTATGCAGGAGTACATCCTTGGTGTGAAGATCACCAGGCCGGGGGCCGCTCGATTGCAGGTGCGGCCGCACACCGCGGGTCTTGCTTTTGCCCGTGGTCATATCCCGACTCAGTCGGGCCGCGTTTCTGTCTCCTGGCAATCAGGGCCACGATTCAGGATGGAATTGACTTTGTCGTGCAATGTCCAAGCCGACGTCTTTATTCCTAAAGGCGCCGGCAAGGACACCGAGGTGAAGGTTGACGGCAAAAGACGACCGGGCGAGGCTGCCGGGAATTACCTCTTGCTGCGCGATATTGGTTCCGGCCGGCACGTGTTCGAACGATAGCCACAGGCGAGGACAGAGCCGTGAATGGTACGGATCGCGTGAATGACGCCGATCCGTACCTCGGCCGTGGCGAAAACTCAATCTGATCCCTTTTCCCAGGCTTTCTCGAATTCGCCCACTTGCTCGGCGATCTTGCTTTTATCGCCGGTAATAACGAGCGTCATCTCCTGATCTCTCAGGTAAGTTTTGGCAATCCGACGCACATCCTCCGGTTTCACGCTATGAATCGCCTTGACATAGCCGGTCAGATAGTCGTCAGGCAGACCGTGCAGGTCCAGAAAGGCCAACTGACTGATGATCCCGCTTCGGCTGGAGTTCTGCAGCACGAACGTACCGGCGAGATAGTTCTGAATGCCGCGCAGTTCCTCTTCAGAAGGTGCTTCAGCCTGCAGTCGATCTATCTCGAAGATAATCTCTTTGAGAGCCGGACCAGTAACGTTCGTCGATACACTGGCGAACTGGGTCCAGTAAGCGTCTCGATAGCGGCTGGATACCGAACTGTAAGGGGAGTAGGTGTAACCTTTCTGCTCGCGGATGTTGCTCGTTATCCTTGAACCGAATGAACCTCCCAGGAGTGAGTTGGCAACCACCAGGGGGATATAATCGCGATGACCCGGCGCCACGACGGGCAACCCGAGGTACACGGTCGACTGCTCAGAGCCTGGCCGATCGATAATCTCGACCCTTCGCTTAGCCATTGGAGACGGAATTTTCCTGGCCGGCTCGGGGCCCTTGGCCCAGCCCTCGAAAGACTTCAGTATTGCCTGCTCCACGGCCGGCTTTTCGAACCGCCCGCAAACATATACCCGGGTCCTGCCTGCCCCGAAATTCCTGGCGTAGAAGTCCCGCACGTCCTTAATGGTGTATCCCTTCAGCATCTCCTCCGTCGGAAACAACCGCCCGTAAGGATGACCGGGATAAAGCAATTTCCGGAACAGTTCGAGTGTGACCGACTCCGGCGAAGCCTTGGTGATGCTCAATTCCCGCAACTTGGTTCCTTCTTTCAGGAGATCTCCCATCACGTCTGCCAGCCAGACCTGGTTGGCAGACTCGTCGATGTTGCCGGTTCGAACGATCACGCTGATAGCAACTTTCGGAAGCTGCCCATACGGGACCAGTGTGGCCGAAAGCCCGTTATCCAGCTCAAAAACCGACTTCTCGGGAAGCGTGAAGTCCTTCGGCGTGCCGCCCTCGGGCGGTGTCTGCTTTTGCCCGCGCACCGGCAGCGCCAAGCCGAGTCCTGCGACGAGGCAGGCTATTAAGATTCTCTCTCTCATAGACTCTCCTTTCCCGAGGAACCTTTGGGTTCAACAATGAGAATCGTTCGATTGGTTGGGCGCAAGTACTCTTCAGCCGTTTTCTGGAGCAACTCCGGAGTCAGCTTGCGGAACTCCTGTTCCAGCGTATTGATCCGGGCGGGATTGTCATCAAAGAGGGCCAGGCTCGCCAGCAAGTCAGCCCTGCCGAAGCCGAAAAATTCGGACATCGAGTCGTAGAGATTTGAGCGGAGCTTCACTAGGGCACGCTCAAATTCCGCCTGACTAATCGGCTTGGATCTCAAATCGTTTAATACCTGGTCGACCGCCGCTATGATCTGGTCCGGCTTGACGTTTTTGTCGTGAAACAGGTAAGCCGTCCATAGCATCGGGCCGTTGTAATTGAACATATTGCCGAGAAGGTTAATCCCGCCGTCGACGCTTCCGGTGTAACCCTTCGTTTTCACCAGGACCTGGTTCAGTCGGCTGTCATCGCCCTGCAGCAGGACCTGGTCGAAGAGTCCCATCGCATAGTATTCGGGCGTATTGCGAGGCGGCATATGATAGGCGAAGGCGAGCGCCGGCCGGGTGGCAAGCCGGTCTTCTTTGACCGATTTCTTTTCCTTTGTCTGACGTGGCTCATTGATATCCGGCGCAGGAGGCTTCTCCGCGGAAGGGATTCCTTCGAAGTACTTGCGAATCAAACCGAGGGCTTCGTCGCTTTCGAAGTCACCAACAACAACCAGCGCGGCGTTGTTGGGCGCGTAGTAAGTGCGGAAGAGACTCTTGACGTCATCCAGGGTGGCCGCATCAAGGTCCTCCAGATCGCCATAGAAGTTATGAGCGTTGTACCAATTCGTGTTGGCGATTTGAGGCATGTCCAACCACGGAAAGCCACCGTAAGGCTCGTTGAGAACATTGACTTTCACTTCGTTCTTGACGACCTCCTGCTGGTTGGTCAGGTTTTCCTGGGTAATGGCGAGGCCTTTCATCCGATCGGCTTCGGCCCACAGGGCAGTCTCGAGCTTGTGAGAAGGAAGGATCTCGAAATAGTTGGTGAAATCGAAACGCGTCGACCCGTTCAGAACTCCCCCGTTCTCCTGGACAAGCCGGATAAACTCCATTTTGCCCAGATTTTCAGAACCCTGGAACATCATGTGCTCAAACAGGTGAGCAAAGCCGGTCCGATTTCTCGGTTCTATTCGGAAACCGATGTTGTAGTACACGGCGACGACGACCGTTGGCGCCGTGTGATCCTCTGAAAGTACGACTTTAAGCCCGTTCGAAAGCTTGTGGTATTCGACCGGGATACTGAACTCGGCTGCGCGACCCTGCGCGGACAAGAGCCACAAGGTGGCGACAGTGACACCGAGCAAGCGACGAATGGTCATGGCACCTCCATTGACTTAAGTAACTTAATACTTTTGACGCTAATCAGCGATGATGGTTTTAACCCGGATTTCTCACACTGTTAATGAAAAAAGGGCCGCCTTTTGTGGTATAAATTCTTTGGCTAAAAAGAGTTAAGCCACAAAAGAGCAAGCCCTTTTATGACTACAGAGTGTACACAAAA
>Ga0116188_1003912_pt1 | contig 10713 bp, 6 predicted proteins | sample AD_JPNTR2_MetaG_FD_89807 | JGI IMG/M metagenome (GOLD analysis project Ga0116188, IMG submission 89807) | Active sludge microbial communities of municipal wastewater-treating anaerobic digesters from Japan - AD_JPNTR2_MetaG | ecosystem: Engineered > Bioreactor > Anaerobic > Digestate | place...
ACAAGACCATTGGAATCCGACTGGACAATGACGGCTTTCGAGCTGATGGTGAAGGGCTGATGCTGACCGGTCATTCCTACAGCTTCGAAGATGTCTATTCTACGACCATTGGCCGTCACAGTCTGAAGTTCGGGGCTCTTTACATGGCGCAGACGCCCGGCCGGTACGACGAAGAGGTACCGGTGTTCAGATACAGAAGGCCGAATGACCTTCTTGCAAACAATCCCAGGGAGGTGACCTTCACTTTCGGGCAGCCCCGGTATTACGGTCGCACGTGGCAGATCGGAGGTTTCATCCAAGATGATTTCCGGGTTCGGCCCAATCTGGTTCTCAATCTCGGGCTTCGCTACGAGTATTTCTCGGTCTTTTCAGAAAAGAACGGCCAGATCTTCAATCCCGGCACGATCGCCAACGCGGTGGCATCGCCGCCCGTGTTCCGCGACCCCGACTCGCTTTACAACGGTGATTTCAACAACTTCGCGCCGCGCGTGGGATTCGCATGGGGACTGGGGGAAGACGCCAAGACAGTGCTTCGCAGCGGTTTTGGAATTAATTTTGGGCAGCCAAATCTGCGCCAGTTCTCGTCGATGGTCTATCGCAGCCCGCAGATCCCCTGGAGGGTCGTGTTCCAGGGGAGTCAGATCGCCGAGTACAACCTTAGGTATCCTCTGACCAACGAGCAGATGGTTCCCATCATCTCGGCCCAGGATTTCCCTCGTAGTTACCACACCTACGATGAGAACAACCCGGCGCCTTACGCGATGCAATGGACGTTGGACATCCAACGCCAGCTCACGCCGAACCTGGTGTTGGAGACCGGGTATGTCGGGAACAAGGCGTTGAAGATCCTGATGTCCCATAATATGAATGTGTTCGACCGACAGACCGGTGAACGGCCCTACCCGCAGGCGGGGGAGTTCGAATACACCGACGCGTCCGACTTCAGCTACTACCATGGCTGGCAGACGTCTCTTCGCAAGACGCTTTCGCATAACCTGAGCTTTGGGGTCAACTACACCTGGTCCAGGACCATGGCTGTCTCACAAGGTGATTTCTGGCCGGGAAATGACAAGAGGGTCCAGGACGAGTTCAATCTGAGGGCGGATCTTGGCCCCACGGATCTGGACCGGCCTCACCGATTGAGCGTCAACTGGTTCTGGGAAGCCCCGTTCGCCGAGTGGGCGGGGGCCAACGGCGCTTTGGCGAAACTCATCGGCGGCTGGAAGCTCGGCGGAATCCTAAACGTGACGAGTGGGAAGCCGCTGACCGTGGAACAGGACTCGGACCTCGACTCCTCGCGTCCGGACTACGTCGGCGGCGATCCGTACCTGACCGCCCCGGATCCCGACAGGTATCAGAAATGGTACTTGAATCCGGATGCATTTCAGGAAGTTCCGGAAAACGAGGTCAGCGGGTTGCCTGAACGGCCTGGAAATGTGGGCAAAAACAGCCTGCGCGGTCCGAGGAGGTTCGAGTTTAGCCTTTCAGCTGCGAAGAATACGCCGGTAACCGAACAGGTGAGTCTGCAACTGCGCGGCGAGTTCCTGAACTTCCTGAATCATCCCCTGCTGAATGATCCCGATGAGATGGTGGTTGGAGAGGACAACTTCGGGAAGATCCTGGGTGTCCACGGGAACCGGGTCATCCAGCTGAGCCTCAGGCTTGTCTTCTAACGAAACCTACGGTTGGTTTCAGCTGCGATCGCGGCTGAAACCAACCGCGCGAGCCATCGCAGCACACATTCGGGAAATTCATGAGCACTAACGCCAAGAACCTGACTGGTGTGATCGTTCCAATGATCACTCCATTGACCGCCCAGGGACGAATCGACGGGCTGGCGGTAGAAAGGATCGTGCGGCACTTCTGTCGTGCGGACGCTCGTCCGTTCGTTTTGGGTACAACCGGGGAATCGGCTTCGCTCTCTCACGATTTGCGTCAGGATCTTGTGCGGTTGACTCGAATGTCAACCCCCTCGCATGTCCCGGTTTATGCTGGGATTTCGGATAATTGTCTCGCTTACTCCCTGGAGGCGGCCAAACGTTTTGCCGATTTGGGGGTTGACGCGGTCGTGGCTCATCTGCCCAGCTACTACCCGCTGAATCCGGAGCAGATCCTCTGTTACTACGAACGATTGGCCGACGGCGTCGCGCTTCCGCTGGTCCTTTACAACATCCCGTCAACAACACACATGTCGATCCCTTTGGACGTCGCTGACAAGCTCAGTTTCCATCCAAGAGTGATCGGGATGAAGGATTCGGAGAGAAACCTGGAACGGTTAAATGCAAGCCTCGAGCTTTGGGCTGGCCGCGATGATTTTTCCTTCCTGGTAGGGTGGGCGCGGCAATCGGCTTACGCGCTGGCCAGGGGGGCTCGAGGGATCGTGCCCAGCACGGGTAACATCGTTCCCGGCCTGTATAACCGGCTCTGGCAGGCCGCCGTTAACGGCAGCCCGGAGAAGGCGCAGGAGTACCAAGACTTGACGGACCACATCTCCGAGTTGTATCAGAAGGAGCGGACGTTGGCAGGCTCCCTGGCGGCACTGAAGGTCATCCTGTCTGAACTAGGGTTGTGCGAAGAGCATGTCCTTCCGCCTCTTGTGCCGGTCACTGATTTGGAACGACAAAGTATCGTGGAGGGCGTTACCAGGCTGAACCTCCGGGCGACGGCCTGCCTGCCCGCAGATTCAAGACCGGCTTGAAACGCACAAGGAGTCTTACGTGGATGACAAGCTTCATTTGCTGGATGTGATCGTTCTCCTGGCCTCCGTCGTGGTTTTCCTGCTAATCGGAGCGTCCTTCAGCGGTCGACAAAAAACAACTGACAAGTATTTCAAAGCGGGTGGCGCGATCCCTTCCTGGGTGATCGGGATGTCGATCCTGGCCACCCTCATCAGCAGCGTTACTTTCCTCGCTTATCCTGGCGCCGGTTACAAATCCAACTGGATTCTCCTGGTACAGGGGTTGATGGTGCCGGTGGTGCTCGTGGGTCTGGTTTGGTTTATCGTGCCGTTGTACCGGGAGGTGATCGGGCTCAGCGCCTACGAATACTTCGAAAAGCGTTTCGGCTTTCTGGCTCGCATGTACAGCTCCCTTGCGTTCAGCCTGATGCACTTCTCTAAGATGGGGACAGTGTTTTTTCTGCTGACCGTAGGTTTGGCCTCCATGTCCGGCTTCGACCCTTACCTGATCCTCTGGTTCCTGGGCGTCGTCATTATCGTTATAACGGTGATCGGAGGGATCGAGGCGGTGATTTGGGCGGACGTTTTCCAGGGATTCCTGTTAATTGCCGCTGGCGTGATCTCTGTTCTGGTGCTCCTCTTTCTTCCCCCCGGCGGCCCCGCCGCAGTTCTTCAGGTCGCATGGGAGCATGGCAAGATAGGGTTCGGACCTTATGACTGGGACTTCGCTAAACTCACCTTCATCGTGATGGCGCTCAACGGCATTTTCTACGCTGTCCAGAAGTACGGAACCGACCAGACCATCGTGCAGCGCTATCTGACCGCCAAATCCGATCGGGCCGCTATTAAGGCGTCACTTATGGGGGTGTTGCTCTGCGTTCCCGTCTGGGCGCTCTTCATGTTTATTGGGACCGCCCTTTACTCCTTCTATGAGATCACCAACCTGCCTTTACCGGGTGACATTAAGGCCGAGGAAGTGTTTCCTTACTTCCTGATGACTCAGTTGCCGCCAGGAGTTGTCGGCCTGATTCTCTCCGGCCTGGTGGCGGCCGCCATTTCGACCCTGGACGCAGATTTGAACTGCCTGGCCGCCGTGGCTGTCGAAGACTATTACGCGCGGTTCAAGACCAACGTGACCGATCGCTCCAAGCTCATCGTCGGCAAACTGGTTGTAGTCGTATGCGGCTTGGCCTCTGTTTTGATCGCATCGCTCTATATCCGGCTCGGCGGTGAAGGAGTGCTGGGCATTGTCTTTAACCTGTACGCTATTTTCTCGGGGGGAATAGTCGGATTGTTTCTGCTTGCCGTTTTAACCCGACGAGCGAATCGTCAGGGTGTGGCGATCGGAATCGTTGCCTGTGTCATATTCAGCGCCTGGGCGACGCTGACTTCCACGCGAATCCCCACCGCGGACGGTGGAAGGGCTCTCCTGTGGGACCTTGGTGAGTACAACTTCGGACATCATACCTACATGTTGGGAGTATACAGTCACCTGATCCTTTTTGGGGTGGGCTACCTGGCCAGTTTTCTGTTCCCGGCGCCTGATCCTGCGCGCAACCTGACTATCCATGGTTGGTTAGACCGGCGTCGAGCCGCAGTTGCAACTGCGGCAGCGCCGGCTAAAGGAGCTAAGCCCGAGGCTGTCAGCGGGTAATCATGATGCAAACTGACCGAATCTTGGCCGCGCTCAGTCTGTTCGTGACCGTGGTCGCTTGCGCCTACGCCGATGGCTTCAAGCAAGGACCAGTCGTCTCTTCGGTCGACTTCAGCGCCTATCAGAAGGTTTACTACGTCTCACCTGGCGTTCGGGCGGAAGGCGATGGCAGCCGCGAGCAGCCGTGGAGAAGCCTGACGCGGGCTCTTGAGAGCATCGATAAAGCTTCCGCCTCTTCACGCTGTGCTGTGCTGGTCGCTGCTGGAACTGCCGTCGAGAACACTATCCGGATGAAAGAGTACGTCGATCTGTTCGGCGGTTACGACCCGACAAGCTGGAATCGTGATCCGGTACGCTTTCAGACAGTATTGAGCGGACAGAAGAGCGGTCGCATTCTGATTGGCGTCGACCATGCTGTGCTGGATGGATTCGTGGTGAAAGGGGGGCGGGTGAGAGGCAAGGGGGCGGGCATATTGTGCGACGGCAGCTCGCCTGTCATCCGCAACAACCTGTTCGTCGACAATGCCACCTTGGCGCCGCTCGGTTGGGCGCCGAAGAATCTGCACGAAGTCGCCAATGACGGAGGGGCTATCTATGCCGCCAACGGCGCTGCCCCGATTATCGAGCACAATCTCTTCGTGCGAAACAGCACCGAGTCGGGGCGGGGAGCTGCGATTGCTTTTCACGGTCGCTGCCACGGGCGAATTGCGGGCAACGTGTTCCTGGAGAACGTAAGCGGAAAGAACGATCCGATGCGAAGCAGTGACGGGGCCGCAGTCTCGATTTTCGACTGGAGCTCGCCCGTTATTGAAAATAATCTATTCATTGCCAACCAAGCCCTTGGGAAAAACGATGGCGGGGGGCTTTTCATCGCCCTTTGGTCATCGCCAAAAGTCGTCGGCAATGTCTTCGTTGGCAACGAGGCGACCGACGACGGTGGTGGATTGTTTTTTGGCGGGCAGGAGCATCGCTACGATCGTCCGCTTGATCCGTTGCCAGATGCGAAATCGTTTTGCGCCGTGATCGATCGGAATTATTTCGCCGGCAATACGAACCAGGGAGGTAACTCCAGTGCCCTTCGCTTCACTATGGAAGGCCGCGGCCGCTTCTCGAACAACGTCTGCGTGGAAAACCAGGCCCTTTACTTCCAGCGAAGCGAAGCGGAAATCGTAAACAACACGATCATGCATTCTTTCCGAATCGTGGAGACAAAGCAGGGCCTCGGACCCTCGAAACTGATTAATAACATCATCTGGGCGCCGATGGTCGTCGAAGCGCCGGTCGTCATCTCCCACTGTAATCTGAAGGAGCCGCGGGAAGGCGAGGGGAATATTAGCCGGATGCCCGAGTTTGTGAAAGACGGTATCAGCCTCGCGGTTGAATCGACCCGGTGCGACGACCAGCAATTCAGCACCTACCTGCGAATCAGGGGAGGTGTGCCGGGCAGGCATCTCGTGGGTCGGGCCGTCGAGAGCCAGGGGAAGTGGAGTGTCGTCCGGTCGATTGATGAGCATGGCCTGACGGTGTGGGGTGATTTTGACGGGAGTCGCGAGTTGCGGTTTCCACCGACCGGTCATCTAGCCCCTGGTTCTCCCGGGGTCGATCTTGGGAGCGTGGTGCAGTCGGTTCCCCACGATATGGATGGAGAAATGCGTCCCCGGGGAAGGGCAACCGACATAGGCGCCGACGAGGTTCGGTGATGGTAATCCAGGAGTGACGAAGGAACACGTCGTGAACCGTTTTAAGAATTCCCTGATTCGGACTTCTCTCCTGCTTGTTCTTTTCCTCCCATTGCAGGCCCAGCCCGCTTTTGAGAAGGCGCCGGCCTACACCCCGAAACGCATCAATAAGGCGATCGAGCTCTTAGCCGAGGGACAGCCGATCTATTATGCGGAGGCTTATGGCGGGTATGAGGAGGGCAAGAAGCTTGCCCGCACTTGGGCCGATTACATCATTTACAACATGGAGCATGCTCCGCTTGACTTCAAGGCTCTGAAGGAATTCATGCGTGGTCTGGTGGACGGAGGGCCCACTCCCAGCGGGCATCGAACACCAACTGTTATTGTGACTCTCCCGGTCCTGGGGCTCGACGTGGAGACTTTTAAAGGCGGCTCGTGGATGATACAGCAGGCTCTGGCCCAGGGAGTTCACGGCCTGCATTTGGGTCGTGCTCGTGACCCTGAAGCGGTTAAATTGTATGTCCGATCCGCCCGTTACCCGTTCCACAAAAAGGCGACAGACGTTGTTGGCGAAGGCGTGCGCGGATGGGGAAGTCAGAAGTTCGCCGCCTGGGTGTGGGGCGTGGACGAACAGGAGTACCTCAAACGTGCCGATGTCTGGCCGTTGAACCCTGAAGGCGAGATTATTCTGGGTGTCAAGATCGAGGACAAGGAAGCCCTGCGCAATGTCGAAAATACTCTCACTGTCCCCGGACTGGCTTTTGCCGAGCATGGGCCGCGCGATATGGGCCTGTCCTACGGTTACCTCGAAGGTCGCGCCGATCCCCCGGTTCCTGCCGAGGTTCAAGCTGCGGGCGACCGGGTACTGGCAGCGTGCAAGGCCAACAACCTGTTCTTTCTTGACAATGTCCTGCCTGACAACGTCGAAAGACAGATAGACCGCGGCGTCATGATCGGCGCTGGACGCCGCCAGGATTCGGCCGAGAAAGGCCGCCGGTATACCAAGCGCCGCATGCCATGGTAGCGGAAGCCGATAGGAATCCGCTGAATCGGAGAAGGTCCTGGCAATGGCCGGCGCCTTTGCCAGCACCTCCGGGCCGTTGTCAGCGCTGCCCCTCAGTCGGGCGACTCCGAATCTGATATGACACCCAAGAGACTCCTCTTTCTCCTGCTTTCTGCCGTGCTCGCTGGCTGCTCGGCCACAGACAGAGACTTTACCAATTCCATTGGCATCCGGCTCATCCGTATTGAGCCGGGCAGCTTTAGCATGGGCAATGCTTCGCCTCAGCCCGATGCCTGGGACGAGAGTCCGCAGCACAAGATCACCATTTCGGCCCCGTTTTTTATCTCTCAAACCGAGATCACGGTGGATCAATTTGCGCAGTTCCAGCCAGGCTTCACCGGGTCCCAAACCGAAGGTGGGTTTGCGACGGGAATCAGCTGGCATGAGGCCAACGCCTTCTGCGAGTGGCTGACTCAGAAGCAAGGGAAGCCTTATCGACTGCCGACCGAGGCGGAATGGGAATATGTTGCGCGGGCTGGGGCCCAGGCAGACTTCTGGTCCGGGGAAAAACCTCCAGCGCCCGATGCGCCTAATCCTTGGGGGCTGCTTGGCATTCATAGCGCGCCGGCGGAATGGTGTTATGACTGGTACGGACCGTATGAGGAGGCGGACCAGGTCGATCCGATCGGTCCCGCGAACGGCCTTTCCAAGGCGATCCGCGGCGGCGGGCTCGATCGCAGTGTCCCTTACTATGCACGGCTTACCAACCGGGCCTCTTACGCGCCGGCTTTTGGGATGATGAAGGGAACTGAGCGGGTGGAGGCCCGGGAAACGGGCATTCCGTCCTCGGAACCGACCCTCCAGGGTCTGATTGGCCTCTGGTACGGGAGAACTAACCTCACCGATCCCAAGGCGGTTGACGAAATCACGACGTTGGATCTCGATTGGCGTTTCTATCAGCAACCAGGCCAGGACCGGGGCGAGATGTGGTCGGCTCGCTGGTTTGGCTTCATTGAGGGACCGACCTCCGGGCCCGTCACCTTCCATGCCGCCTCAGATCAGGCGGTAAAGCTCCTTATCGACGGTAAGACGGTGCTCGCCTGGGAAGGCGGCGAAGACAAGAGGTCGGGAACCGTCGAGATGATCAAGAACCGGAAGTACCCGATCGAAATTGTGTATGTGCACGACCACGGCGAAAAGACTTACCTGAAACTCGAGTGGAGCTGGAGTGGCAAACCGAGGACTTCGATCCCGCGCGAGGCCCTTTCCTACTCGCCGGCTGCGCGACAGCAGGCGGCGGATCAGGCGCCCCGGCAGTACCTTCCGGGGCATCACTCGATTGGCTTCCGAGTGGTGCAGGCGCCGCTTCCCGCCACAAAACCCCAGGTGGCTGAAACACTCCCCTTCATCCGGCGTTTCGTAGCACAGACGGCCCCTCAACTGGATCAGGGCCCGGATTCCTCTAAACCCTGGCTTCGCCGACGGCCGCTTCTCACAATCCCGTCGGTTGGCGCCACCCGCGAGGAAACTATCGCGGTCGGAATGCATCCCGGCCTGCTGGGTCATAATCACAATCCGGCGCTCGAGATCATGCCGAATGGTGATCTGTTAGCCGTGCTCTTTACCTCGGCTTACGGTCCGGGCGGCGAAGATCAACCTGAAGTCGCCCTGATTGGCACTCGCCTGCGCCATGGCGCCGACGAATGGGACAGGCAGGAGATCTTCCTGGATTTCGCCGACGTCAATGACAGTTCCGCGTTGCTGTGGAGAGAGGGGAACACCGTCTACCTTTTCTGGGGACACACTTTTTACAACCGCGCGTATCCGTTCCAGTGGACGACCTCGACCGATAGCGGCGCCACTTGGCGCCCCGTGAGCTTTCCTCAGTTCGAAGGCGAAATCGGGCCGAGGACCAACCAGCCGATCAGCACCGCCTTGCGTGATAAACGAGGCGTCTTCTACCTGCCGAGTGACGGAATTGGCGGCACGTCCCTTTTGTGGGCGACCAGGGACAATTTCCAGACTTGGTTTGACACAGGGGGCCGGACATTCGGACGGCACACCAATTTCGTGTTCATGAAAGACGGCCGGATCCGGGGTATGGGCGGGAAGAACACGGACCTTGACGGATTCATGCCCAAATCAATCTCCGCGGATGGTGGCAAGACCTGGAGTGTCTCGAAAACTCCTTTTCCTGCGCTTGGCAGCGGTCAGCGCCCGGCACTTTTGCGCCTGGCCAGCGGTCGTCTGTTTTTCGCAGGAGACCTTCAGCATAGCAGCGGCGAGTACCCGGCGGTGTTCAAAGAACGAGGCGCTTACGTTGCGTTGTCCGAGGACGATGGAGAAACCTGGAGAATCAAGCGTCTCCCCGGGGTGCTTCCAGCAGACCCGAAGGGGTTTCATAACAACCCGCATCCGACTCTCGGTTACACCGTCGCCCGGCAGGCGCCCAACGGCCTGATCCACCTGATCTCAACCAAGACTTTGCCCCCTCAACACTGGGAATTGAACGAAGCTTGGATCCTCTCTCGGGATGGCGGTTTGAGCCAGCCCGCCGAATCCCCGATCATCGATGTCAAGGAATATCGGGAGTTGTATCCGTCCGGACGGCCCCGTCGGATTTGGAGCGCCGGAAGGCTGGTAACCGGCGAATACCGATTGCACGGGCGGAACACGTGGTTCAATGAAAATGGGACCCCGGAATGGATAGTTGAATACGACAGGGGGCGTAAAATAGGGACAGAGATCTGCCTGACCCCAACCGGACAGAAAGCGTGGATTTGCGAGCACCGAAAGGACGGCTCTTACACCCGGACTGAGTACTGGCCGGGCGGATCAATCAAATCCGAATCAAACTGGCGCGCAGGCCGGGCTCATGGCCTTTCGAGAACTTGGGATCGTAGTGGCCGGCTCTTGAGCGAAATGCTCTTTCGGGACGGAACAGCTGTCACAAAAGAGTAATACGTAAAACGTGTTACAAAGAACGGCGGGCATATCCGCGTTGTCCGCGCTTTCTGCGCTATCCGTGGGTAATTGGGCCGCGGATGGCACGGATCACGGGGATAACGCGGAAAAGCGATTCGAGTCATGAGCCACCCTGTTTGCTAATCCGCTCGAAGACGAATTTGGCCAGGTAGAGCCTGAGAGCATTCAGGTGCCCGTCATCCAGGCATTCCAGGGAGACTCCATAGCGTCGGTGGAGAACTTCAAAGAGGACGAAACCGGCCAGCGCGTCGCCGCGGGCTACGCTCTCAAGCTCGGTTAAGTACGGGTCCGGTTTCGCTGCTTGAGTTTCTCCATCATCTCCCTGGGAATTCTTCCGTAAGTTCTCGTTGGCGGTCCCCGGGTAGAAGTACAGTGTGTCAACCAGGCAGAGTCGGCCCTCGTCAAAAATGGGAGAACATGACTGTCCCGCTCCTTTGCCAAAGGTTCGCTCGCCAATCAGCAAGCCTCGGCGATTCGTCTTGACGGCGGCCGCAAAAGCCTCCGCCATTGACGCCGTCTCTGACCCCACCAGAAGAGCTAGAGGAAAGTTGTAGTATTCAATGGTTGCCGATACCGTCTCGGTATTCGTGGCCCCTAGCCCGGATTTCTCACACACTTAATGAAAAAAGGGCCGCCTTTTGTGGTATAAATTCTTTTTTCAGAAAGAGTTAGTCCACAAAAGAGCGAACCCTTTTATGATTACAGAGTGTACACA
>Ga0116188_1003924_pt1 | contig 10704 bp, 10 predicted proteins | sample AD_JPNTR2_MetaG_FD_89807 | JGI IMG/M metagenome (GOLD analysis project Ga0116188, IMG submission 89807) | Active sludge microbial communities of municipal wastewater-treating anaerobic digesters from Japan - AD_JPNTR2_MetaG | ecosystem: Engineered > Bioreactor > Anaerobic > Digestate | place...
AGATCATGCTTACAGCATTTCACGAAAACTCGCCAAATTTATGTCCATTTTTCCTGAATCAAAGTAGTCGTATGCGCTCGATTATGACCAAATCGAACGTTATTGCAGTGGGGAAGGTCTAACTGTTTTTAGACTTGACTTGTTGGGCCAGCTATAGCAAGATCTTCGGGCTTTGTGGCTGTGGCGCCATGGCCAAGTGGTAAGGCAGAGGTCTGCAAAACCTTTATCCCCGGTTCGAATCCGGGTGGCGCCTCCGATGATTTAATGTCCAAATCTACCAAGTTCTCGTTGACTCTGCCTTTGTACAACCCCAAAAGTGCCCCTGCATCACAAAATTCGCTGGTTTTTTGTGCAAATGGGCCAAAAACTCGCTCTAAAAATGTGCAAACAAACAAAAAACTCGCTCATTTTTTGTGCAACCAATTGATTCCGTTCCCTCCCATCGCTATAGTTCGTTCGAGGAAGGCACACCTTATGCTTTATTTAAAAAGGAAAATTGACGTCTTTTTGACTAATTGGAAGGCGAATCCAGACAGAAAGCCTTTGATAGTTAAAGGTCCCCGCCAAGTTGGAAAGACTGAATCGATTAAAAGGTTCGCTAATACGAATTACGAAAACGTAATCTATATAAACTTTGTTGAAGAGCCAAAGTACAAACTGATTACATCCGATGGATATGGTACTGCTGACATCGTCAAAAACCTGTCCAGAATCGACCCATCAAAACAGTTCATCGCTGGTAAGACAGTAATAATCTTTGACGAACTGCAGGAGTTTCCAGATATAGCAACGGCACTCAAGTTTTTCAAAATCGATGGTAGGTTTGACATAATCTGCAGTGGTTCAATGCTGGGCATCAACTATCGGAAAATTGAAAGCAACAGCGTCGGATATAAAACAGACTATGAAATGTACTCTATGGACTTCGAGGAATTTCTTTGGGCAAAGGGCTACAACGACTCCTTTGTTGATGACATGCTTGAACATATGCTGAGCCTGACACCCTTTAGTGAAGTGGAAATGTCGGTTTTTAGTAAACTTTTTCTGGATTACTGTGTCTTGGGAGGAATGCCTGCAGTTGTTCGTGAGTTCATCGAAAAGGGTCATTTCGAGGGCTCGCTTGAGCTTCAAAGACAGCTAGTTGTTGACTACAAGGAAGACATTCAAAAATACGCTGAAGGCATGGATCAAGCAAGAATACCCAATGTGTTCAATCACATCCCAGTTCAGCTTGCCAAGGATAACAAAAAGTTTCAGATCTCCAAGGTAGCGCCTGGAGCACGTTTTCGTGATTATCGTGGTTGCATAGAGTGGTTGGATGAAGCTGGGATTGTAAAGCTTTGCTATTGCTTAAACTTTCCTGAATTGCCGCTTGGTGGAAACTACGACGATTCGAAATACAAGATCTACTTTGCGGATACTGGGATGCTTGTGGCCATGCTTGATGAAGAGGCTCAAGACGATTTGAGAGCCAACCAAAACTTGGGTGTTTACAAAGGCGCACTGTACGAAAATATCGTTTCAGAAGCTTTAGCCAAAGGCGGGTACAAGCTTTATTACTATAAGCGTGGCGACTCATCGCTTGAGCAGGATTTCTTTGTTAGAACCGCAAAATCGCTCATCCCCATTGAGGTGAAGGCACAAAGAGGAACCTCCAAATCGATGAGAACTTTGATCGATAGTAACAGATACCCCGACATTCATTATGGGATTAGATTTGCTGGTCGAAATATTGGCTACAGCGATGATATTTACACCTTTCCTTACTTTTGCGCCTTCTTGTTAAAGAGATATTTATCTGACCCAAAATCCCAATCCAATTGACTTTATTCAAAACTCCCACCTTCTGATTGCAAGCCGCCAGTTGATACAGGTTCGCGCATTTTTTACTTGATCTCAGATGCGATGGTGGCATTATCTGCAACTAGCTTGACTTAAGTGACTTTTGCCACTTCTAGGACATTTTGGAGGACACCTTGGAAAGCGCTAAGCAAACTGTATTAGTAGCTTTGGGTGGTCATGCCTTTATTGAGCATGGCCAAAAAGGCACCTTTAGGGATCATCAGTCCAATGCCGCAAAGATTAGTCGACAGCTACAGATGTTGGTCCAAGGGGATTACCAGTTGGTCATAACGCATGGTAATGGACCACAGGTGGGCAACCTGCTTTTGCAAAATGAGGCCGCAACTGTTCCACCGATGCCATTGGATGTGCTGGTGGCCCAGACTGAGGGTAGCCTTGGTTATTTCCTGCAGCAGGCGATGATGAACGAACTGGCTCGCCAGCAGATAAAAAGAGAAGTATTTACAATAGTTACCCAAGTGCTGGTTGACCCGGCAGATTCTGCCTTTCAAAACCCTACAAAACCAGTTGGCCCCTTCATGAGCCAAGAAGATGCTGAAAAGTGTAGGGTTGAAAGGGGTTGGAGCATCGTTGATGACAGTGGACGAGGCTTTAGACGGGTGGTTCCATCCCCAAAACCAAAGCAGATCCTGCAAGGGGATTTGATTATTGAGGCCGCAAGAAAAGGCCACATTGTGATTGCCTGTGGTGGTGGTGGAATCCCGGTCAAACAAGCTGAGGATGGCACTTATGAAGGTATCGAAGCAGTAATCGATAAGGACCTATCATCAGCTATCCTGGCAAATCAGATAGGCGCAAGACTTTTTGTCATCCTGACTGAAGTTCCCCAAGTGCACATAAACTTTAAAAAGCCTGACCAGGAGGCACTTTCCAAGGTTTCTAAAAACAAATTGATGGAATTATACGAAGAAGGCTATTTTCCCCCTGGAAGCATGGGACCAAAGGTACTAGCGGCCTGTGACTTTCTGAACAAAGGTGGAGCCAAGGCGATCATCACAAACCCTGAGACCCTTGAACAAGCCCTAAAAGGAAACGGCGGCACACAGATTACCTAGCCCAAAATCCCGCCCAAACCAGCCACCCTACTCCGCGCCCTGCCCCCTGCCCCTGCCCCACTATCCCCCACCAACCGCCTCAACGATCCTCATGATCGCCAAGACCAAGCCAGTGACCCCAATCCCGGCCGACAGCACAGGAACAGCTCTATTCACAACCCATTTACTACGACGCGCAAGTAAAACAAGCGGCAAAAACACCGCCAAAACCATCAGTTGGCCGACCTCAACACCCAAGTTGAACATAAGCAGGGTTGTGGCCAACTGGGTTTGAGCAATTCCAACCTCTATAAGCGCTCCAGCAAACCCAAACCCGTGGATTAGTCCCAGCAGGAATGTAATCCGCCAGCGCCCTTTAGGCTGCTTCAAAAACAGGTTTTCAAAACCCACATAGGCGATAGTCGCACCAATCATCGGCTCCACGATTGCTGGCCCAGGCGTCCAAATCTCCAACGCGGCAAGGGCAAGGGTAATCGAGTGGGCAATAGTAAAGGCGGTAATCGTTCCAAAAAGTGATTTAAAAGTTCCACCTAGCAGGATCAAAGCAAAAAGGAACAAAAGATGGTCCCATCCAATCAGGATGTGCTCGATTCCCAACTTAAAAAATGACCATGAAAGCCAGCTTGAAACCCCGGGAGCAGCCGTAATCTTGACGACAGGGTTTGCAGCGCCAAGCACCTCGGTTCTGGCCCCTGACTCATCAGAAATCGAAGCCAGATGTCGATGATCTGGATCGAAAATATCGAAAAATCCGAGAGTTACCAAAATAGGCTCACTGCCACCAGGACACTGCCACTGTATTTGGGTTGTCACTTGGTCCTTGGTGTCTCCAGATACAATCGTCACTGCGTCACAAGCTTTTCCTTGGCGCGTTACCTCAATCTTGTCGATTAACGCCTTTTTGACCGCCTCTTCGTTAACCCCACCTTCGAAATCTACCGATTCAGGGACATTAACTCCGATATGTTCCAACTGGTGGCGCACAAAAAGCAGATTTGCCGTGAGTGTTCGCCCCTCAGACTTCCAGGTACTCCTGGAAACAGTCAGTTTTTGTCTCTCGACTCCCGAAATAATACCAGCGTGGGCAAAAGCGTGGCTTGGCAGCAAAAGTAAAATCGCTAAAAGAACCAAACGTTTCATTAGTAACAACCTGATTAGACCTCAACAAAAATTCGTCTTAGCTCATCGGCACTTTGCTGATTTTTTGCCTTGATGCTTCTTTGTCCATCCTTCAAGCGCGTCTTGATACATTCGTGATAGACAGTGCAATGGCCGTTTTCATCAGGCAAATAGCCTTTGCACACCCTCAAAACGTCAGGTGAAATCTCGTCAATTAGCACTATTTGTCCATCATTAAGTCGTCCAAGCTCAAATTTTCCATCAAGACAGTGTAACCCCTTGTCTGCAAAAGCCTGAGTCACGGTAGCGGCAATTTCCTTAACCATCTCAACCGCATACGAGATTTCGGCCCTGGTCATGACGCCAACTTGTTCCAAAGATTCCAATGTAATCAACGTGTCAGAGTCGCCCTTGGTCCAAGCCTCCACCAAAATATCAAGCCTAGCGCATGGCCTCATAAAGGGATAACGCCGCCAAAAACTGCCCGTAGCCTGATTGCGCCAAGTGAATTCAAGATTTTCCAGTGGAGCTGCCCCTTCAAATTCAGGCGACTGTGGGGCCAATCCCAGCGGCTTGGCAGGTTTTACAATCATCACGTTGTCCGCAGGGCTATCTATAAAGTGGGATTTGATCCCCTTTTTATCCAAAAGTTCAAAAAACCAAGTAGCAAACTTGCACGCTATCGCGCCCTTACCAGGGATTGAGCCCACCACAACGTCCCTTCCAGGGTCAAAGACAGGCTCACCATCCGGCCCAATGTAACCAGTCGCCCGGTCAGTAAAAAGCAGCGCATATTTACCAGCGTACTTACCACCTGGTATCGAGTAAACCTCTTTTGATTTTCCACGATAAACCAGGTTTTCCTTGGTCAGAATCTGTTGTAAATCCATCACTTTTCCTCGTTATAAGATATGTATCGTTACAGCAGCCCACTTAAAGCAGAATTGAGGGACCCATAAGTGCCATCAGACCATATGTAAGCCATGTTACTGCCGTCCAGGATGATGCTAAATGGGATCCCCTGAAACACGTACGGATAAATATATTCCGTGACCGTTTCATAGTGGTAATCATAAAAGACTCTTGAGGGATCAACTCCGACTTTTTGCGCATATTCAAGGCAATCAGCAGCCGTTGGTGCTTGGCGATTTTTGTTTTCTCCCATCACAACCCACAATTCGATGTCATCTGCGTTATTCGCCCTAATCTCATCAAACATGGGTATATACTGGCTGCAGTATGGGCACCACATTGCACCCAGCACCAACCACATGGCCTTGGTTTGATTGCACATTTCATGCAGATTGCGCTTTTCATCAAGGCAGTTGGTAAGCTCGAAATCTGCGATGTTGTCGTCCAGGAATATGCCAGTACCCTCGGCCATACACTGAGGTTGTGGTACAGCCAGCCTGACCTCTTCAGATTCGATCACGTATTCATCAATGCAAGCCGTTTCCTTATTCTTCAGGTAATAAGTGTTGTAATCCTTGTCGATGGAAACTTCCTTGAGTACCAAGTCCTTGAGCGTGGCCTTAAACGCGGCATCAGCTCCATCAAGGCTTTCAATCACAAGTGTTCCCGAAGTTGCAAGCAGCCGCCTGTTACAGCCAGTCTGGCCACAACTATCAAAAAAGCTGACACAGATAGTACAGGCGCCAAAACCATTTTCCTCTTTGAAGGCAATGTCATATTCCCCAGGTCCTTGAGGTCCATTGAAGGGGTGAAACTGGCGGATTTCCAAGCGCAGGGCACTAACCACGTCCCCGTTTTCCTCCACTTCCTGATAGTAGAATTCACCTCTTGGGTCATCTGGCCCATGGATGGGCTTCCAACTGGCTGTAACTTCAGTGCGATTTAGTTTCAGGCACTGTTTAACGCACGTGCCATCCTCGCATTCCTGGCCAGTCGCGCACTGTCCACAGCTGTTGCCACAGCCATCATCGCCACATAGACGACCGTCACAGTTCGGAACACAGACATCAACCTCCTCTATATCCACTGAATCCTCAGCGTCATCAACATCTGGGGCATCTGTGTCAGGCGGTTGGGCATTGTCGTCAGCGACTGCGTCACGTACCAACACGCTTTCGTCTGTTTTTTGTTCTGCTTCACCACAGCCAACACTCGCAGCCAAAAACAGTGCTAGTCCAAAGCTAAAAAACCATCGCATCTTAATCACAGTTTAGCTCCTGCAACACCATTAGCGATTGTGAAGATTTTTTTTAGATGGTCAAGGCACAACCCTATATTTCATTGTGGTCCCGAGACTCCAGCTTTTGACATCAATTAGGTAGTGATCATTGGGTTTAAGCAAGATTCTGTGGAGGGGTCTGTCCTTTAAAGTAGCACTGACGGCGATGATTAACGTGCCCTTGTCGTACTTGCGACCGGCTTGAAAAAAGGTTCCACCACTGTGAATTCGCACCTTGGTCCTAAACTCACCAAAGGCCAAATGCACCCTTAAAAGTCCGGCCTTTTTTGTGACGCCATTGTACATAGCCTCAAAAGTGGTGCCATCTGGAAGGTCAACGGTGACTTGCTTACCCTCTTGGACCACCCCAGCTTTAGAGGTGATCTGCCGATAACTCGAAAACTGGTCTCCAAAGGTTTTGCGAATAGTTCTCCACAGTGGCCTTAGCTCTGGGCTTAAGTAAGGCTCTCCAGACTTGGCATGAATCACCGTGATTTTCAGCTCGGCTTCAGAAGTTTGCGCCTGGGCGACACTTAAGGCAAAAAAGGTGAACAAGAAGACAAAAGCACTAAGAATTGAAGTCTTTTTCAGATACTTTTTCATATCGCTACCCCCCATTTTCTAGCCTTCATCAAGGTGCCAGATTACGGTAGCCCCGTCTTTATCGTTTAAATCTTGCTGAACCAAAATAATCCCTGACTCAACATCATAAGAATCGACATAACAGCGATTATCCAAGCCCTCTTGCCCTGAAAATACAAAATAACCAACAACTGCGGCAATAACCAAGGCGCCAATTGGGGCCAAAAACCAACCAAAGGACCAAGATTTGGCTGATTTTTCAGTAGCCGCTTCCCTAGCATTTGCCTCGATTCTGGCCTCAACCCCTTGCCACATCAGCTCAAAAGGTGGAGGAGAGGTGTCGGCCACCGATTGTCGGATCTGCTGGCTAAGATTTGCAAAGGCTGAAACCTCAGCATCGTCGCTGCGCCTTCCAGCATCAGCGTCCAACATGGCGGCCATTAATTCCCTTTTTGATAAACGTTTCTTTCTAATTTCAGACATAACATCACCGCCTTTTTAAAGCTTGGCCGCATTAGCGCCAAGACGAGGCTCAAGCAACTCTCTCAAAGCCATCCTCGCCTGAAAGAGCCTAGACATCACAGTTCCCATTTTCAGATTCAAGGTTTGGGAAATCTCTTCATAGCTCATCTCTTCGATTTCTCGCAAGATGATGATTTCCTTGAACTGTGGCTTTAATTCATCAAGTGCCTCTGCAACTATATTCAATGACTGTTGTGCTGCCACCGCTCGGGAAGGTTCAAGAGGAACTGTTTGTCCTAACCCCCAAGCCACCTGCGCCTCCCTGCTGTCGTCGTACTCGCTTTGACCGCCTGCGGTCTTATAACGACGAAATCTATCGAGAGCGAGATTACGGGCGATCCGGTAAATCCAAGTGTAAAACGATGAGGTCATGTTAAAGTTTGGAAGCGCCTCAATCGCCTTAGCAAATGTTTCTTGGGTTAAATCCAAAGCAACATCTTGGTTTCTAGTCATCACCGTCAACATTCGGTGAATCCTCCCGTAATACCGTTCCACCAACACTTTAAAAGCCGCCCTATCACCCTTTTTGGCAGCCAGCACTAAGTCGCGTTCTAATACTTCCACGCGTAAAACCTAACCTTTGACGACTAAGTAACAAAAATATTCAGACCAAATTTGATCTGAAAACACGCTAATTTAACCTATCTGGTAAACTTCGCCCGAATTTATGATCAAAGTCTGTGATTGATCGAAGATATGGCCGTCTTTTATTACCAAAACTCCGTTTCCATTTATGTGCACCTTTATGGACACATTGTTGAGTAATTTGACGTTGTTACCTAGGCTTACTTTCGCAGCGGTTTTGGGGTCGGCTGATATTTTTCTGGTTTTGGCAGCGTATCTTATTTCTCCGTAAGGGTTTTGCGCCGTGATGCTTAGTTTGGCGCCTGACTCCAAAACTAGGTTTGTTCCTAAAAAATGGTTTTCAGTTCCATGCTTTATGGCCAATGCTAACGTTGCTCCATCACCAATTTGCCAGCCTTTCGCCCAAAGACCAAGCGGTGCAAAAGATGGGTAAAGCTCAATCATGGCGTCGTGGCTTGCCTGGCCGCCAGCTTGGATTAGGCGCTCTTTCCACAAGCGGGCCATAGTTGCTTGAGTGCTTTCTAACGAATCTTCTCCGGAAATGCTCTTGGTTGGCATAAAGCTTTCGTCACGCTTCATTAAAATCACGCCAACCTTTTGTTTTGGTAGGGTCTTTGCCAGATGCTGATTAAGCATTTCTAGGGAACTTGTGACTATGGTTTGGCCGCCGACTGATACTTTTTTTTCACTGTACAAGGTGGGTGGCAGGTCAGCATTTATTGAATCAAGCTTTACAAGGTTGGTGTTGATGTGGGCCAATTTGAAGATAGGTTGTCCTTGAGAATCGACTGCTGTGGCCAGTTCTGGAGGGCATACTGAATACTCAACGACGTCCACACGATCCGCGCTGTCATCAACTGCGATAATTCCAACTTTTTCTGCAACCTTGGTCCTTTCAACTGCAGTCATTCCAAAGGAAACGTTCGAATCAATGAACCATCCCAAGCGACCGGCCTCAAGCGCGTTTGCCCCGGCATTATCGACGTTGTGCATGACTATGGAATCAACACCCATCGACAAAAGCTTGTCCATAGCACTGTCTCCTGGCTGAGGCTCCCCGCCCCACACGGACTTGCCTTCAGCACCCCTGTCCCTGCCCCCGTCCCTGTCCCCGTCCCTGTCCCTGTCCCCGTCCCTGCCTCCGTCCCCGCCCCTGTCCCCGCCTCCGTCCCCTCCTGCTCGCGCCTGCTGCAGCGCCTTGAAAACCCCTCCATGACCGTCTCCAGTTTGCACCAGCCTGCCATCTGGGTGTGCTACCAAATCTCCGTCCTCATCAAGACGTGGGTGACGGGCCTGCTCTATGATGATTAACGCCTCAGCTGGATAGTGTGGCCTCCACGCCTTAATCGCGTCGGCTGTTTCACTGCTGACCATCAGGATAAGAGGCGGCAAGGTTCCGGTCTCAATTCCAATTTCCAGCATCTGGGCGGCAAAAAAGTCTAAAAAAGGCAACCCAAGGACAGGTGTTAGTGGAAAAAGCCCTTTAGGAATTGGCCCTTTTAAGCTTTTAACCTTGTCTTTAAGTGCGCTATCTGAAAAAAATCTGGTTGCGGCGCCACCTGAAAAGATTAAAACTCCCCAACGGCCATTTTTCAGCGAAGTTTTGCCTATTAGTTCCAGTCGCTCCTTGTTTTCTTTATCTAAAAGAAAGGGGGGAAGTACTGACAACGAAGTGATCGCTGGTTTGGTCAAAGCTGACTTGGCTTCTTGATGCCGCTTTAGCCACTTGCGGTCAATTCTAAAGACGTCGTTCAAAAAAGTTTGAATTTCAGGTGCCCCGGCGTTTGCCAGGTACTTGGCCAAACAGCCTTGCATTCCATTTTCAACAAGCCATTTGTAGGCATCTGACTCGTTTTGTGGGGCTGTGGCCAGATAATCATTTATTAACAGCGTCAATTTACCTTTTTGTTCAGGCATGATCTAACTCCCTAAGCAAAATTGTGTAGCCGTTGAAAACCTTTAGATCCTTTTATCCATCAGCTTTTTAAGACGTCCCATGGCCGCTGTATGAAGCTGCGAGATTCGTCCCTCTGTGACATCAAGTAACATGGCGATATCCTTAAACAAAACACCTTTGAAGTAGTATAAGACAACGACCGTTTTTTCCTTTGGGGTTAATTGTTCTAACGCTTCAATAATCCTTAGCATCTCCTGTTTTCTCAGCGAGTGTTCCTCAGGGTCGGTTGCATCAGGATCCACCGGATAAACGGTTTCTTGCTGCCTCGTGGTGTCGTCGGCTTTTAGCATATCGTCAAAACCAAGGACGACCACTTGGTTCATTTGGGCCTCAAGCCTTTGATAATGTTCAAGGGTCATGCCCATTTCCTTGGCAATTTCTTCAGACGATGGCACGCGTCCCAACTGATTGGAAAGGTGGTGCTTGGCCTGATCAACCCGATTAGCCAGTCTGCGGGCGGCCCTAGAGGTTTCATCTCGGGCCCTAAGTTCATCCTGGATAGCCCCTTTAATCCGATGTTCTGCGAATCGCTCAAAGGGGACACCCCTTGCGGAATCAAACTGGCGGCAGGCATCCATTAGGCCAATCATGCCAGCGCTGACCAACTCGTCCAGGGTATAGTTTGGCGGTAGCTTACCGATGATGCTAGCTGCGATGCCTCGGACAAGCTGAAGGTAGTTTTCCGGTTTTGGGGGGCCACCTGGAGCGTCACTGGACAATTTGGCTTCAACCTCAAACAGCTCGTTATATTCTACAGGTAAGTGAGGGAAGACCCAAGTTTGGGGGCAGGGGCGGGGCCAGGAGGCAGGGACAGGGGGCAGGGGCGGGGG
>Ga0116188_1003926_pt1 | contig 10696 bp, 9 predicted proteins | sample AD_JPNTR2_MetaG_FD_89807 | JGI IMG/M metagenome (GOLD analysis project Ga0116188, IMG submission 89807) | Active sludge microbial communities of municipal wastewater-treating anaerobic digesters from Japan - AD_JPNTR2_MetaG | ecosystem: Engineered > Bioreactor > Anaerobic > Digestate | place...
GATCCATCTTCGTCAGCACGACCAGAACCCTAGCACCCATGCGTCGCAGCTGAGCCACCAGTTCCTCAGTGTGCCGGCTGAAACCGGTAACCGCGTCCAGGACCACCAGCGTCACGTCCCCCTCAGCCGCCTCTCTGAGAAGACCTTCAGTACGGCCGTAGCCCAAGTACTCGTCCAGCCCGTGCAGCTCGAGCACCTGGAACAGGTCTTCAACCCGCTCCCTACGTCCCTCCCCGAGCGCCTGCAGCAAGGAGGTCTTACCCACGTGAGGAGGACCTACCAAGTACAGCCGCAAGCTCTCGACGTGACGGAGCCCTTCCCATTGACGGCGCACCAACTCCAGCACCCGCTGCAAACCGTCGGGGCTCGTCCTCAGAGCGTCGACCACCGACTCCAGCTCCAGCCTCCGATAGTCCGGCAGCAAAACCAGTATCCGCCGCAAAAAGTCATGCAAATCGCTCGGAACCAGGTTTCGCAGCGGTTCGAACAACGATTCGACCGAGGCTTCGACACCGGTGACGTCCCCCCCTACAACTGACTCAAAACTCGCCGAACCCTTCGCTGTCACCATGATTCTCAACCAAGCTCCGCTTCAATTCCGGGGTCCATCGATCCGTCCAAGACAGGCAAGCCCGGACGAAAGTCCCCGTGTTCCCAATAGAAACAGCGTACAACAGGAGGCTGCCGGTGCAAAGAAATAATCCAATACGTCAAGTCGGGATAGTAAAACTCCCGCCGATCTCGTTCCGACGGGGTTTCCGGACCATGGGGATGGGAATGGTAGATCCCCCACCATCGGCGCTTTTCTCTTCGCAGACGACGCAACGTTTCAATCAAATCCTCCGGAGCCAGAAAGAAGCTCTTCGTATCCTCCCGTTGATTTCGGCAAGGAACAGCTTCATCGATTCGAAGGTCGTCACCCGCCAGCAACCCGCAGCACTCCCGTGGAGCCGCCTCCCACGCATGACGGACCATTGCGCCCACCACATCTCCGCCGATTCTCACCCGGCGTGCATGCCCCGTCACGGAACTTCCATCGGATCCACGTCTACGGTCACCCGCCGCAGCGACATTTTGCGTTGTCCCGCTTCCGCCAGAGCCGCCCCAACGACTTGATGCAGCTCCCTTCGCTCCACTCCTTTCAGAAGGATGTGCCACCGATAGTACCCTTTCAACCGCTCGATATAGGCCCGTGCCGGTCCTAAGACACGCAGCCGGTTCTTCTTGCTGAGCCTGTCGCGGCAGGCTACCAGAATCTCCGCCAATTCTAACGCCTTCCGCTCTGTGGCGGATTCGTCGCGATGCTCCACCAAAATGCCGGCCAGATAAGTAAACGGGGGATACTGAAAGCGTTTCCGAAACTCCACTTCCCGTTGAAAGAACGGAAGATACTCCTGGCGACAGGCAAACTGCAGACTGTAATGATCCGGATAGTAAGTTTGAATGACCACCTCGCCCGGTTGCTCACCCCGTCCGGACCGTCCCGCCACCTGCGTCAGCAGTTGAAAAGTCCGTTCCGCCGCTCGAAAGTCGGCCACCTTGAGACCGAGCTCCGCCTGCAGTACCCCCACCAAGGTCACCTGGGGGAAATCATGACCCTTGGCAATCATTTGCGTCCCGACTAACAGCTGGATCCGACCCGCGGCAAAATCCGCCAGAACCTGCTCCAGTCGTCCCCGCCGAGACGCCACGTCGCGGTCCAACCGCCCGACGACACAGTCGGGAAATCTCTCTGCCAGAAACTCCTGTAACTTTTCCGTTCCCAAACCGACTTGATACAGGTACTCCTTGCCACATTCCGGGCACCGGGAGGGCACCGGACAACTGTAGCCGCAAAAATGGCACAGTAGACGGCCGACTGAACGGTGATAGGTGAGAGTGATACTGCAGTCCCGGCAGCTCTCCGCATACCCGCAGCTCCGACAAAGCAACATGCGAGCATATCCCCGCCGGTTCAGAAGAATCAGGGCCTGTTCCCGACGAGCCAAGCATTCCCCGATCTTCTCTTCCAGCAGGTTGCTTAGTATCTGGCCTCGCCGGCCCCTGCGCTCGAACTCCTTGCGCATGTCCGCCACGTGGACTTCCGGCAAGGGGCGGTTACGGATCCGCTCAGGCAGAGCCAGATACTGATGGAGTCCCCGCTCGGTGGCGGCATAGAATGTCTCCACCTGCGGAGTCGCACTCCCCAGAAGAACCACGGCGTCCTCGAGACGGCCCCGCATCAAGGCGGTGTCGCGAGCATGATATCGGGGGGTCTCCTCCTGCTTGTAAGACTGATCCTGCTCCTCGTCGATCACGATCAAGGCCAGTCGCCGCACCGGAGCAAAAACTCCCGACCGGGTTCCGACCACTACCTGCACGTCCCCGTCCCGTATCCGACGCCACTGGTCAAAGCGTTCACCGTCGGACAGCCCGCTGTGCTGAATGGCCAGCCGGTCACCAAACCATGCCCGGAACTGGCCTGCCACCTGAGGAGTCAAGCCGATTTCGGGAACCAGAACCAGTGCACCCCGCCCCTCCTCCACAAGCTTTCGGATAAGCCGCAGATAGATCTCCGTCTTACCGCTTCCGGTGACGCCGTGTAAAAGACAACTATGAAAGCCCCCTTGCCGGAGCCGATCCTCCACCGCTTGGACCGCAACCGCTTGGGCGTCGCTTAACTCAAAACCAGCGGTAGGGGAAACGGTCGTAGACAGCCACGGGGTTCGCACTACCTCCACCCAGTCGACGGTCAGATGCCCTTTGGCGGCCAAGGCTTCGAGTACCGCTCGAGAAAGGCCCCATCGTTTCGACGCGTCCGCCAGCGTAACGGGAAGAGGCGTACGCGACAGCAGATCGAGGGCTTTCCTTTGATGCTCGGTTAACGGACCTTCGGAAAGCGGGTGAACTTTCACGACGCCTCTCACCCGGCGCACCGGCCAAAAATCTGCCACCGACTTTGTCGGGTTCGCTTTCCGGACCAACAATCCCGGCGGCAGCATCGTCCGATGAACACTACCAAGCGGAGCAAAGTAGTAGTCGGCCACCCACTCCGCCAACTGCAAGAGAGCCGGCGAGAAGAGAGGGGTCGTATCCAGCACCCGCCCGATTGGGCGGCAGATCACCCCCTCCGGAGGAGTTTCCACCGGACGCACTACAACCCCCACCATGTGAGTTCGGCCGAACGGTACCAGGACCCGCATCCCGGGGTGAAGCGCCGGCTCGACGGCAGGCGGCACGACATATGTGAAGAGGCGATCCACCGCCAGGGGTACGGTAACCTCCACGTAAGCGGGGCGGCTCGGCTTCACCATAGCGTCTACTCCTCGGATTCGCCGGTCGGAGTCTCGGTCGCAGGGGGATGTCCACCTCACCCGTGCCGAACAATCTCCGGCTTCTCCCCTCGAAAACCGGTGCTAACCCCGGTAATACCTGCTCCCCTTCTCCTTGAGGATGCGCATGACCTCCTGCATATCCCGCCAAACCTCACGCTTTGCCGCAGGATTCCGCAAGAGGTAAGAAGGGTGAAACGTCGGCATCAGCAAAGCGTCTCGGAACTCGAACAGTTTGCCCCGAAGGCGGGAGATGGGTTCCGTGGTCCGAAGCAGGGTCTGACACGCGTACTTGCCCAGTGCGACGATCACCAATGGTTGAATGACGTCAAGCTGGCGGAAAAGAAACGGCTCGCAGGCCTCGATCTCGTCCGGCTCGGGATTTCGGTTGTTGGGCGGGCGACACTTGATGATGTTGGCGATGTAGACGTCTTCCCGCCGCAATTTCATGGCCTGGATAATCCGCGTCAACAACTGCCCGGCTCGGCCGACGAAAGGTTCACCCTGAACGTCCTCATCGGCGCCGGGCGCTTCCCCGATAAACATCAGATCGGCCTCCGGGTCGCCCACGCCGAAGACGATATTTCGCCGAGTGGTATGCAGCTTACAACGGGTGCAATCTCCCAGTGTGGCTTGAATCCTCGCCAGCTCCTCACGTTTGGAACCGGCCGCCACAATGGTTCCGCGGGCCTCCTCTTCGACCAGTCCGGTGTCCGCGGTCGGCCCGGGTATTCTGAGGTGATCGATGCCGAGATCCCGAAAGAATTCCAGATGCTTGGCCAAGATTGCAAGCGGCGGATCTTCGTTCACGACTTCGCCAGCCCAAGCTCATCCAAAAGGTACTCCCGATTGCGCCAATCGGGCTCGACTTTGACGTAAAGCTCCAGGTAGACACGAGACACTCCAAGCAGTTGCTCGATCTCCTTGCGGGCCTCCGTTCCGATTTGCTTGATCATCCTCCCACCTCGACCGATGACGATCTTCTTTTGCCCGTCCTTCTCCACGAGAATCGACGCACTGATCCTGACGAACCCTTCCTCGCGACGAGACTCGTCGAACTCCTCCACCAGAACGGCGGTGGCATAGGGAAGCTCCTGCCGAGTGTGCAAAAGGACTTTCTCGCGAATGATCTCCGAGACCAGGAAGCGCTCGCTTTGGTTGGTAAGGAAGTCTTGCGGATACGCCGCCTCCCCCTCAGGCAACACTTCAATCATCTTCTCCAGCAACCGGTCGAGGTTTTCCCCGGTGAGAGCCGAAATCGGGAAGATCTCATCATAGACGCCTCGTTGAGAGAACTCCTCGATTAACGGCAACACCTTACCCTTGTTGATCTTGTCTACTTTGTTCAGCAGCAGGAATCGCCTGCAGGGCGCGCTCCCCACCAGCTCGACGGCGTATTCCTCACCTTTCCCCAACGGCTCGGAAACATCGATTAAATGAAGGATCAAGTCCACCTCACGCAAGGCCGCAAGCACCTCGGCCATCATCCGTTCGTTCAGCCGGTAGCCTGGACGATGAATCCCGGGCGTGTCGACAAACACGATTTGCGCCTCAGGCAAAGTCCGGACTCCAAGAATCCGCGTCCGGGTCGTCTGAGGTTTGTCGCTCACGATGGCCACCTTCCAACCCAGCAACTGGTTCAGCAGCGTCGACTTCCCGGCATTGGGACGCCCCACCAAGGCAACCTGCCCGAACTTCATACCTTAGATCTCACTTCCCAAAAACGCGCCTCGCGTGTCCAAACCCGAATTCAAACCTTAAGCTTCTGTTGCCGGCCGGCCCGGCGGTGTTCGGCACCGTGCGTCTCTTGACGCCTACCACCCTCGGCCGGCTTGCTTCCCAAGGCCGTGGACGAGCAGTCGAACATCTGCTTCAGACCGCACCTTCCGTCGCTTTCGGCGGCAGATGCTCCTGGAGCACGTCCCAGATCCGCGCGGCCAATTCCGGCTTCGGCCGCCGATCGAAAGCCCACCGGCGACCCGCCGCGTCAAGGACGATCGCCGCATTCCAGTCCGATTCGAAGCCTCGATCCCGAGCCGACACGTCGTTGGCGACAATCAGGTCCAAGTTCTTCTCTTGCAGCTTGCGCCGGGCGTACCCTTCCAGATCTTCCGTCTCGGCGGCGAAACCTACCAGGATTTGCCCGCGCTTTCGGCGCCCCAACTCCGCCAGGATGTCCGGCGTCGGCTCCAACTCCAGCAGCCAGCGCTCGTCGCCCTTCTTCCGTTTGTCCGTCCTGCGCTCCACCGGACGATAGTCGGCTACGGCGGCCGCCTTCACCACTACGTCCGAGGCTTCAAAGCGCTCTACGACCTCGTGCCTCATCTCTTCCGCCGAGCGTACGCGGACAACCTTCACTCCCGGCGGATCCGCCAAACCGGTGGGGCCGGAGACAAGGGTGACTTCGGCTCCCCGCCTCTGTGCCTCAGCCGCCACAGCGTAACCCATCTTCCCCGACGAGCGATTGGACAGAAAACGCACCGCGTCAATGTCTTCCACCGTGGGTCCGGCCGTCACCAGCACCCGTACGCCGGCCAGCGCCCGGGACCGACCGAGCAATTCGAGCACATAATCGGCAATTTCGGCGGGTTCAGCCAATCGACCTTCCCCGACTTCACCGCATGCTTGATACCCGACGCCCGGCTCAATCACGTGCACACCCCGCTCCCGCAACACCAGTAGATTGCGCTGCGTCGCCGGATGGCGCCACATCTGCACGTTCATAGCCGGCGCCACAACGACCGGCTTCGTGGTGGCCAGATATAAGGTCGACAGGAAATCGTCGGCGAGTCCGGCGGCGAATTTCGCCAGCGTATCGGCCGAAGCAGGCGCCACCAGCAGCACATCACTGTCCCTGGCCCAGCGAATGTGGTCGATCGAGCCGTCCCCGGGACCGAAGTCGTCCCCGAGGACCGGATGACCCGCCAGCTTCTCGAAGGTGAGAGCACCCACGAAATGCCTGGCATGCTCGGTCATCACGGCGACGACGTCCACCCCTTTCTGCTGCAGCAACCGCAACAGAACGACCGCCTTATAAGCGGCGATACAGCCGGTGACGCCGAGCAACACCCTCATTCTTCCGCCGCCTCGGCGCCTTCTTCTTCGACTTCAAGAATGTCCCACTCCACCAGCCCAGCCTCGGTCTCCTTGATGGCGATGTAGGCCGGTTTCTTGGACTTCACATCGATCTTCGGGGGAGCTCCGGCCTGAATCTGCTTCGCCCGCTCCGCCGCGACCAAAACGAAGCGGAATTTGCTGTCGAATTCTTTCGGAATCTGAAGTACCATCCTTCCACCCTCGCTTGTATTCTTCCGGGCCCGACGGCCCACGTTTACCCGTTCGGCTTGCCCTTGTCTTCCACACCGGCCGACCTTCGAGGCGATTCTTCCGGATAATCCACCTTGTTCCGGGCACCCCTCACGGACGGTCCGGGAAGCTTTTGCGTACCGATCACTCTCTGAAGGTCGCCGCAACCGCCTCGGCGGCCTCCCGTCTTCGCTCGACCCGACACCGGCGCGCGAGAACAACCGCTTTCAGTTCCTCCACGGCCGGATCTACTTCCCGGTTAATGATAACGTAGTTGTACTCCCTGTAACGTTCTATCTCCGACCGCGCCGCCGCCAGTCTCCGCCTGATCGCTTCCTCGCTGTCCGATCTGCGCTTCTTCAGCCGGTCCTCAAGCTCGCGACGGCTTGGAGGGAGAACAAAAATCAGCACGGCGGTCGAACAGTTTTCCCGTACCTGACGGGCTCCTTGAACATCGATGTCTAGGATCACGTCCTTACCGTCCCGCAAGCAGTCTTCCACGAACTCGCGTGACGTGCCGTAGCGGTAACCGTATACCTCGGCCCACTCGAGGAAATCGTTCCGGGCGATCCGCTCTTCAAATTCCTTCTCCGACACGAAAAAGTAATCCCGACCGTGCACTTCACCGTCCCTAGCCGGCCGAGTCGTATAGCTGACGGAAAACACGAGTTGCGGCACCTGGTCCAGCACACGGTGAATCAGCGTGCTCTTTCCGGCGCCGGAAGGGGAACTCACTACGAACAGTTCACCGTTACTCGACATTTTGCACCTGCTCTCTCAGCCGCTCGATCTCGGCTTTAGCCTGGACCCCCAACTCGCTGACCTCCGTCAGTCCAGCTTTGGACAGGATCGTGTTGACCTCGCGATTGAGCTCTTGGCAAAGAAAGTCCAGGTCTTTGCCTACCGCCCGCTCATCCGAAGAGGCGATCAATTCGCGAAAACGCCGTCCGTGGGTAAACAGCCGATTTAGCTCTTCGGTAATGTCGCTCCGCTCGATGTACAGCAAGACTTCCTGAGCCAACCGGGCCGGCTCGATATCGACCTGGTCACCCCACGCCGCCAGCCTCTCCCGCAGGCGTTGCTCGTGGAAGGACGGCACCCGGTCCGCTTCAAGGGCCATTTTCTTCACGAGATCCTCCAGCCTCTCGAGATGATCCGAGATGACACGCTGCAAAGCGGCTCCTTCGCTCCTTCGGGCGGCTACCAACGAGTCGAGGGCGGAACGGAGAGCGTCCAGAAGGGGAGAGCGGATCTCCTCGAGTGCGGCAGGCTGCTGCACCGTCACCCCCGGGAGAGACAGCAGTTCTCCAACACTCAGTCGCCCCGTCGCTCCCAGAGCGCGCATCTGTTCAGCCGCTTGCAAATAGCCGACGACCAGCGGCTCCACCACCTCCATTTCACCCGGAATGAAGCCCTTCCGGTCGGCAAATACTTCAACCCGGCCCCTCCGCACCCGCTCCCGAACCATTTCTTTGATCGACGACTCCAGTTCGAGCCACTCGCGGGGAAGATGAACATGACAGTCCAAAAACCGCGAGTTGACACTTCGCACCGTCACAGACACTTGCATTCCATCGACTTCCACTTCGGAGTACCCGAAGCCCGTCATACTATTCACCGTAGTCCTCCACCGGTTGCATCGACTCCACATCGGCGAACTGAAGTTCGTTTAGCCTACGATAGATCCCCGAGCGGGCCATCAACATTTCATGGCTTCCGACCTCCACAATCCGCCCTTGGTGGAGAACCACGATGCGGTCAGCCCGGCGCACCGTAGAGAGACGATGGGCGATTACCACACTTGTACAGCGCTGCATCAGGTTCTCAAGCGCAGAGCGCACCAGTAGTTCCGACTCGGAATCAAGGGACGAGGTGGCTTCGTCGAGCAAGAGAATCGGAGCTTTCTTCAAGATGGCCCGGGCAATTGCGATACGCTGACGTTCGCCGCCCGAAAGACGGTGACCCCGCTCTCCGACTACCGTATCGTAGCCGTCAGGTAAACTCATGATGAAGTCGTGGATGAAGGCGGCCCGGGCGGCCTCCTCCACCTCTTCCTGCCGGGCGTCGAAGCGACCGTAGGCGATGTTGTTTCTCACCGTATCGTCAAATAGGAAGGTTTCCTGGGTCACCAACGCCACCTGGGAGCGTAAGGAACTCAGCGTCACCTCTCTTAAATCCCAGCCGTCGATCGTGACACTCCCACTGGTAGGATCGTAAAAACGCGGAATCAAACTTACCAAGGTACTCTTACCCGCTCCGCTCATCCCGACGAGGGCCAGCATTTCCCCTTTCCGGATCCGCAGATCGATATCGCGCAAAACCGGCAACTGGGGATTTTCTGGATAGGCGAACCAAACCCGATGAAAGCGGATCTCTTCCCGGAAAGGCGGAAGGTCGGGAGCGCCGGGCACTTCTTTCACTTCGATACGAGTATCCAGAAGCTCGAAAACCCGCTGGGCGGAGGCGAACGTCTGCTGGAAGAACAGATGCATTCGAGACAGCTTTCGCACCGGTTCGTACAGGCGAAACAGGGCGGCTACGAAGACCACGAAAGAACTGAGGGCGAACCCCTGGCCGAGCTTATAGTTGAAGTACAGGAGAAAAGGCACGAAAGCGGCGTACCCGATGAACTCGATCAGCGGGGAGCCCAAAGCCTGCATCCGCGCCACCTTGAGGTTCGATCGGACCAGGCGCTCCAGTAGTCGCCGGAGCCGATCCTTCTCCCACGTCTGCGCGTTGAACGCCTGGACGATCTTCTGTCCGGAGACGGTTTGCTGGAGAACATGGGACAAGTCGTACAGGTTCTCTTGGCTGAGCAAACTGTCCCGTCGAATCTTGCGGCCGAGCCGAAACGTGATCAGCAAGACTACCGGAGCGATCGCAAACGACAGAAGCGCCAGCTTCCAGTCGGCGTAGAAAACCAAGCCCAGGAAAAAGATCAGAAGAAAGATCTGGCGGATGAAGTCGGTCAGCCGCTTCCCCACGGCTTCGTGAAGACGCTCCGTATCGGTGATGATGCGGGTCATCAGCTTCCCGGTGGAAAACCGGGAGAAGAAAGCCAGTGATTGATCCAAGATATGGCCGTACAGATCTTCCCGGAGCGTGGCTACCAAGCGCTCACCCGCGTAATTCAAGGAGTAATCGGCGACGAACAGGCAGACCCCCTTGACCAGCGAGAAGATCACTAAGAACAAAGCCACCTTGCCCAGATAGGAATCACCTTCCAGCCCCAACCAAACCCGCAAAAAGTCAAACTTGCCCCCGGCGGCGGCGGCACTGGGTGCGAGTTGATCGAAGATCGGCGCCAAGAGGCTGATGATGAGGGCTTCCAACAAACCGCTGACGATCAACAGAAAGGTTGAAGCGACGAGGAGAGGCACGCGGGGACGCAGATAAGGGACTAGGCGCTTGAGTTCTTTCATTCGGCCTTCCTTTCGTCATCCCTGCCTACCGGGACGCCGGGCTCACCTTGGGAGCGGACGACTCTTTGGTGCACGCCGCTCATTCTACCCGCCTGTGCCTCAATAAATACAATCGCCTCAAACGATCAGGACGCGGATTCTTCGAAATGGAAACCAAACCACCGAAACAACCGGATCGAGTTCCGCTGCAAGCTTCCTGAGGAGTCGCAGTTTCCCGAAGGTTTTTCCACAAGCTTTGCATATCGCCGACGACGGACCGTCAGCCGTTCAAACCGCGAGAAGACCTCACCGCCGGCGGGCTCGGCCCACCGAATCCACGTACCGCAGCGGATTGTTGGGGACATCATAGTACCCGGCCTCATTCGTGCCGCGTGACCCGTGTGCTACGGGCATCCCGAGGGCGTCTCAAAAATCCAAATTGGCAGCAGTGGCATACTCCTAATCGGCACTTCGGTAACCCGCACCACAACATCTTGTAGGCCGGCCAGCGGACAGAGCCTTTTTGAGACGGCCTGATCCCGGCCCATGCTACTGCGTACGGCATACGGCTTCTTTCGTAGCGCGTGGACAGGCCGCCGGACCGGAGGACGGCCGTCTCGGCCGTCAACGCAAACCGTGGGAGAACCGCCTTCCCGCAGTCGCAGGCGAGACGCCTGC
>Ga0116188_1003933_pt1 | contig 10687 bp, 8 predicted proteins | sample AD_JPNTR2_MetaG_FD_89807 | JGI IMG/M metagenome (GOLD analysis project Ga0116188, IMG submission 89807) | Active sludge microbial communities of municipal wastewater-treating anaerobic digesters from Japan - AD_JPNTR2_MetaG | ecosystem: Engineered > Bioreactor > Anaerobic > Digestate | place...
ATGCTGATAAGGAAGTGCGGCCTCAGGCGGCCTGCCATCTCCACCCTTTCCGAAAGCAGCACCCCGGTGTCTTTACGCCGGGTCATGTGGACCTCCGCGCCGGCTTTTTTCAGCATTCCCTCCAGCCTCAGCGCGATATCCAGGTTCACATCCTTCTCCCTAAGTCCCCCGGGACCCGTGTTGTCGCCGTCTTCGCCCCCGTGCCCGGGGTCCAGTATAAATACCTTCCCGGCAAGCGGTGCATCCCCGCCGCATCCCCTTACGGTGATTATATCCACCCCGGTAAAATAATAATCAATGATTTCCCTGTAGCTTTTGCCCTCCGCAGCCATGGCGGCTGCGCCGTACTGGCACATCCCAAGGCCGTGGCCGCTGCCGCCGCTTATAAACCTCAGGGTAACCGGTTTCCACCCGAACCTGGTGGATGTAAGCCCCAAAAGGTCCCTCACATCCGAACCCTTGAAATACTTGCCGCCTATCCTTAGGCTTCTTATCCTGCCTTCGCCGTCCCGGTCTATTTCCTCAATCAACCCTTCGATGGGAGAACCCTTAACCGAGTTGAACCCGTCCGCCCTTATGCCGAGCCTCTGTTCTATCTCTTCAATGGTAAGGTCCCTCTGCTGCTCCCATGCCGGCGAACCCTTGCAGTAGCTGCACAGTACCTTCCTTAGATAAACCACCCTGTTGCCGGTAATGTTTTCGGAGTTTTCGGTGGCCCCGCCGCAGCATAGGTGGAAATGGGCCCTTATGGGCCTTTGGTTTACCACGATTATTTCACCCCGGGTGCTTTCCACCGCTTCTTTTATTGTTGCCCATTTTTGGCTGTTTTTATCCATGCTTTCCACTGCTTTATTCGCCAAGGACAGCCACTCCATGCAGTGCCCGCCATCGCATAGGTCTGCGCCCGGGTACAGGCTGCAGCCCCTTCCGTCATAAACCGGGAGCTGCCGGGCAATATTGGTCCTGACGAGGACAGCCTGGGCTTTCAGCGCCTCGCCGTCCAGCCCGTCGGGTATACTGGAGGGCAGTATTTCCGCCACCAGGGTCTCAAGGGGTACTACTTCCATCCTTTTTTCATTCTTCCTGTACACCCTTAGGTCAATATCGCTGTGCTTTTTCAACCCCCTTACCCCCTCCGCGCCTTGGTCCGGCCTGTCCCGGGCAAACCTTCCCTGTATTTGCCCCTTGTCTGCAGTCCCCCGATCCCCTCGATACCGGTTATGGTTTTGGATACGAGGTCCTCCACCGATACCACGCTGTCAACGCTGGAGCAGGCAATTTTTTGGCATACGAATACAGGGTCAAGGGCGTGTATAAGAACCCTTTTGGGAGAACTGGCATAGTTGGCCCCGGCTTCCAACAGGGCCTCGAAATGGGACTGGCACGCCCCCGCAAAAATCACAAGGTCGTCGTAGGAGGATTCGAACTTCCTTGCCTCCTTCACGGCAGCGACGTAGTACTTTGAATTCCTGTAGCTTTCTATATCGTTTATGTCCCTGTTCTTTTCAATTGCATCGTGGCCGGTAAGCACCAGTATGTCCGGAAGATATTCCCTTAGCATTTGGCCCACCTCCTGGGGCTGCCGGCTCTCGGGCACGTGCTTACCCTCCACGTTAAGGCCCATTTCCCTGTAAGCCTCCATGCACATATCCAGGTAGTCCCGGTCCCCGTCCAGGTGCAGGATCCGCCCCGACCTGCCGAAGGTTTTTGTGCCTCTATATAAAAAAGCGTTCCTTATGCCTCTGGAATGTACCCCCGCCTTTCCTTGGCGGGCAATGCCGTCCATGCGCTTTCTCACGGCACGGCGGTTGGAAATCTCGAACTTGCGAAGGTCACTGCCGGTCTGAAGTTCCAGGTCCTCGCCGGGGGCATCCACCAAGATTCGCATGTTTACCCCCTTCAATATATAAACCGTTTCCTTGCCGGATTGGTTGATAATATCCGTAACCTTGAAAAGGATATCGCATTTATAGGACTTTCGTGCAACCAGGTCTCCTATCTTTATTTCGCTCACACCCATACCTCCCGGCATATTATTTAATAGATTGATTAGTATATACTATGAAGGGCGGTAATGGTATGTGCCCTTTGACCAACCGATACCGGGCACCGGAAAAAAATAATGGCAATATGTTAAGGAGTTATATATAATAGAATAATAAGCCAATATTTCGTTAGGTGAGGCTCCTGTACAGATAGACGCTGCTGCCCGGAAATGTCGAGAGACACCAACGGGTCAACAGGTTTTACCGGAGTAAGGTTTAACCTAATGCAGCTGGATCTGTTCCAAAGCTGTACAGTGTCAAAACTCAACGAGGGGAAGCCCATTATAAAGCTTCTTCCCGTTTGAAGAAGCTTATTTTTTCCCTTGCTGTGGGCAGGGCACCGGACGGCTTCTAAAGCTTTCACCGGGAAGGGAGGTATATGGTATGCAGCATTTAAGGGAGCTGTACAGGCAAAAGAATTTCCAGCAGCTTATAGAAGAGCTTAACGGTCTGCATGAGGCGGACCTGGCAGAGTACTTCAAGGAATTGGACGGCGATGAGAGGATTATACTGTTCCGTTTCCTGAAGAAGGACCTGGCTGCAAGGGTGTTTTCGTACATGGAAAAGGAAGAGCAGATGGGTCTTATCAACGCAATAACCGACCACAGCCTGCGGGACCTGCTGGCCGGCCTGGCCTTTGACGACAAAATAGACCTGTTGGAGGAAATGCCCGCCAACGTGGCAAAAAAGATACTGCAAAATGTGTCCAAGGAAGAGCGCAAAATAATAAACCAGTTTTTAAAATTCCCGGAAAACTCCGCCGGGTCCATTATGACCATAGAATACGTGGACCTGAAGGAGCATTATACCGTGGCCTATGCACTGGACCACATAAGAAAGACCGGCGTAAACAAGGAGACCATATACACCTGCTACGTGATTGACGGCAACAGGCATCTAAGGGGCACCGTATCCCTCAAGGATATAATAATGGCGGACCCCGACATAACGGTGGGAGAACTGATGGAGGAAAAAACCATCTCGGTACAGACCACCGACGACCAGGAAGAGGTGGCGGCCCTTTTTAAAAAATACGACCTGCTGTCGGTACCGGTTTTGGACCATGAAAACAGGCTTATAGGCATAATAACCATAGATGACATAATAGACGTAATAGAAGAGGAGGGCACCGAAGACTTTTACAGGATGGCCGCCATGGAAGCCACCGAGGACGATTACCTTTCAACCGGGGTATTCACGCTGGCCAAGAAAAGGATTTTGTGGCTTATGGTGCTTATGGTTTCCGCCACCATTACCGGCAACATCATTGGCCACTTCCAGGCGGTACTACATTCGGCGCTGAGCCTTACCGTTTTCATTCCCATGCTCATGGGTACCGGGGGCAACGCAGGGGCCCAGTCTTCCACGCTTATTATAAGGGGTATGGCGGTGGGAGAATTAAGGCGCGGGGATGCCCTGAAGGTGCTGTTCAAGGAACTGAGGGTATCACTGGTGGTGGGTGCCGCCCTGGGTATTGTCAATTATGCGAGGATAATACTGTTTGAAGGGGAAAGCGCAACGGTTGCGCTGACCGTGTCCATCACGGTTTTCCTTACAATAGTTCTTGCAAAGCTTACCGGCTCGATACTGCCCATAGTCGCAAAGTCGATAGGCCTTGACCCGGCGCTTATCGCGGCGCCCCTGCTTACCACCATCATAGACGCCATGGCCCTTTTGGTGTATTTCAATATTGCCCTTATGATACTGGGCCCGTCACTTGGGGCCGGATGAGCCGAACCTTTAGGACAGAATGCTCCGCTTTTAAAAGGCGGAGCATTTTTTGCCGCCGTAATGTATTTGATGTCGTAAAGACTCGTTTAAAGGAATTTTCAGGTTTTTATAGAAGTAATAAAATAAGGAGGTAATAAAAGTCATAGGGGGTGTACCGATGTTGAAAATCGGCGTTATGGCTGTTTTGAACTTGGCTGTTCTCTCACCGGACGATTTCTGGATACTTGCCGCGGCGATGGTGGTTTTGGCTGTCGTTTTTTATGTGCTGCTTGTTCATCCACGGGATAAAGCCATAAAAAGAATAAGGGACAGCCTTGAACTTATCGAAAAGGGTGACATGCTCAGGAAACTGCCGGAGGACCTTAGGGGGGACTACAAGAGGGTGGCGGTTTCCATGAACCGGATCCTGTTCGACAGTAAAAAATTCATGGGAAATATACTCACCTCCTCGGAAAAGACAAAGAACTATGTCGAAAGCCTGCTGGTGAACGTAAACGACACCAACCGCTCGGCGGAGGAAATAGCCATCAGTGTGTCGGAAATAGCGAGGGGCATTGAAGCCATATCAACTGCTGCAGCCCAGACCATGGACAGCATCCGGGAGATGGCCGGGTCCACCGAAGGGATTGAGGAATCTGCCGGTAAGACTTTGGAAGAATCAATGAAAATGCAGCAGACGATAAACAGCAGCATCCAAAGGCTGTCCGACCTGGTGGACAGGATTCGCGCCAACGCTGACATCAACGCCAACCTGGCCCGGGAAGTGGCTCTGCTGGAGGAGTATGCAAAGCAAATATCCGGTATTACAATGGAGGTAACGGATATAAGCGACCAGACAAACCTATTGGCGCTCAATGCGGCCATAGAAGCAGCCAGGGCCGGGGAACAGGGCCGGGGCTTCGCGGTGGTGGCGGATGAAGTGAGAAAGCTTGCAGAACAGTCAACCGCCTCCGCGGCCAGGATAGACAAGCTGGTGGGTACCATTTCAAAACAGGTGGCCCTTGTTTCGGAAACCATGAAAGACCAGGCCGCCAAGGCCAAGGAGGATGTCAGCCTGGCGGATATGTCAAGGGAAGACTTTAGCAAGGTGGATGAGGTAACAAACGCCACCGTCCTTTCCTTCCGGGAGGTCCAAAACCTAACGCAGCAGTTGAAACAAAGGGCTGATGAAGTGGGATCGCTGATGGAAGACATCGTAGCATCGGTACAGCAGTCGTCGGCGGGAGCCCAGCAGGCGGCAGCCGGGGCCCAGCAGCAATCCGCCGCAATGGCGCAGGTGCTTGAACTCATTACAAACCTCGATGAAATGGCAAAGGAGCTGGACGACAGCTTTAAGGAATACAAAAAGGGATTGCGGCTTACGGATGACCAAAAACAGCGGGTGGAGGAAGCAAAGGCCGTCGTATCACGGCTTATAGAGGCCGCCCCCTTTGAAAACATGGACATAAACGGTATAGATACCCTGCTGAAACAGTGCAAGGCGGACAACGAGAATATAGAACTGCTCGCATTCGCTAACGCCGACGGCAGCCTCCAGGCAGCAACGCTGGATTCACTAAAGGGCGGCAGCATATCCCACAGGAATTATTTCCGGGAAGCCATAAAGGGAACAACCTATATTACCGAGCCCTATATATCCTTCGCGACCAACGACTTTTGCATAACGGCGGCAATCCCGGTGAAAAATTCTTCCGGCGCAATTACCGGTATACTGGTAACTGACGTGAATATTTCGAAATAGGCAAAACAAGGGAGGGTTATCCTCCCAGTTCAGCCGGGTTTGCCAGCGCCCCGGTTTTGGCGTCCACGTAGGCAAGCCAGTACCCGCAGTCCCCGGGGATGCGACTCTCCCCCTTAAGGGGGCGCCACTTTAAAAAACCGTAAGCCTCCATCTGCATTTGCGCCTGGGTATGGTAAATGCCGGGAATGCCGTAGATATAATACCCGATGCCGCCGTTTCGGCGGTACTTGACCCCGAAAAGGTAATCGTAGCTGTTAATACGCCACCAGCGGCAGTCCTGTTCAGGCTGCTCAAAGGGCTGCACGCGGGGATAAAGACTAAGGGCTTCCTCTATAATCCTTTCAAGGCCGGAATGCTTCGCCGCTTCCGGTCCTGTTTGTTGTAAGCCCGGAACCGGCTCACCCTCCCCAAGGGCTTCCGGCGCCTGCTTCGGCTTAAGTGTGCCCGGCTTTGCAGCCATATCCTTAGGCACGGGTATATGTACTGCCTCCGCCGTTTCCGGGTGCCCGGCCGGCTGCTTTGCATCCACGGCTTCTTCGGCTGCCGTTGCACTTCTTTGGGGTTTCTTTTCCGTTTCCGGGGTTTTTTGCGCTTTTTCAGCGGCGTCCCCTTCCAGGCTTTTGCGTAATAGTTCCTTCCAGTCCTTCCTCGGTTTACCCGTATGCCCCGACAGCGGTAAAACAATCCCCGGCGCCCGGTCATCGGGCCTTAGGGCCATAACCCCGAATACGTCAAAACTGTCTATATCGTACCCGGTTCCGCCCACGTTGTCGGCGTCAAACCGCCAGGCGCTTTCTCCCCTCCCCCTTCCGTCGACCGGTATTGTCCCGGTAACTATAAAGGCCGGCCCTTCGCTTGCACCTATAAACCCCTTGTATACCATGCCTTCGTCCTTTATATCCCTGAGGTTTTGAACAAGCGAACTAAGCAGCCCTGCACCGCCCTTTAGCTCCAGTTTTAGAAAACCCGCGGGCTTTTTGCCCGGATCCTTGCCGAAACCGGCATCCTCCTGGTACAGCATCAGGAGCTGCCGGCGATAGTTCCTCGCAGCCGCCACTTGTTAAGACCCCCTCCACGAAAAATAAAGCTCTGTTACCATTATATTCGCGGGGGAGGGAATTAGTTACTTCATTTCCCGGTATATGTGGTCCGCGAGTCGGCAGAATTCGTCAATGGAAAGGGTCTCGCCCCTCCTTTTGGGGTCTATGCCGGAAGCTTCCAGCACCTCGCCAAGCCGCTGCTTGTCAAGGGTCGCAAAAGCGCCCCCCAGGGCGTTGAGCAGCGTTTTGCGCCTCTGGCCGAAGGCGGCCTTAACAAGCTTGAACAGCAGCGCCTCGTCCTTTACCGAATACCGCGGCCCGGGCTGTACGTCCAGCCTTACTATCGCGGAATCCACCTTTGGAGGCGGCAAAAACACCGTTGGAGGGACCTCGGCCACCATACGGGGCTCCGAGCGGTACTGTACGGCTATGCTTAGGGCCCCGTAGTCCTTGCTGTCCGGCTGTGCGCTCATCCGGCGGGCCACTTCCTTCTGGACCATTATTACAATCCTCTGCAGCGGCAAATGCTGCTCCAGCAGTTTCATTACTATCGGGGACGTCACGTAGTAGGGCAGGTTTGCGACCACCTTAACCCTTCCGGTAAAATGGCTGTCCCATAGGGCCGCAAGGTCCAGGCCCAGTATATCGCCGTTTATCACCTCGACGTTGCCGAAGGGTTTCACGGTGCACTCCAGCACCGGCACAAGCCGCCTGTCAAGCTCCACCGCCACCACCTTGCCGGCCCTTGAAGCCAGTTCGCGGGTAAGGGTGCCTACGCCGGGACCGATTTCCAGTACCTGGTCGTCCTTGCTTATGTCCGCCGCCGCCACCATTTTTTGCAGTATATTCTTGTCCACAAGGAAATTCTGTCCAAGGCCCTTGCTGGGCTTTATCCCGAACCTTTTCATGATTTCCCTGGTCTCGTTATAGGTAAATCCGCCCGTCATATCCTCTTCCCGCCCTTTCAAATAAAATAAATACTCAAGTCCCCTCTGCCCCGCCCGGGAGTTTGGTTAATTCTCCCGATTGGGCTGCCGGCCCTTTGCACCCCGCCAAGCAGCCGGTAACTGGGCTTAATAAAAAAAAGGGACAAAGAACCGTCCCCTGTCCCTTTTTGGCTATTCCAGGATATAGACCAGCACGTTCCGCCTGCCGTATTTTTTCACGACCTCGGGGGACTCGAAATACAGGTCTATCTTGTTCCCCTTTATGGCCCCGCCGGTATCCTCGGCACTGGCAAAGCCGTAATCGGGTCTTCCGTCCAATGATTTGATGTACAGCTTGGTTCCCAGCGGTATAACCTTCGGGTCCACCGCCACCACCCCCGGCCTCACCCTTGTGCCGCTGCGGGTTATCCCGTACTGCGGATGCCCGGGGTTTTTGCCGGTGCTTTCAAAGGTGGCGTCATAGGCGGTGGAGGACATAACCATGGCCTTTTTGAACCGCACGGTACCCCTGGAAGTCTCTATGGAATCTATAGTGCCCCTGGATACAATCCTGTTGGAGGGCTCCTTCAAAAGCTCTTCCTTCACATTTTCGCGGCTTACTTCCTCGCCGTCATGATAGGTAACCCTTATCTCCCGGCTTGATTTGCCGCTCTCCCCCTTTTGCAGCACTTTCTCCATGCCCTTGTACATGGTGTCGTCGTACTTCACCACCGTCTCAAAGGGGATTTCCTTCTCCTCGGTCAGTATTTCATGGGTTATCCTTACCACCCTTATTCTCATGCCGCTTTCTATGGGGCTGTCCAAACCGGGCTCCACCAGGTCCTGGTCGCCCAATCGGACACCCGCCCCGCCTAAGGCATCGGCCACGGTATCGGCGGCCGTTCTAAAGGGTTTTACCTCCCCGTCGGCTATTATAGAAACGGGAACCGCCCTTTTAATGGTTATCTCCAGATGGTCCTTTAAGGGGGTTTCGGGTTCCGGGACCACTATATCCCCGTCCTCCAGCACTATATCCCTTTTATCCAAAATTTCCGCCACGGTGCTTTCAAAGCAAAAAACCTGTACAGTATCTTCCCCGTCGACAATGGTAACCTGCTTGCCCAGTAATCCCAGCAGGGCGGCCACAGCCAGCAGAGCGCCCAGCGATACCAGGACAATTTTATTTTTCCTTGTCACGGTTTTTCCTCCATTCTTTTACAGCCTTTATTGTATTATTTGCCTTTGTCAGCCTATGTATTCGTTTTAGAACCAAGGGTGCCATTATAATGGTAATTATACCAGAAACATGCCCCCATTTCCCTGGAATAATTATACAGGCATTTCCGGCTTAAGTCCACTGGAAAATTACATGAAAAACCCCGGCATGAAAAGTCCGGGGTTTTCATTCTACATGTCTTGTTTATTCATTGGCCGGTACCGAAGGCATGCCCAATCCGGGTACATACCCCGCCGCCGGTCCGTAGTTCGCCATTGGGTCATCATAAGGCATATGTCCCATGTGATGGCGCATGCACTGATGGATGCAGCGCAGTACGGCGCAGCAGTCCATACCTTTTTTGGGCGGCATCCAGGGGTCAAACCCTTCCCAGGGACAGGGTCCCGGGCCGGGGCCGTATCCGGGGCCAAAACCCATCCACTGGTCGTCCCACGGCATATCCCAGTATCCGGGGCCATTCATACCCCCGTTGTTCATTGCCGAATAAGGCCATCCTGCCATGTGGTTCCACATATTATCCAATTAACAGTTCCCCCCAATCACCTTTACTTCAGTACCATTATATGTTTAACAAGAAAGGTAGTGACGGGAATCGATACCAAAAAGCTTCCGGGTATTGTCAAGGACACACTCCATTAACGCGTCCAGGTCCATATTCTTAATCCTGCCAAGCTCTTCGGCTACAAACTTTACATTACCGGGATAGTTTCTTCTTCCCCTTAGGGGTACCGGGGTAAGGTACGGGCAGTCGGTCTCGACAAGCAGCCTGTCGGTTGGGACGTAAGCGGCCACCTCCCTTACTTTCCTTGCATTTTCGAAGGTTACCGGCCCCGCAAAGGAAATGAAAAAGTTCATGTCCATGCACTCCCCGGCGGTTTCCCTGCTGCCCGAGAAGCAGTGCATAACGCCCCCCACCTCCCATGCCTTTTCTTCCCTCAGTATGTTTAAAATATCCCCATGGGCTTCCCTGTCGTGTACAATTATCGGCAGCTTCAGTTCCCTGGCAAGGGCTATCTGCTCCCTGAATACCTGTTTTTGCTTGTCGCGGGGCGAAAAATCGTAGTGGTAATCCAGACCTATCTCTCCTATGGCCACCACCTTTTCCCTGCCCGCCAGCGGCCGCAAAAGCTCCGCAGTGTTTTGGTCGGCGGTTTTGGCGTCGTGGGGATGTATCCCCACCGCAGCGTATATTATGGGGTGCGCCGCTGCCAGCGACAGGGCCTTTATGCTGGAGGACAGGTTGGACCCTGGGTTTATAATGCACACCAGGCCCTCCTCCACGCACCTTTTTATAACCTCTTCCCGGTCGCCGTCAAACCTCCTGTCGTCCAGGTGGGCGTGGGTGTCCACAAGCACTTTCCCCACCCCCTAGGTTATTTTCGAGCCGTTGGCGATTTTCTGAAGCAGCGTCACCACCGTCAGTTCCTCGTCCCCCGGGGTGGAAGCGGCAAGAATCATGCCCTGGGATTCTATCCCCATCAGCTTGGCCGGTTTAAGGTTCGCCACTATTACCACCTGTTTGCCCACCAGGTCCTCGGGGCTGTAAAAGTCCGCGATACCGGACACCACCTGCCTTGTCTCTTCTCCCATATCCAGCTTAAGCTTCAAGAGTTTCTTGGACTTTTCCACCTTTTCGCATTCCAACACCGTCGCAACCCTCAGGTCCACCTTTGCGAAATCGTCTATGGAAATGCAATTTTGCTCCACTTTGCTCTCCTCCTTGTCCTTGGATTCTTGCCCCGGCTGCGGTCCGTCTTTTTCTATCCTTGGGAAAATCGCTTCCCCCTTCCTTACCTTTATGCCGGTGGGCAGCTTGCCGAACTGCTTAATATCCTCCCACGCGGTGCCCTGGCCGTGGTCCATCCCGAGCTGCGTCCATATTCGGGCCGGGGTATTGGGCATAAAGGGGCTTATCAGCACGGATATTATTCTTATGCAGTCCGCCAGGTTGTACAGGATGGTGGCCA
>Ga0116188_1003934_pt1 | contig 10686 bp, 10 predicted proteins | sample AD_JPNTR2_MetaG_FD_89807 | JGI IMG/M metagenome (GOLD analysis project Ga0116188, IMG submission 89807) | Active sludge microbial communities of municipal wastewater-treating anaerobic digesters from Japan - AD_JPNTR2_MetaG | ecosystem: Engineered > Bioreactor > Anaerobic > Digestate | place...
CACCCGAACCTCCACAATGGCCTTCTTTTCGCCCATCTCCTTGATTCGTCCGCGCAGGATGAGGGGAACGCCGATAGGCGTGGGCCTGAGATAATCGACCTTGAGCGATGCCGTGACGAATCTGAGCACAGGCTCGGAGCCCATCTCCCGGCCCTGCCTCCGGTATGCCGCGGCCGATGCGGTGCCGGTGCCGTGGCAGTCGATGATCGAGGCGAGGAGCCCCCCGTAGACAAACCCGGGTATGGCGGTGTGATAGGGCTCGGGCGTGAACTCGGCGATGCTCTCGTCACCGTCCCAGAAGCTCCTGATCCTGTGGCCGTATTCGTTGAGCCTCCCGCACCCGAAACAGTGGCTCAGATCGTCAGGGTAGTAGTCCTGAAATCCCTTTTCGCGCATGACCTCCCCCTGTGCACACAATCATGGCGCCGCACGTGCAATTCCATCGATATGCCCGAGGATACCACAAGGCCCGGCCCTGAGGGAAAGCATTTTTCCACGGCCCGCCGCCTTTCTTCCGAAGGGCGGCCGCCGCTTCACGAGCAGGACGGATCCTCCCTGCTCCCCTTCCTGCACGCACCCTGGGGCATCCTGCATTCCTCACCCTCGAATTCCAGCTCCACTGTGGAATGCGCGATGCCGTGGCAGGACATGATCCTCCGGATCTCGTCCTTCAGGCACGCGAGGTCCTGTATGGTCTGGCTGCCTTTGAGCGCCGCGTGCATGGTCAGAACGTGGTTATATCCGTCCAGGGTCCAGACGTGGGCGTGGTGTGTGTCTGCGATGCCCGGGATCTGTCTGACCTCCCGTTCGATCCCCGGCAGGTCCACCTCGCGGGGGGTTCCCTGGAGGAAGATGTTCATGGTCGTCCTGAAGCCTCTCAGAACATTGTAGAGCACGTAGAGCGTGATGACGATGGAGAGAATGGGATCGATCACCGGGATCTGCCAGAAGAGCAGGACGAAGCCGGCAACGAGGATCGCAAGCCAGCCGAGCACGTCCTCCAGGAGATGCCAGGCGACGATCCGCGCGTTCATCCCCTTTTTGTCCCTGAGCCTGACGACGGCAAACCCGTTGATGAGAATGCCCGCCACGGCGAACGCGACCATACCGGGCGCATGGGAGAGCTGGGGATGAAAGAGGCGGGGGACGGCCTCGGAAAGAATGATGAACGACCCTGCCACCAGGATGATCACGCTGATCATGGCGCCCATCAGCGAAAAGCGCCGGTAGCCGTAGGAGAAGAGCTCGTCGCCCTGCCGCGAGGAGATTCGTTCGAAATACCATGCCGAGCCGAGCGCGAAGCTGTCTCCGAGGTCGTGCACGGCGTCCGCGAGGATGGCCATACTGTTCGTCCAGATCCCTCCTGCGATCTCCAGCAGGGCGAAGAGCAGGTTGAGGAAAAAGGCGAGCCGGATGCTTTCCGTCGCGCCGTGGTGGGAGTGCGCGTGCCCCCCGTTCTGAGAATCAGCATGTACGTGTACCATGCTTCTATTATAGGCATTCCGTCAATGATGGATAGTGTTTTTTCACACGGCTCGGGCAAAGATGCGCAGAAAACCTGGAAAGACCGGGGTGCGATGCCTGCCCCGGCCGGGCGGAAGCGGCCCTGCCTGTCGCACCCTCCCTGCAGAGGGTCGTGGCAGGCCGGACGGTCGTGCTCTTGACTCGGCGCATGAAATGGGCGATCATCCTGATGATACAGGATGAAATTCAAAGGGTGCGTCCCGGCGCAACCCGTGCGCCCGAGGTCATACAAGGGCGGCTCGAGGAAACGGACACCGGCCGCGAGGGGACGCTTTCACGCGGAGCAACGCGTGAGGGAACAGGAGGTATCCATGGTACAGGTACGGTTCGAAGACACGTCCGGCGGGCTCGATGCAGCCGTTGCGTCCATGTTCGAGGCCTTCGGCGGGGGACGCGGCCTGCTGAAGTCGTCCCGCGACGTTTTTCTCAAGGTGAACGGGATCGACTTCAAGCCGCACGTCTACACCTCTCCGGAGGTCGTGGCCGCGGTGGTGCGCTACTTCCAGAGGCAGGGGGCGCGCCATGTCTATGTCATGGAAAACAGCACCCAGGGCAATTTCACCAGGCTCGTGTTCGATATCTGCGGCATGAAGAAAGTCTGCGACGATACAGGGGCTGTCCCGGTGTATCTGGACGAGACGGCGGAGATCCCCATGTTTCTGCCCGGGCTCGAATCGTTCGTTCAGATTCCGGACTTCATTCACGAGCACCTGATCCGCAGGCGGCGGGAAAATCTCTACATCTCGATACCGAAGCTCAAGACCCATTCCATGACCACCGTGACGCTCGGCATCAAGAACCAGTTCGGCCTCATCCACCAGAAAAGCCGGATCGCGGACCACAACTTCAAGCTCCACCAGAAGATCGCGGACATCTACGCCAATATCCGGCCCGACTTCACGCTCATCGACGGGGTCGAGGCGACCAACTACGGCCATTACCCGGCGCTCGCCCAGGAGAAGCTGTGCGTGATACCCGTAAACGTCCTCATCGGAGGGCCCGACCCCCTGGCCGTCGATGTGGCGGCGGCGAAATTTCTGGGGTTTTCCTTGAGCGAGGTTGAGCATCTCAAGCTTGCGGCGAAATACGGCTTCGGCGAGTCGAGAATGGCGAAGATCGAAATCCAGGGCAGCGACATCTTCGACACACGCAGGCAGAAGCTGAGCTGGGACCTTCTGGAAAAGTTTCCCGCAGGGGTGAGAATCATCCGGGGCAGGACCATGTGCTGCACCGAGGGGTGCAGGCGCAACACCGAGGCCGTGCTCGAGGTCTTCGGCCAGGACTATGAGGGCAAGGGGAGCTTCACCATCCTCATGGGGAAGGGGATCGCGGGATCGGATGTCGCGGGCCTGAGCGGCCCGGTTCACATCGCGGGCGACTGCGCCATATCCGAGTGGTATCCGGAGCTCAGCCGAAAGCTCGGAAAGTCGAAGATCACCGTCTCCCCCGGATGCAACAACCTCGCGAAGACCATCGACGGCATCACCCGGTGGCTCCACATCCATCCGCTCAAGCTGGTGCCCATCAATCCGCTCAAATCCCTGGCGCTGCTCATTCAGGCCAAGCTCCACGGGTCCAAGGCGAACATCACGCAGGTGGTGAAGCTCTGAGTCACGCCTCGCAGGTCTGCTTTTTTTCCGGCCTGAGGGCCCGGTTCAGCTTGCCGCTGGAGAAGCCCTCGAGGTCGAGGGTGACGAAGAGGAAGCCCAGGTCTCTCAATGCCGAGACGATGAGCTCCTTGTAGGTGAGCGCCTTGTCCATGTCCTCGATCTCCACCACCGCGGTCTCCAGCGGGAAATACCTCACCCGGCACACGGAAAAGCCCAGCCGCCTCAGGAACGACTCCGCGCTCTCCACCCGTCTCAGGCGCTCGCGGGTGATCTCCATGCCGAAGGGGATGCGGGAGCACAGGCAGACGGTGTTGGGCTTCTCCCAGGTGGGAAGGCCTATCCGCCGCGAGTACTCGCGGATCTCGTCCTTGGTGACGCCGCACTCCACGAAGGGCTGCCAGATGCCGTCTTCCCGCGAGGCCCTGATGCCCGGGCGGTAGTCCTTGAGGTCGGATACGTTCATGCCGTCAGCGACGACGGCGATGCCCTGCCTGCCGGCCAGGCTTTTCGCAATGCGGTTGCGGATCTTTCTGCAGGTGTAGCAGCGATCCGGCTGGTTGCGGGAAAAGGCCGGGTCCTCCTCCATCTCGTCGATGGCGACCACCTCGCACGGGATGCCGATGAGCTCTGCGAGCATCCTCGCCTCCGCCGCCTCTTCCCGGTGTATGATGGGGGAGAAGAAGGTGAGCGCGCGGGCGCCGTCCTGCAGCACATCGCGGGCGAGCCGGGCGAGCAGCGTGCTGTCGAGGCCCCCGGAAAAGAGGACCAGGAGCTTCTTCCTGGCCTCGAGCGCCTTTTTCACGGCCTCAAACTTGTCCATTCATCCGTCTCCTGATCGACCTGAGAATTCTCACCGCGGCCGCGGCCGCGCCCACGCTGTTGCCGATGTTCAGCACCACGAGCCCCGGCACGCAGCTCTGAAGCATGGTGCGCAGCGCCGTGTCGCCCCCGCCGCCCAGCCCGTACCCGACAGGCGTGGGCACCGCGATCACCGGTTTGTCGGTGAGCGAGGCGATCATGGTGGGGAGGATCCCGTCCATGCCGGCGAAGACAATCAGAACGTCCGCCTCCCCGGTCTTGCGGATGCCCAGAAACGGCCGGTGCATCCCCGACGCCCCGAAGTCGAAGGCCCTGATCACGTTCACGCCGATCTCCTCCAGGAGCAGACCGCATTCCCCGGCATGGGGCGTGTCCGCGGTCCCTGCCGTGAGGATGCCGACGGTTCCCAGCCGCTCGCGGGGCGCCTCGCCGGAGGCCACCACCGCCAGTCCGCCGGCCCTGACTGTCCTGGCATCGGGGAACGCCCGCCTGAGAGCGTCCTCCAGCTCGTCGTCGATCAGAGAGACGAACGCGCGGCCGGCCTTGTCGAGAAAGCTGCGTACGATCCTCAGCACCTGGTCCGTGCTCTTGCCCCGGGCATAGATGACCTCGGGAAAGCCGGTCCGGTGGTGCCGGTGAAGGTCGAGCAGAAAATCCTCGCCCTGCTCATACAGCGCCCGGACGATCTCTTCCTGCGCGTCCTCGATCCCGATCTCCCCCCTGCTCACCTTTTCCAGCAGCTCTCTTATCACGGCTTCCTCCCTGTTGTATCTTCCCGGTGCATCTCCCCGGGGTTCGGAGAACCGCCGGAGGAGCCTTCACGGATCAGCCGCAGGACCTCTTCCCGCACCGAGGCGACGGGCAGGCCCTCCCGGTCGGAGATCCGCGCGAGGTCGCGGTATTCGATCTTGGCGCGCTTCGACCCGTCGGGCAGCGTGCTTTCCTTGACGCGCACCTCTCCCCAGCGTGTGCTGATAGTGTAAGAAGTACGCTCCAGCACCCTCCTTTCAATAGGATGAAAACGCGCGCCGATGGAGGTGGTGTGAGTCAGGAGACAGGCCATGACCTCTTCGAGACGCTCCGCCGGGCACACGGACTCGAAGCAGAAGCCGGGCCTGCCCCGCTTCATGATCTTCGGCACCAGGTGCGCGTCCAGGGCGCCCGCGTCAAAGAGCCGGGCAAGGGCGGTCTCGGTCTCCTCCGGGCTCATGTCGTCCACGTCGGCCTCCACCAGATACATGTGAGGGGCGTATCCTTGCTCCTTCGTTTCGCACAGGATGCACCGGCAGAGATTGGGCCATCCGGGGATCTCCCGGTCGCCGCAGCCGTATCCGACGGATTTGACCGTGAGGTCGGGCGGAGGGCTCCCGGGATCCGCCAGCGCGGCTATGGCCGCGGCCCCGGTCGGCGTGGTGAGCTCGTATTCGATGTCCGTGAACCGCACGTTCATTCCCTCCAGGAGCTTTACGGTCGCCGGGGCGGGAAGCGGAATGGTCCCGTGCATGGATCTCGTCGTGCCCGTGCCCAGGGGAACCCGGCGGCAGTAGACGGACCGGACCGACAGGTAGTCGATCGCGGCGGCGATCCCGACGATATCCAGAATCGAGTCCAGGGCTCCTACTTCGTGGAAATGGACCTCTTCCACGGAGACGCCGTGCACCTCGGCCTCCGCCTCGGCCAGTGCCAGAAAGATCCTGCCCGCCCGGTCGCGCACGGCATCGGGGAGCGGAGAGAGGATCGTATCTCTGATCGACGCATACGTTCTGTGCCCGTGGCTGTGCCCGCAGTCGAACGACAGGTCCAGGGCGGTGATTCCCTGAACGCTCCTGAGCGAGGTCTTCAAGGAGAAGCCGTCCACCGGAAGCAGCCGGAAGACGCTCTCCAGATGCTCCTTCGGGCACCCCAGATGAATCAGGCTTCCCAGCAGCATGTCCCCGCTGATTCCGCCGACGGGGTCTATGATCAGAATCCTCACGCATCACCTCCGGAATTGTCTGACTGTATGGTCAGAGACCGTATCCCACTTGTGCCATATTTCCCCTGCCGCAGACAATGCCTTTTCCCCCGGGGAATTTTTCACCATCCATCTTGTGTGCCCTCGATAAAAGGATTATGAATGGAGTCAATCCCGCCGAAAGAGAGGGTGAGGATTATATTTGTGAGGAGCAGCATGAAGATCCAGTGCCTTCTTATCATTGCCTGTTCGTTTCTGTTCATGGGGGCGGCCGCCCCGGAGGCGACCACGTACACGGTCCAGAGCGGCGACACCCTCTCAAAGATCGCGGCCATATACATGCCGTACACCGCTGCGTATACGAAGAAGGAGCTGATCGCCAGCATCAGGGCGATCAACCGGATCGAAGGCCCTCTGTCGATCGGCCAGTGCCTGAGCATACCGGTGGCCTGGAAGGAGCCGGTCAGACCCAGGACCGTTGCCAAGCCCAAGAACTTCCCGGCCAAGGGCCTCTATATGAACCCTTCGTCGGCCGGCACACGGTTTATCTTCGATTCCGCGGACAAGCTCAGGATGTTCGGGGGCAACACCATTGTCTTCGATGCCAAGGACGATATGGGGGCCATCACCTTTCCCAGCCCCATCCGGGCGAAGTACTGCCCCAACGAGAAATACCACCCGAACATCGAAGAGCTGCCGAAGCTGATCGAGTATCTCCACCGCATGGACATCCACGTGGCGGCGAGGGTGGTGGTGTTCCGCGACCCCATCATGGCGCGCAACCGGCCCGAGTGGTGCATCAACCGCGAGAAGCAGTGGCTCGACCCGGCGAACCCCGAGGTGCAGGAATATATCCTCGCCGTGATCAGAGAGCTCGTCGAGAACGGCGTGGACGAGATCCAGCTCGACTACATCCGATACTTTGCCGACGGCAAGACCACAACGGGCGTCGAGGGGCTCTCGCGCACGGATATCATTGCCTCGTTTCTGGAGAAGGTGCATGAGGTCACTGCACCCACGGGCGTTCTGCTCTCCGTCGACATGTTCGGGATCATCATCTGGCAGAGAGACGTCGACGTGCTCGTAGTGGGGCAGGACATCGCCAAGATGAAGCCCCATGTGGATATCATCTCGCCCATGCTCTACCCGTCGCATTTCAACGCGGGCTTCGCCGGGGTGAAGAACCCCGCGGACGACCCCTACCGGTTCATCTATAACGGGGTAAAGAGGATGATGGATCTCGTGGGCGACGAGGTGGTCGTCCGTCCGTGGCTCCAGTCGTTCCCGCTGCGGGTGACCAGGGGATTCGACGAGAGCTACATCCGGGCGCAGATCAACGCGTCCAAAGACGCCGGAGGAACGGGCTGGCTGCTGTGGAGTCCGGGCAATCACTACGGCGACGCATATATCGCCATGCAGAACCTCATGAGGCCGAAGGCAGAGGTTCGGCAGGCGGGCGAGGCGGAAGCCCAGGCCGCAGAGTCCGTCCATCCCGCTCAGCCCACGCCCGCAGGCGCCGGCGCGCACACCCCTTCGCCGGCGGAAACCGGCCTGCAGCACGAGGTGAAACAGCCTTCCGGGAACAATGACATCCCCGGGATCCAGGGCACGCGGGATCTCGAAACTCCGGCCCCACCGCAGGGCTGAGCATACGGACCGATCGGGGGTCGCCGTCCGATGATACGGGCTGCGGCCTCCTCCGCATCACAGCCCCCGCCCACCGGCGGTTTCCCCATGACCTGAAAAATGGTGGAATTTCAAGCTCCACAAGTGTATCATTCGCCCCATCTGGCTCGCACATCATTTGCACGTCCTGAACGAAGGAGGAACGTATGGATCTTGACGAGGCAATCACTGGGAGGAGGAGTGTCCGCAAGTACACCGACTATGCCGTGAGCGACGATGAGATCAGGGAGCTGATCGAGGCCGCAAGGTGGGCTCCGTCGTGGGCCAACACCCAGGTGTGGGAGTTCATCGCGGTGAGGGACAAGGGACTGATCGAGAAGATCGTGGGCACCTATGCCGAGAAAAACCCCGCCACCAAAGGATCGCTGAGCGCGTCGGTCCTCATCGTGGCGTGCGCGAAGACCGGGGTTTCCGGCTGCTATGACGGCAAGGACGTCACCAAGCTCTCCAACTGGTACATGTTCGACCTGGGCATGGCGGTGCAGAATCTCTGCCTCAAGGCCCACGCCATGGGGCTGGGAACGGTCGTGGTAGGGCTCATGGACCACGAGGCCTGCAGGAAGGTGCTGGGCGTGCCGGCAGGGTATGAGGTAGTCGCCGTGGTTCCGGTGGGCAGGCCGGCTGCGCCGGGCAAATCGGGCCCGCCGCGCAAGGAGCTTTCGGACTTCCTGTATCGCGACACGTTCGGCAAGGCGTTTTGAACATTGCCTGAAGGAGGGCGGGCCGTGGCCGACTATGGGGTGGATCTCGAGCGCAGGGGCAAGATCGCGGTAGTGACCTTCAACCGCCCGCGAAAGAAGAACTCCCTGGACGAGCACATGTGGTCCTGCATCGAAAAGGTCGCAGGTGACCTGTGGAAGAGCCTGCCCCGGGCGGTGATCCTCACGGGCGCCGGAGACGAGGCCTTCTGCTCAGGGTTCGACGTGAACCCGGAAAACCCCCAGGTGACGCGCCTGGCCGAGGCGGTGCAGAACCGCCGCAAGGCGCCCGCCATGGAGCTCATCCGGCGGATCAGGACCACAGCCGACAGGCTCGTGTGCCTGCCCGTGCCCGTGATCGCCGCCGTCAACGGGCTTGCCTACGGCGGCGGCGCCGAGATCGCCTCCCGGTGCGACCTGAGGGTGATGGACCCTGGGGCTGTGTTCTGCTTTTCCGAGGTGAAGCTCGGCCTCATGCCCGACCACGGAGGGGTGGTGGGGCTCACCCGGCTCGTCGGGCCTTCGAAGGCCGCGGACCTGATCCTCACGGGGAGAAAGGTGGGTGCCGGGGAGGCGCTCGCCCTGGGGCTGGTCAGCCGGATCAGCGCACCGGGAAAGGCGCTCGAAGAAGCGCTTGAGCTGGCCGGGGCCATCGCGGAAAACGGGCCCCATGCGGTGCGGCATGCCCTGAAGGTGATCCGGAGGACGCCGGACATGACCTGCGATCAGGCGCTTGCCCTGGAGACGCTGGAGGCGGTCGATCTCATCGCGAGCGGTGAGTGCGTTACCGGCATTGCCGCGTTTCTCATGAAGCAGAAGCCGGAGTTTCCCGACCCGGAGTGATCGGCCCCAACCGTCCCGGGCTTGGGGGCAAAATGATAAAGACGGCGTGATGGCCTTGCCGCCCTAGGCCGATCAGACCTCGCCATTCGGACGATACCTCATGAGCTTTGCTTCAGGGACTTCCTCTTCATCCCCTCCCGTCGAGGGAAGAGATGCAGGAGAGGGGGATGGTCAGCGTAGCGGACGGAATACGGCTGTCAGAGATCCCTCTCGACAAATGCGGCAAGTCGCCGCCGTCCGAGATCTCTGTCAGGCAGGCGGTATACGCCGGCCAGGATGTGCTGGGCAGTGGCCGCATAATAGCTGCACCAGCACGCGATGCCCAGCCACTTGGCCCCGTCTTCGATAAAGTATTGCCATTGGCCGATCCACAACAAAAGCCACGGCTCGAGAAGCACGTCTGTAATGACAGCCGCCGCAAAGAACCCCAGTGCGAGCAGGAGGATGACGAAGGGTGTCCGCAGGAGGATGAATCGCCAGAACGCTGCCAGATATGCAACCGTTGCAACGCCTGATGCCGCCACGACGGCATGCTCGTTCAGCCCGAGATGCCGGGGGGCGATATTTTCATGAAACTGGAAAAAATCGTCGAACAGGAGGTATGCCGTCAGGAGGGCTGAAAAGAGAAGAAACCGGAATGCATCCCGAGGCCCGGCTCTGAAGACGGCGACCGCCGCAAAGACGCATATCGCCACCGCCGCACACCACAGGAGGATCCCGAGATTCGAGACAATGCCCCACAGCGGCGGAATCTGCGCAAGAGCGGCGGCGTCGCGGGTCATGGCGGGTATGCTCACATCGAAGAGGATGACTGCCGCCGCCGTCACAGCCAGGACGGCAAGAGAGGGGACAAGGGTCATCAGCAGCTGCCGATAGAGTATCGTCTTCATATCGAAACCTCTCGTATCAGGATCTGGTGCCGTATTATGAGGTCCTGAAGACGCCTGGAGTTTTCATAACAGAGATCGTGTGAATGCGCCCGGCGGTGAAGCTCAGGTATTGCATGAAGTATTATACTGCCCGAAAGATCCGAAAAAGCAACCGGGCCTCGGAATCAGGGAAACACGGTCTCCGCCTGTGACGGGGCCCCATAAATGCCGGAATAAAGCCCCAGCTGAGCGGGACGGTGTGTCTTGGAGATGAAGATGGCCGCCGCAGGCTGGTAGTGAGGAATGGGCGCTTTGCGTTGCGGAATATCGTCACTGGCTTGGAGCTGAGGCGATAAGCACAGAATCATCCCGAGCAGCCGCCAGGTATTTCCATCAGCTTGAGACCCCATCTGACAGGTGTACGCCCTTTCTGAGGCTCTGTTTGGTCGGATCTCAAGCTGTCAGACGGTCACCTTAATAGTGGGTACCTGCCGCCTTGTTGGCTGCTTCCACGGACTGGTGAGCCATATCGATGGAGCGGCCGAGGGTGTTCATGACCTGGTCGGGATTGTGAAATCCCATGCCGTTCTCCGCTGCCACGATATCCCAGAACCACTGGGCCTTTCTGACGAGCTCCCGTGCCTCGTCCAGCCCCGCCTTGTCTGCTGTGGCCACTGCCGATG
>Ga0116188_1003936_pt1 | contig 10685 bp, 11 predicted proteins | sample AD_JPNTR2_MetaG_FD_89807 | JGI IMG/M metagenome (GOLD analysis project Ga0116188, IMG submission 89807) | Active sludge microbial communities of municipal wastewater-treating anaerobic digesters from Japan - AD_JPNTR2_MetaG | ecosystem: Engineered > Bioreactor > Anaerobic > Digestate | place...
AGAGATCGTTCTGCTCACGAATCACTTCTCCCTCGTGGCTTCCACCATATCAGCCATCTATAAAGACCGCTGGGAGATAGAGATCTTCTTCAAAACGCTTAAGGAAACCGAGATACGGATATCCTTTACCGACAATTTCAAGACCCTTGCAACCAGGGAAGTTATAGACAAGGCTATCCTCCGGAAAAGGCTTATCTTAAGCCTTTACGCCCTTGGTTCAAATGCCGGCATCAGGAGAATAAGTTCAGGTGACCATGGGGAAAGTTATAAGGATCTCCTCTATATCCGGCGCAAGTTCATAACCAAGGATAATCTTAGGAATGCAATTGCTGAGGTCGTGAACTCCATCTTGAACGTCAGGCGTAGCGAGATATGGGGAGAAGGAACTACATCGTGTGCCTCTGACTCGAAAAAATTCGGATCATGGGACCAGAACCTTCTTACCGAGTACCATATCCGTTACAGGGGCCCGGGCATTATGATTTATTGGCATGTGGAGAAGAAATCCGCCTGCATCTATTCTCAGCTCAAAGCCTGTTCATCCTCCGAAGTTGCCGCCATGATAGAAGGACTTCTCAGGCACTGCACGGAGATGGAAGTTGAGAAAAACTATGTAGATACCCATGGCCAGAGCGTAGTGGCCTTCGCTTTCTGCAAGCTTTTGGGTTTCAACCTTATGCCAAGGCTCAAGGCCATACATTCCCAGAAACTCTCACGTGTGGATGCCGGAGATGTATATACCAACCTGCAGCCGGTTCTTGTACGACCGATAAACTGGGAGCTTATACGCCAGCAGTATGACCAGATGGTGAAGTATGCAACCGCCCTTCGTCTTGGGACAGCTGAGACGGAAGCCATTCTGAAGAGATTTACCCGGAACAATCTCAAGCACCCGACCTACCTTGCCCTTGGTGAACTCGGACGGGCTGTCAAAACCATATTCCTTTGTGAATATCTCAATTCAGAGGCTTTACGCCAGGAAATCCACGAAGGCCTCAATGTTATTGAGAACTGGAATTCTGCTAACAATTTCATCTTCTTCGGCAAAGGAGGAGAAATATCCACCAACCGCATGGAAGAACAGGAGGTAGCCGTCCTTTCTCTTCATCTGCTACAGAACTGCCTAGTGTACGTAAATACATTGATGATCCAGCAGGTGCTGTCAGATAAGGAATGGTTCGATCTTATGACGCTGGAGGATTACCGAGCCCTGACTCCGCTTATTTATCTGCACGTCAATCCCTATGGGAATTTCAGGCTGGATATGGATGAAAGAATTCCTCTGGATTACTTGCCTTCAGATGCAGAAGCTTAAGTTCAAAATAACCCCGTTAAAACCGGGGTTATTTATCTCTTGTCTACTACGATATCTCTAATATACCTTTAAAATATGAGAGCTTATGATAGCCTCACGAGATCGACACTAGTGCTGCAAAGCTTCACAGTGCTGATATCACACCTATAACGAAAGAACGTATACAACTTTCCATTTGATAATTATGGTCATGGCCCGCCCGCCTGCACGCAAGGGTAAGGCCGCATGACTGTGTGTGGCCGCCACGGTCCTCCACTGCCCGCTACTGCACCGCTTCTTTGATCTTGGGCTCCATGTCGGGAGTTACATCAGCAGAGCGAGGCGGTATGGGTGCATTTCCTCGAAGACCGTTCCGCTCAATATCATCAACGAGCAGTTTCATCTCGGCGATCTCTCGCACTTGGCTTTCTATTATCACGTCAGCCAGCTTCCGGACACGCGGGTCCCTGATAGTCGCCTTTCGGGCATTGTTGATTGCAATGGAATGATGGGGGATCATCGACTTCATAAACGAAACATCCGCGACAAGGGCCTCGCTCCGGTTCAGGAGCAAAAGCGAAACAAAGGCAAGCGCCGCCACGGCAAGAATGGCAATTTTAGTCATGCTGCCTTTGTACATCGGCCACATGAAGCCGAGCATCACACCAGTCATGACGCATCCCATTACCAGCGAAGCAAGGAACCGATTGATGCTGAAAAAGGCATGATCCAGGGAGTAGATCAGCTGGTACATCAAGAAGAACATGAAGAATGTTGAAGTCCCGATCATCGCAAAGAACCGGCCCCAACCCATTTTCATCGTATCATTGTGCTTCTGCATTACTCAGTCTCCTTGTAAGCTGAGGAATCCGCAACGCTTTCCGATGGAGCGACTTGCCGATAAGGTAAAATATCTTTCACACGCTTAGAAAATCAAATGAAAGAGGCCACCAATTTCGAGAGAAGAGTGTTCCGCACAGTAAAGATATCAAGCACTCGAATGCACGGAGAAAAATTGTCAGCGAATCACACATCTGTACGTCAAAGGTCAACGCATCATGCCATGCCCCATTCCTGTCCCACCCATGCTCATTACGTGCTTAAACATTGTGGCGTGCATTCTTGTCTGCATGAGAATGAAGTCGAGAGCATCTCTACTGCTTTGATCCTCGGCATTTTTTATGAGCCACTCGTAACGGGGTATGAGGTCCGTCTCCAGGTTGTAGCCCGTTTTATACGCTTCCTGGAGGCGTGAGGTTTGCTTCACCGGAGGCACTTCAGAATCCGTAGGGATTCCATATGCGGAGAACAGTTTCTCTTCCCAGGCAATATGGTTGTTCTCCTGCCAAATGATCATGTGGTAGGGCATGTTTACTCCGTACTTGCTGCTGTCTGCCTCGTACTGAGCTTTTGACAGTTTTTCCAGGGCATACACCTGGCGGAAGTTTTTCACCCATTCCGCATTCTTTGGTGCGGGCAGTTTATCAGGGATACTCAGCTGCTGGTCTTGCCCTCCCATCATACCTCCGCACATAGGGCAACGGCCGTTGTTCCACTGGCCGCCTCTCCCCTGCATTTGAGCAGATAGACCGGTTGGAGAGAAAAAGGAAAAAACAAGTGCGAAACTAATGAGCTTCAGCAACAAAGGATAGACTTTCATTGGTTACCTCCATCATTAATGGAAACCTCTACTCACACACAAGTTGGTATCTTATGCATAGATAAAGATTACTCTTCAGGTGGATCTCATCAAGGCTGAATAATCTAGAGCGAACAAATCGTGAGGAACCCGCTTCAAAGAAAAGGCTTTAAGCTGACTCATGCCTTATCCGAGGATCATAACTTTTGTGTCCTAGGATGCTCTTCCTAGAGAAGCTGATCAGTTCTGCTATATTCAAAGATATCGTGATAGACATGCCTCTCCAGGTTATGGCTAGACTCTTGATTGACCACATTGTTAGAATTTAAGATTTTTCACCAACCGCAATATAAGCGAATCCGCCATACACTTCTTGCACAGAGACACTTGGAAAGTACCTTTTCAGCGCCTCCCACGGCTTTCTATCCATCAGATCGAGCGAAACGCCAAAGGGCTTTGTGATCAATACACCCAGACGTACCAGCCATAGCGGATACTTGTCCGGCTTTTTCAAATCTAATATTACGAAACGCCCCTGTTGAGCCATTGCCCTGGCCGCTCGTTCTATTATCATCTCGTACTCCGGTACCAAAGTTAAGGCAAACGCAGAGATGACTCCGTTGACATTGAGGGGAAATGAATACGTGGCTGCGTCGGCTTGTACCAGCGTAACATTGTGCCACCCGTTCCTTTCCACCCGCTCTTTTGCCTTTTCAAGCATGGCATCCGTCAGGTCTACACCGATGAGATGCCCGGATCTTCCTATTGTGTTCAGCAGGTACTGAAAATTAAGGCCGGTGCCGCATCCTATCTCGACCACGGTACCGCCGGGCTGCAGGTGCAATGTTGATACCGCCATCTTCCTATATTTTGTTTCTCGAAACCCGATCAAATAATAGAAATTGGCAGAGAGGTCATAATCGGCAGATCGTTTTCTGTACAGGTTTATGATCTGATTTTTAGTAAGAGCCATATCTCGCAGTCGGATATTATATCTTACATTCCTGCCATCTGGCGGCACGAACCGGCGCATGTACGGCATATGTTTGCACAAGCCTTCATCCGGTGGTCATTGGGATCGATGCTCTCACAGCTCTGTGCGCACTTGTCGCACATCTCGGCACAGACATCGCACACCTTATGAATATATTCTGAGCCCCGTAACATGAAATCTGCGCTTGTTTGGCAGATTTCGGCGCAGTCATTCAGCAGGGTAATATGGGAGGGCTCGGCATGCTTTCCTCCCATCTGCATGCAGTGTCTTGAGGTTTCCAGGCACGAGTTGTGGCATTCCACACAGTCTTTTATGCACTGTCTGACCATCTTTTCCATCTCGGAACCCATCGCTTCAGCCATGGTATCCTCCTTTTGGTAGAACCTCTTCTCTACAGGCCGGATATCTCTCTCATGACTTTAGAATACCGTGGGCCGGGGTGTATTCAAGCGGCTTCTCTTCCCATTCCGAGCAGGTCAGCGGCTACATATTCAGAGATGAATGGTTATTTATGAATATATGGGGAAAGGAGGGATACCATGAAGAGTGGGACGTATCGAGTAATGCTCCTGACTGTTTTCATGGTGCTCACGAGCTTGAGCGCTGTTCCGGCCCTGGAGCAGCGGGACCTCGTGAGCTACATGAGGGGAAAATATAATTTCGAATTTTTCGACCGGCACAATACGGACTTCCGCATCGGCGCGGCCCTGCACTTTGCACACGGGAAGCAGCATGATGTTCTCCTCCTTGATAAGCCTGGCCAAAGCAGGGAATCCGATAGCAAAGCGGACAGGGAATATCTGGGTTACATAAACAACCTTCCCAGGACCGAGCCCAGCATGGAGCTGTTCGCGCCGTACACCGCCCAGACCATGTTCAATGTATTCCGGGCCATAGACTGGACGCACATGCACCATGAGCAGACATACGACATCATGTCCGATGCATCAATTCCCTGGAACGAGAAGAAACAGTGGACCGACCGATCGGTAGAATACTATTTAAATAACCTCGACATACCGAGAAGCCCTGCACCGCTCGACGTGACCATGCGGAGGGCAGGCGTCATGATGAAGCCCTACTTCAGCCTGTTCCGCAACAGGTATCCGCTGTCCAACAATTTCTTCTTCGCTGCCCACTGGTGGCATCCCGTGATCTACGAGGGGATGATGATCGGCGGCAACGGGGCCGGGCAGGAAAAGATGCTCGATGAGATCCGGAAGGTATTTTATGAAAAAGTCCTGGTCAACAGGCCGCAGAGGATGCTCCTTTCCCGGGAGATCATGCCAAGGTACTCGCGGATGAGCCCCGAATCGGCGAACATCTTCGACAACCTGCACATGCTCCACGGGATCGTCTACGACATCCTTGCGTATGAAGGCTGGACAGACGAGCAGAAGAAAGCCGAGGTGTACCGGGTAGTGAAGGCCATGAGCTACCAGCCCGGAGACGAGAAGCTTGCCGGGAAGTTCTCCCTGCCGAGGCCCGGTTTCGATCCGAGGGTTTACGACACGTTCACTTCAGGGCCTGATGGTGAGATGAGCAGGATCATGCGCGAGATGATGGATGAGATGATGCCGATGATGATGAGCCCCGGCATGGACGAGCAGACCTCCGGGAAAGTAAGGGAGCAGTTCAGGATGAAGCTCATGCCGGGTATGCAGGAGGGCGAATATGACGGCTCGCTCTCGGATGCACTGATGAAGGTAGCTCCGGGGATGAAGATGATGCCCGGCTCAATGGAGCCAGGCTCCACCCCTGAAGAGATGGTCAGGATGATGCTCGAAGGCTGGCAGAAGAAGTATGCGGATATGCCCGACATAGAGCCTTTGGCCATGAAAAGCGAACCCGGGCTGTCACAGGAAGGAGGTTTGGAATGAAGATATTTTACGCGATGCTCTTTCTCTGTTTTACTCCATTTGCCTCGGCGCTCGCTTCGGATCACACCAATCTGGAAAGGGGCCTGCCTACGGAGCTGACCGATGCCTGGGTGACCCCTTACATGAACAGGGAAATCCAGGGGCGGTTCGTCTGGGAGGATAACGAGGTCGATGACAGCAGGTTCACCATCGAACCGAGACTGGAGTACGGGTTTCTGCCCAACTGGCAGGTGGAGGTCGATGTCCCCTATGAGTGGGGAGAAGGCGAGGAAGACGACGAGATAAAGGATGCGCTCATCGGCGTGCAGTATAACCTGAACCAGGAAACCGTATTGATCCCCTCGTTTGCCATCTCAGCCGATGCGATATTTCCTGGAAAGGGTGAGCGGGTTGACCCCGAGATTGGATTCATCGCATCCAAGCTCCTGGGCAAAACATCCTTTTACCAGCGCCTCCATCTGAATGCCTTCTTCAGACACAATACCGACGATCACAGCGGTGCGAGGGAGCACCTCTTCAAAGGGGTAGCCGGGTATGATTTCCGGATAGGGACCGAGAACACCGTTATCCTTGATTACGTATATGAGCATCGGGAAGAGAAGAGAAAGGAGACACGCCTCATTGAGGTGGGATGGAGAAGGCAGCTCTCGCCGCCGACACTGGTCAACTTCGGGGTTGCCGCAGGGATCGGGGATGATTCGCCGGACTTCAGGGCTGTTGTGGGGTTCCAGAGGTCTTTCTGACAGGTGCCATTGAGAGGGATCAGCAGCCCGGCAGGGAGAGAGAAGGATACCCTCCAGTAGCAGCGATTATCCTTGCAGGAGGACATAGCCCTTCCTGCTGCCGGTAACAGACGCTACGCTTTGAGGAACCGGGCGTTGATAGCCACGATGACCGTGCTCAAGGACATGAGCACGGCACCCATCGCGGGAGTCAGGAGGATGCCCGCCTTATAGAGCACGCCTGCAGCGAGTGGTATGGCAACGATGTTATATCCCGTCGCCCATGCGAGATTCTGCACCATTTTCCTGTACGTTGCTTTTGCCAGCCCGATGATCGAGACCACATCAAGCGGATTGCTCTTTACGAGGATGATGTCTGCCGTCTCTATGGCAACGTCGGTGCCTGCGCCGATGGCTATCCCGACATCCGCCTGTGCAAGCGCAGGGGCATCGTTCACGCCGTCGCCGGTCATGGCGGTGACCAGACCCCTCTCATTCACCTCTCTTACCTTCTTGGCTTTATCCTGAGGCAGAACCTCGGCAAAATACTCGTCGAGTCCGATCTCCTGTGACACCCACTGGGCCACCTGCTTGTTATCCCCGGTGAGCATCATGCACCTGACGCCCATGGCCTTCAGTCTGGAGATCGCTTCTTTCGACTCAGGCCTGATGATGTCAGCCAGGGCGACGGCACCTTTCACGCTCCCGCCTATCATGACGAAGACAATGGTTTTTCCCTGTGAAGAAAGCTCATCGAGCTCTTCTTTACTGCTTATGGAGATCTGGTTTTCGCGCAGATAGCCGGGGCTGACTACCTTAACGTCTTTTCCTTCGACTATTCCCTGTGCACCTTTGCCTGGAATGGCCCTGAACTCTTCGACAGGGAGCACGTCTTTGGACGAAGCCGCGATAGCCTGCGCAATGGGATGCTCGGACCGCGATTCGACGGATGCCGCATACTTCAGGAGCTCGTTTCTGTCGATGTCGTTTGCCATGAGCACGACATCAGTGATGCCGAATTTTCCTTCCGTGAGCGTCCCTGTCTTGTCGAAGATGATCGCCTGGATGTTCCGCGCCCGCTCGAATGCTTCCCTGTTCCTGATGAGCAAGCCGCTGTGTGCGGCGAGCGCTGTCGATACGGCAACTACGAGTGGGACGGCAAGTCCGAGTGCATGAGGGCAGGATATGACCATCACGGTCACGGCGCGCTCCATCCCGAAGTACAGGCTCTGCCCGAAGACCCCAAGCCAGGCGATAAGCGTTATTGCCCCTCCAGAAAGGGCCACGATAGTGAGCCACGTCGCGACCCGGTTGGCCAGGTCCTGGCTCCTGGATTTGCTCTGCTGTGCCTCTCTTACCAGATTGATCAGCTGTGACAGGAATGAATCTTCGCCCGTCTTCGTCACCTTGACTGTCATAGACCCCTCGGCATTTATGGATCCGCCTATTACCGGTGCCCCTGAACTCTTAGAAACAGGCTTTGATTCTCCGGTAAGCATCGATTCGTTCACCGAACTATCACCTTCGGTCACTTCGCCGTCCGATGGGATCTTTTCTCCGGGCTTTATCACAACCTTGTCACCCACTGACAGCGTACTGACCGGGACATCCTGAACAGATCCATCCGGCATGACTTTATGTGCATCCGAAGGCATGAGCTTTCCCAGCTCTTCCAGTGCTTTCGAGGCTCCAAGGACCGATTTCATTTCTATCCAGTGGCCCAGGAGCATGATGTCGATCAGGGTAGCCAATTCCCAGAAGAAAGGCATGCCCCTCAGGCCGAACACGACTGCGGAGCTGTATGCGTACGCTGTCGTTATCGCAACGCCTATCAGGGTCATCATCCCGGGCAGCCTGTTCTTGAGTTCTTCGGCCAGCCCTCTGAGGAACGGGCTCCCTCCATATATATAAACAAGAGTAGAAAGGGCGAAGAGCAGATAGGTATCTCCTGCAAACCTGATCCTGTCACCCAGGCCGATGAATTGCTGAATCAATGGCGAGAGGAGGAGAATGGGGATGGTGATTACGAGAGATATCCAGAATCTTTTTCTGAAGTCTTCAGCCATATGGGCATGGTGGTCCATATGCCCCGAAGCGGGTCCTCCCCCGTGGCCTCCCATCTTCATCTCATGATGCATGTGTTCCATTTTGGTATCCTTACCCATATCCTGCATATGCTGATGGTGTGGATCTTTCCGGTCTTCCATCTGTACCTTCCTTTATAGCCGGGGATGGTGGGTTCAGTAGGTGAGGTCTCCCGAAAGAGTCTGGTTTTGGCCTCCCTGCTTGCTATGATTCCCTAAAGCCCACATTATAAACGCTTGCTATTACCGCCCCTGCAAACCACCCCAGGATGAAGATCTCTATGAAGCCTATAATCATCTCCCAGACAGGCATATTCATCCTGATGATGGAGGTCACATCTATGCCGTGCAGGATACTGTTGAAGAAGGAAATGGTGATTTCTCTGCCGGCAACGGCCATGACAAAGACGCATCCGAGGTAGAACAGCGAGCACATCGTGCCGAAGGCCAGGCTGAACCTTTTCACATCAATAGTTTCCATACCGGCTTCCTTTCAGATACTTTTATACTCTTAGCTTCCCTCGTTTCGCCCGGATCGGTCATCATTCCCATGGCCGGACATCTTTGTGATCATGAACAGGTGGCCGACAAAGAAAACGATGATAAATATGAACAAGGATGTATTGCTGCTTACTCCCAGAGCAGGAAGCACAAAAATCAGGAGAAGCGGCACGGCACAGGCGAGCACCATCAAAAGAGAGTGTTTCATCCTGAATACCTCCTACCAGAGCTTGGAACAAACGCCGGTACCCTCTCCTTATACTCAAGGAATTCCCTGCCGTATTTTTCCTCCATACTTCGTTCTTCTTTCATCGAGAGGCGGTAATAGGCATAGGTCAGTATGGGCCACATGATCAGTGTGGTAATCGAAGGCCATTGGATGAGAAAGCCTATGGTTATGAGAAAGATTCCGACGTACTGCGGATGCCTCACCCGTGAATAGATCCCTTCCGTGACCAGTCTTTCTCCCTTGGACCGGTAAACGAGCACCCATCCCTTGTAGATAAGGTAGAAGCCCATGAAGATTATAATATTGCTGATGAGATGAATGGCGAACATGGCTGTCGGAGATTGGGAGAGGCCAAGAAACACAAGAATCAGATGGCCGCTTGGGTGAGAGAAGGGATCGAGCACGGGATATGATCTCCCGAGCCAGGACGTAAGGATATAGATTGTGAGAGGGAACCCGTACATCTCTGTGAACAAGGCAACGATAAATCCGATGAAAGCCCCCATCGATGCCCAGTCCACTTTTTTCTTTGGCCTGATAAAGCCGATGACGAAGAACAGAAAGATAAAAACGTTGAATATAACTATAGGCCATAAGCCATATGCATAACCGCCAGCGCCTTCCCCGTGCATAAGATCCTCCCGTGAGACAGCTCAACTGATCCCAAATGGATTAATTCCTCGCAGCTCTCAGCAGGGCAATTATTTCGGAATAGTGTTTTACTAATGACGATACGGTATGGCTCGGGTGATCAGGTCAGAGCAATTATGAAAAACCGGCTCTATCGTCTGTCTATCCTAATAAACCCATGCAGGCTCATTATAAGGCATCGATAACGTTTTTCAATTTTACCTTGATTTGTCCGACTATCTCCTGGAGCGACGGGTTCTCGACCGCCTGCATCGAGGCAACAGGATCGACCGCAGCGACTTCGATCAGGTGTTCTCCATTTTCCTGGATAATAACATTACAGGGCAGCATCGTGCCGATCTTGTCCTCGGCAAGCAGGGCCTTATGGGCAAAGGGTGGATTGCAGGCTCCGAGAATCCGGTACTTTCTGAAATCAGCGCCAAGTTTGGTATTTATAGTTTTCTGAATATCGATATCCGTCAGGATGCCGAAGCCTTCTTTCTTCAACCCGTCAGTCACCCGGACAACAGCTTCTTCGAAAGACACCTCTAGGGTCTTGCTCAAGTAATAGCTCATAAATCCTCCTGCTGACTTCAACAGCTTCTCTCACTTATAATAATCTCAAGTTTCGCACCCCTTAATCCTGAGATGGGGGCATAGAGCCTGATCGATCGAGTCGATGAAAGTGGACAAATCGTCTTCGATTTTCAAG
>Ga0116188_1003938_pt1 | contig 10684 bp, 9 predicted proteins | sample AD_JPNTR2_MetaG_FD_89807 | JGI IMG/M metagenome (GOLD analysis project Ga0116188, IMG submission 89807) | Active sludge microbial communities of municipal wastewater-treating anaerobic digesters from Japan - AD_JPNTR2_MetaG | ecosystem: Engineered > Bioreactor > Anaerobic > Digestate | place...
GCCGCTGACGCCGGCCCTGGCGGCGCGGCTGGCCGGTCGCCCCGGCGTTGTCCCGATGGTGCGCCGGGCGTATTCAGTCGCCTCCTCGCCGCGGCAGACCGATGCGCTGGAGCTGTTCGTCGTGCTGATTGAAACCGGCAAGCTCACGCCGTTGCTTTGGCGGCGCGACTTCCCCAATCGCGTTTTTCTGGAGGACGTCGCCAAGGGCGAGTTCACTCTGGATTCCGTGCCCGACGGCCAGAACCTGGTCATGATCTCGACCGGCACCGGCATCGCACCATTTGTTTCCATGTTGCGCACCTACCGTGGCCAAAACCGTTGGCGGCAACTGGTCATCATCAACGGCGTACGGCGCGTCTCCGACCTCGGCTATCGCGCGGAGCTCGAGGGCGTCAGCCGGGAAGACCCCACCGTGCGCTACGTGCCCATCGTCTCGCGCCCCGACGCTGCCGGCGGCTGGGACCGCCTCTGTGGCCGCGTGCAAGTCATGCTCGACGACGCCTTGTGCCAGGAGCACGCCGGGTTGTGCCTGGACCCGCGGAGCTGCCACGTGTTCCTGTGCGGCAACCCGGCCATGATCGACGAGATGGAGCTGCTCCTGCAGAAGCGCGGCTTCCGCACGCACACGGCACAGACTCCGGGCAACATTCACTTCGAGCGTTATTGGTAGCCGACACCGGCGGAAGGCGCTGATAGCGGTCCTGGGCCGGATCTATCGGGCCAGTCCTCGGCCAGGGGGGCCGGCGCTACTGTCAGGGCCTGGTCAGGAGCATTACGAACGGGTCGATGTCGAACGCGTTCACCTCGCCATCGTCGTTGCAGTCGGCGGTCAGAATGTTGCACACCGGTTGGGCGACCCCGTAGGCAACCGGGTCCGTCAGCGCCAGTACGAACGGGTCGATGTCGAATGCGTTCACCGCGCCGTCACAGTTGGTGTCGCCGGGAATCGGATTGCCGTGAAACTCGACCTCGCTCACCATGATGTAGCTGCTCGAACTGTGATCGGCGATCGTCATCACCATGGTGTCGCCGATCAAGTCCACGGGCAGCGTGATCGCGAAGGGGGTGCTACCGGGCGGTTCAGTTACTTGATATACGTGCGTTTCGCCGCCGAAAGTGATCGTTATATCGTCCGGCGGATACACGCCGCCCCCGCCGGCTGAATCGTCCACATGCACCACCACTTGCGTGATCCACACCGGGTGCGCGAAGTGGAACGTGATCACCGGGTCGACCGAGTTCCAGCCGACGTACGGCACGGGGGTCTGGTTCCAGTGCTGCGTGGCGATTACGCCGTCGGTCAGGTCGCCCAGGCCATTGCTCAGGGGAGCCAGCGGCGTTGTAACCGAACCGTCGCCGTCATACGTATCGTCGAAATAGGTATACGAGCCGGTCTGCCCATTGAGCATGTCGTATGAGACCGGGCCGATCATGTTCACGGTCCTGAAGCGCCGCGCTGGAGTCCATTCCCCAACACCGCATGCGTTTGCGGCCTGAACGCGCCAGTAGTAGCTGGCCAGCGTTCCAAACGGCTGGGCCGGCGTGAAGCGCGCTTCCGTCAGAGTCGTGTCAATGACCAGGTTGACGAACCCGGCGTCGGTCGCCACTTGCAGGGCGTACTCGGCCGCGTCGGCCGTCGGCTCCCAGGTGAATTGCGGCTTCAAGGGCACGTCCATGGCGTCCCCGGTCGGCTCGAGGAGCGTAACCGGCGCCGGGGGCTCGGCGTGGATGCTCAAGCCTAGCGCAACCGAGCGCTGCTGGGACTGGGACGCGCCGGTCAGGCCCGCACTGTACGTGCCGGCCATATCCGCGGTCAGCCCATCGATCGTTAACGTGGTTTCGAACGGGGGCGGCAGGCCGTTAGCGCTGAAGCTTGCGGTGACGCCGGCCGGCAGGCCGGTCGTGCTCAGCGTGACCTCTTCGGTAAACTCGCCCATCAGTTCGACATTGATCGAGTATTGCAGGCTGGTGGCCGGCGGGGTGCAGATGTCAAACGCGGGCGGATCAACCCGAAGGCGAAAGCCGTTGCCGCGCGGCAGCATCAGGGCCGGATCGCCCAGCAGCACCATTTCTTCAAAGATGTTCCGGGTGTGGTCGTGCGACGGGCCAAAATCGGGGTCGTTCAGGATGGTGAACAAGGCCGACTGCCAGGCCGGCCCTACTTGCCATATGTTCTTTTCAAAGATCGCTCTAAAGAAGTAGCGCTCCATGCGGCGCGAGGATTCCCAGGAATCCACGCTGCCCCACCAGACGTAATCAGAGGCGGACAGGTAGGCCGCCGCGCCCTTGTTCGGGGCGCGCTGCCACGTCTCGCCGAAGCACTCATCATAGCTGTAGTGGGCGGTGTTGCAGGACCAGCCTATCACCAGGCCGTACAAACCCTCGTTGAGAAGTGCATTGACGTTCGACTGACTGAAACCGGGCGATGACCAGCCGCCGGAACCGCTGTGGCCAAGGTAAACGACAAAAAGGCAGCCGGCATTCACGGCGGCGCTGATGTCGGCGGTTCCGCCGCCGAGGCTGGCGTAAATGCGGGTGCTGGTGAACTCGGCTGGGTCTAAATAGGTGGAGATGACCCAATCGTGGTTCTGTGGGGCCTGGGCGCTCGAGTCATCCGTGGCCAGGAAGGCGGCGCGCTTGACGTAGTCGAGGTCCGGATAACTTCCGGTTTCGACAAACAGGCTCTTGTTGACTACGGCCTGAAGCTGGCTCACGGTGCGGACGGAAAAGCGCCCGTGGCACATGTCGGGGTACCAGTCCGACGGGCCGCCCATGCAGGCGTACGGCAGATCGGTCGTGGCTTGGCGGCTGCCACCGCCGGTCCAGTGCGGGATCGTGTTGGTCGTCGCCGTCGAGCCGTCGGTGTCGCCGACAATCAGCAGGAATTTTGGAGCGGCCGGCGTGCCCCAGAGGCTTTGAATGTAGGCCTTGATCGTCTCGCGCGATGTACCGGGCGGCGCGGTGTAGGTTGAGACCGAAAAGCCCATGGCCGTTTTGGCGGCGATGAACTGGTTCAGCGGCGCCGATCCGGCATAGTCGGAGGCGGTGACGATCAGGTAGTTGTTGTCGGCCAAGGCCTGCGCCGCCAGGCCGCCGATCACGAGAACGGAAAACAACACACAAAAGCGGCGGCGATATTGAGATCGCGCGAACATGCCTTCCTCTCCTGGCCGCTAAGGGCCGTATAGCATTACAAGCTGAACTCAGCGCTGCGGCGACTGGTTAGGTCGGCGCGGTGCAGACCTTCACGATGTCCAGGCGACTCAGCGCGGCTGTACGGTCAGCATAGCACAATCGCGGGGCGGACTGCAATGCGGAGTTTGGCGGAGGGCGGGGGGGCGACGGGAGGGATTAGTTGTTAGCTATTAGTTATTAGTACTGGCGGCTTGGGCCGGTTGGGCGATTGGTTATTAGTGCTACTTGGGGGACAGGCCCCGGCTCCCCTTCGCGCCGGTATACTGAGGCGCATGCAGATACGCTGCAAATGCCGCGATTTGAGCTTCGTCGGGCTGCTGGCGTACGCGCGGCGGCATGGGATTACCGATATTGAAGAGCTGATAAAAGCGACCGGCTGCTGCACCGGTTGCGGAAGCTGCCGGCCGCTGCTGGAGGAATTACTACGCAGCGGCAAGCTGCGCGTGGGGGATCAGCTTATCGACTTTCCGTTGCCGGACGACGAGACGGCGGGGTAGCAGCGAGGTTTCACTTGGGCGAGACGGCGGGTTGACTCATTTGGCCGAGAACGCGGGTAGGCGCGAGATTTCGTTTGGCGAGACGGCGGGGTGGCGGCGGGGTTCCCTTGGTGCTGTTGTGGGGGCACGGCTTGGCGCTTGGGGATGGCGCACAACCCGTCGATCGGCGTCGCCCACGGGGGCGGCTATTGAAGCCAGTAGGCCAGCACGACCAGGATGAGCGCCGCGATCAGGATGAAGACGAAGCCGTGCGACTGTGCGTCGGTCTGGCCGCCTTGAATGACCCACTGGTGGCAGTGCGGGCACTGGTCGGCATCCTCCAGGATGTCCTCGCCGCAATTGGGACACTCCACCGTGTCCGGCTCGTCCGGGTCGCCCTGGGCGAGCAGGTCGCATTCCTGCGGCCCTTCCGGGTCTTCGAGCGCTTCGCGCGCCTCCCAGTCCAGCTCTTCCTGTTCGTATTCGCGGTCTTCGTCTGCTTGCATCAGCGCACGATCGGCAACAGCCGCTTAAAGAGGTCCGTTCCTGAAAGTTCCAGCATCTCGAAGATGGCCGATTCCACGGTTGAAACGGCGATGCCTGCGGCGCGCATGCGGTCCAGGGCCACGTCGCGGTCCGACGTTCGCCGCGAGCCGACGGCGTCCGCCAGCACGCACGGCTCCAGGCCCAGTCGCAGCAGGTCAAAGGCGGTTTGCTGCACGCAGACGTGCGATTCGATGCCGACCAGCACCACCTGCGGGCGGCGCAGCCCGACGATGTGCTCGCGAAGCGGCTCGTCGCGCATCAGGCTGAACGCCATTTTCTCCAGCTTGGTGAAACGGGCCGGCTCGCCGGCCGCCGACAGCACCTGCGGCACGGTCGGCCCGAGCCCGCGCACGTACTGCTCGGAAATCGTCAGCGGCAGCTCCAACTCATGCGCCGCCCGCATCATCCGCACGATCTGCGCCAGCACATCCTCGCGGGCGTGAATGTGCGCCAGCATCTTCTCCTGGACGTCCACGACGACGAGTTGCGCTTGGGTCCGATTGAGACACATCACAGCCATGTTTGCCCTCTTCGACCGACAGCGCGTAATCTGACAGAAACCGGGCCATGTGGCAACCGCGGCGTGCCAAACGCTGGCCGCTGAGTGACGCATGCTTGCCCGCCGGCTCCGGCCGCCCTACATTGAAACGTTCTCGTTCAGCGGCCGGCGCCCGCAGCGCTGGCCGCGGCCGTGTCTTCCCACGAGGCCAGAACGGCGATGATGTACACGCTGCATTCTTACGTGCTGCGCGAGCTGCTGAAGACCTTTGCGCTCACGCTGGTGGCCCTGACGGCCGTGCTCACCATGGGCGGCGGGCTGTACAACGTGCTGCGCTATGAAGGGGCCAGCGCCGGCGACGTACTGGGCTTTTTGCCCATGCTGATCCCCATCATGGTGGCGCTGGCCATGCCGGTGGCGGCCATCTTCGCCACCACCATGGTTTACGGGCGGCTCGCGGCCGATAACGAGTTCACAGCCTGCCGGGCGGCGGGAATCAACGTACACAAGCTATTCGTGGGGGCGCTGTTGGTGTCGGTGTTTGTGGCGGTGTTCACGCTGCTGTTCGGCGACCTGGTGGTCCCCGACGTAACACGGCGCCTGAACCAGTACGTGCGGGCCAACCTGCGCGACCTCGCCTTGCAGCGGATGGAGACGAAGGGTTACGTGCGCTATCAGCGCGGCGGCAGCACCTACCTCTTGACGGCCGAGAACATGCGCGTGCCCAGCGAACGGGCCCTGCAAGAGCAGAACTTGCCGACCGGCGAGGGCTTCAGTTACCTGCTGATGGATTCGCCGTTCTTCGTGATGCTCGACAAGGACGAGCGGCTGCAGCGCTATGCTTGCGCCAAACACGGGCTGTGCCAGTTCGACGGGCGCCAGTCGCCGCTGCAGGTCACGCTGTTCGTGAACGGCGGACGCGATTTCGATGTGCACGCCAGCAGTGCTTACCTCGAAAGCCAGCAAATCGGGCCGATTTCCGTGCCGCTCGAGTTTCCACGCCGCCCGGGCATGTTGGATCTGGCCACGCTCATGCGCTGGCGCGACCGGCCGTGGGAGATCGAACAGTTGCAGCCCAAAATCCGCAGTTTCCAGCTCAACCTGGCGCGGTCGCAGTTCGCCGACGACTGCACTGCCCTGCTGGAGCAGGGTCAGCCGATTGAGTTGGACAACGAGCGCGGCGATGTTTGCCGTATTTATGCCGCCAGGGCCGAGGTGGAAGACAAAGGCTTGCTGCTGTACGACGCGCGCGTCGAACAACCGGCGGCGGATGGGGCGGCGCCGCTGTACTACCAGGCGCCCCTGGTGCGTTTGCGCGCCCGGACGGCCGCCAGCGAAGAGCTGTTCCTGCAATCGGCCGGCCGCCTCGATACGGCCCTAGTGGTCCGCGTTGAGCTGGACCGCACCGCCGAGCAGCCGATCGTCGAGCACAACCCGCGGGCCAGCGACTACGCCCACGGGCGTGAGAAACCGCCGTTCGCGCTGTCGGAAGACTACCGCGTTCCGGCGCACATTCTGACCCGGCTGCAGAGTTACACGGAGGAAGTGGTTTTCGATCCACAGGCCGACCTGCCTTTCAGTCCGGAGCTGACTGTGGCCCGCCAGCGGCTACTGGCGGATGCCGCCGCGCAGCAGCGGAAGATGTCGGCGAACATCCAGTCGCGCCTGGGCATAGCGTGCAGTGCGTTGGTGACCGTGCTGATGGCCGCGGCCTTGGGGGCGATGTTTCGCGGGTCGCAAGCGCTGGCCGCGTTCGGGCTGGCCTGCATCCCGTTCGGAGCGGCGGCCTTGGCGATCGTGATGGCGCGTTCGCTGGGCGAGCGGCCGGACTTGGAATTTCTCTCGCCGCTGATCACGTGGGGCGGGCTGGGACTGATCGGCGTGGCGGACGTGGTGATTCTGCGGCTGGGCGTGCGGCGATGACCGAATCTTGCAGTGCCATGACGGAGTCTGCAGTGCGATGTTGACGATCGACCGTTACATCATTGGCAGTTTCCTGCGCTCCTACTTCATTCTGCTGGCGGTCGGGCTGGGCGTGTACATCGTCAGCGATCTGCTGGTCAACCTGGACGGCTTCATCGAGAACCGCGAACTGAGCTTCAGCGAAGTTCTTAACGCGATCGTCGACTATTACTGGCACAATCTGCCGCTGTACTTCTCGCAGCTTGCCGGGCCGGTGACGGCCTTCGCCGGGGCCTTCACGCTGGCCATGATGCTGCGCAACAACGAAATGACGGCGTTAGTGTCGGCCGGCATGCCACTGCAGCGCCTGGCGGCGCCGGTGTTCGCGTGTGCGGCGCTGTTGATCGCGGTGTGGATGCTCAACCGCGAGTTTGTGTTGCCCGCCTTCGCCGCCGATATTGCCCGCGACCGGCGGGACGTCATCGGCATCCGTACGCGCAACATCGACTTCGCCCGGGACGATAATAAAGCCATCCTGCGGGCCGGCGCCATCAACCTGAATGAGAACCGCCTGGAACGCGTCATCATCATCGAACCCAAAGACCAGGGCAGCCACATCATCCAGGCCGACGCGGCCACGTACGATCCGCAGCGCAAGACCTGGCTGCTGGAGGGCGGGCGGCGGGTGGTCGAGGTGCCCGCGGCCGAACTTATTGGTGCGGAGCAGTTCGGCATTCGGCGCGAGCCGGTGAGCGAATATCCGTTCACCTTGACGCCGCAAGAGTTGATCCTGCGGCAGTCGGCCGAATGGGCCGGCATGCTCAGCCTGCGCGAAATGAACGAGTTGGTACACAGCCGGAATTTGCCCAATCTGGCGGCGATCGTGATGAACCGGCACATCTGGCTGACGCAGCCGGTGTTGCAGTTGCTGCTATTGGCGTTGACGGTGCCGTTTTTCCTGCGGCGTGAGCCGTGCAGCGTGCTGGTGGCGGGCGGGCAGGCGTTGCTGCTGAGCGGGGCGTTTTACGCGACGGGATTCTTCGCGCACAGCATGATTGCCGCGCAGCACGCGGCGCTGGTAGCATGGATCCCGATCCTGATTTTCGGCCCGATCGCAGCGTTGCTGCTGTCGAATATCAGGACGTAGGTTTTGAGCAGGGATCAAGGGATCTAGGGATCGAGGGATCAAGAAACTTGTTCCCGGCCCGATGCGCGAGCGCCCATCCGAGCCCGAAGCGCGAGCGAGGGCAAACGGGCCGGCTCGAAGCGCCGGCGAGGGCAACGAGGGCTAAACCGGCGATACCCCGCTTTGTGGAGAACCTGACATGGCTCACATCGTCATCATCGAGGACGAGCCGGATCTGGCGATGGGGTTGCGCGACAATCTCGAATTCGAAAAGCACACCGTCGCGCACGCACTTACCGGCCAGGAGGGCATCGCGCTCGTCAGCCGCAAACCGCCCGACCTGATTCTGCTCGACATCATGCTGCCGGACATCGACGGCTTCGAAGTCTGCCGGCGGCTGCGGGCGGCGGGTTTCCGCATGCCGATCCTGATACTCAGCGCCCGCAGCCAGGAGATCGACAAGGTGCGCGGCCTGGAGCTGGGCGCGGATGATTACATCACCAAGCCGTTCAGCCTGAAGGAGCTGCTGGCGCGCATTCAGGCGGCGTTGCGCCGTGCGGCCACGCCGGCGAAGCCGGTCCTGCAATTTCGGGTGGGGCAGCGGATGGTAGACCTGGTGGCGCAGAAGATCACGACGGATAAAGAGGAGCTGCCGCTGGGCTATTACGAGTCGGAGATTCTGCGGATGCTGTACGAGCGGGTCGGCATGGCGGTGCCGCGGGCCGACCTGCTGGAGCAGATCTGGGGCGCCGGCGTGTACCCGGCCGACCGGACGGTGGACAACCACATAGTGAGCCTGCGACGGAAGCTGGAACCCGACCCAAAGAACCCGCGGCATATCCTCACGGCGCACGCGGTGGGGTACAAGCTGGTGCTGTAGCGCGGGTGAAGCAGTGGTCACCGGCTAGCGCCGTCGCGGCGCGAAACGGGGACCGGGCTGCGGGCCCGGCCTGCCCGAGCATAAATTCGTGAGGGCGCGGTGCAGATCAACGCGGGTTATCGGTCTGGCGTCTTCGCAAGGAAGGGGCGAACTATGCGTATTGTCGCTCTATTGGCATCGCTGATGCTCGTCGCGGGCGCCGCCGGCGAGCAGTTCTGGATCGAATACGATGCAAGCTGCGGCTTGTTCCCGGAGGAGTGCGGCTGGAACCGCCTCGCAATGGAGGGTGGTGCCGAGCGCTCGTTGGACGATGGTCTGCTGACGCTAGATAGCTTGGCGGGCCTGGGCGTAATCGACTGCTATGGCATCGGCCGCCCGATCAGCCTCGCGCCGGGTGAGTCGTTCGTTATGCAATGGCGACTGCGCGTCAACTAAGTTCACGGGGCCGCGGCGCGGCCCATCAAGCCCTCAATCTCCGTGGCATTTGATGGCTACGGTCATGCCATCCTGGCGTTCTCGGAGAGTTCACTGTACAATTGGTTTGACCACTCTGGGGTGGATTTTGAACCATATGTCTTCCATGACTACTCGTTAACAACGAGCGACCTGGTGACATACACGGTAACAATCGACGGCACCTTCGCGTTCAGTGCGCAATTCTATACACCCTGTTTCGGCTCCTGGGCCGACTGGGGCGACTCACCAGCGATTTCTTGACATATTCGCTGTCAGTCGATGACAGCGTCGTTTATGTGGGAGACCTGGCCTCATCGCCCGGCGCCCCCGGCGTTGCCTGGGGCGATGCGACTGACGGGGCAAGCAGTCTGTCAGTGTGGCAATACGTACGCTTCGGCGTTGTTCCCGAACCGTCCGCTGCTTTGTTAATCATTTCCGTTGGCCTGGCAGGAGTCATCCTGCGGGCGCGGTCAGCGGGGACAGTGTTGCAATCGTGAAAGGTGGCTGATCGAGAATCGGGGACGCGCCGACGGCGCTAGTTGTTAGGTAGCACGGATGCCTTGGGTCGCGAGGAGGCAGACGTTGACAATGCGGCGCGCGGCGCTGCGTCGGCCACGGCGGGCCGACGCTACCTTCCCACCTCCCCACTTTGCCACCTTCCCAGGCGCGTACCGCCTCACTCAACTTCCGAAATGATCCGGTCCGGGTCGCGCGGTATCAGCGTCTGGTTCACGCAGTCCGGGATGAGATCCAGGTCCTCCAGGACGATCGCGCCGATTAGGGCCGACTGGCGCTGCGGCTCGACGATCGCGTTAAACAGCCCGCTCCGTCCGATGTACGAAAGGTGAATATCGCCCACCAGCGGGCGGCGCTCGCTCCGCCCGTCGGCGTAGCGCACGTCCACTTCACCTGAAGGCGTCAGACCCAGTTGCTCGGCCACCGCCGCCGGAAGCACCAAACGCGTCGCCCCGGTATCGACCACGCCGCGCACCCTGGTCCGGCGCACTTGCTCCGGCGCTAGTATGCCTCGTCTGACCAGGGCCAGGTCGTCGTTGTTCGCCAGTTCCACTTCGACCGAAAAACGCCCCATGCATTGGTCCTTTTGCGCGATCATGTAGCACCTCAGCACCGCAGCGCAGACATTTTAGCACATATTGAGCAGGCGGCCCAAGGTTTTTATTTCGCCGCTATCCTGTCAGTTATCACTTAAACCCCGCCATTGATTATCACTTCAAAAGCAGCCATTTTGAGGAACACGCGTCTGATCGCGTAGGTGGCTCAAGATGGACAAGCACAACGCAGCTTTGGGACTGGCCCGGCAAGGCTGGTCGTTTCGGCGGATCGGCGCAGAACTGGGCATCGACCGCGGCACGGTAGCACACCATGTCAGAGCGGCCGTTGCCCAAGTGGCCGCGGCAAATGCCGCCATTTCGATTGCCGGGTCCGACCCGCGCGACTCGCAGGGCGCAGGCCCGCTGGGAGCACTCCCGGACGGCCTGCCGCAACCGCTAACGCCTGCCGCACCGGCCCGCCGGATCCAAATGCCGCCATTTCGATTCCCGGGTCGGCCGGACGACGCAACCGCTGTGAGCCCTTGCGCGAAC
>Ga0116188_1003939_pt1 | contig 10680 bp, 7 predicted proteins | sample AD_JPNTR2_MetaG_FD_89807 | JGI IMG/M metagenome (GOLD analysis project Ga0116188, IMG submission 89807) | Active sludge microbial communities of municipal wastewater-treating anaerobic digesters from Japan - AD_JPNTR2_MetaG | ecosystem: Engineered > Bioreactor > Anaerobic > Digestate | place...
CCGTCCGCCGCACTCACCACCAAAATCGCCCCGTCCATCTGCGCCGCACCCGTAATCATGTTCTTCACATAATCCGCGTGCCCAGGACAGTCCACATGCGCATAATGCCGACGCTCCGTCTCATACTCCACGTGCGCCGTCGCTATCGTGATCCCCCGCGCCTTCTCCTCCGGCGCATTGTCGATCGAGTCAAACGTCCGCACCTGAATCTTCGGATTCCGCTTCGCCAACACCATCGTGATCGCCGACGTCAGCGTCGTCTTCCCGTGATCCACATGCCCTATCGTCCCAATGTTTACGTGCGGCTTCGTCCGCTCGTACTTCTGCTTCGCCATAGCCTCTCCTCTTCGCCGTTCGCTGCGTACTTACTCCTAGGACCACCTGAGTGGAGCCCACGACCAGGGTTGAACTGGTGACCTCTTCCTTACCAAGGAAGTGCTCTACCACTGAGCTACGTGGGCCCATTCACCAACAAACCGTACCTCCTCCCCCAACTGGAGGAATGCCGGCCTTCCGAAGACCGGACAACGGATCAGTCAAAGGACCTGGAGCGGGAGACGGGACTCGAACCCGCGACCAATAGCTTGGAAGGCTATGACTCTACCAGCTGAGTTACTCCCGCCCATCCTGATAATCGCCACAAACTTGTGATTATCGCGAATTCCACCCCTCAGCGCAACCTCACCGCCACCGACCAGACCCCGGCCCGCGGTTTTCAGTAAGCGCAGCCACTCCAAATCGGCCTGGAGGGGGTAGGATTCGAACCTACGTAGACCCTCAGGTCAACGGGTTTACAGCCCGTCGCATTTGACCGCTCTGCCACCCCTCCACAGAAACCAGATTCCGAAAACACGTCCCCTCTCGGGCAGACGAACCCATAGCGGGGAGCAAATATCCTACCACAAACAAGTCTCCCGGAGGCAACTACGCCGCGGCGGCGTTCGGAGTACGGCTTTCCGCGCGCCGCGTACTACCTACAAGGTACCGCGCACGGAGCAAGAAGTTTCCACGGTCATTCGGCTCGCACAAAGGCTTCGAAACCTCCCGGCAATTTCCCAAACGGGCAATCTCAAGAACCTGCGAGGCCTAAAAAAACCACATCTCGCGAACTGTTTCGAACTCACCGGAATCGCAAAACGTATAGAGCTCCGTTCCCAGCCGCATGAACGGAGAGTCCCTCAAGTCCGACATCCCCTCTACGCGGCCCGGTGCGCACAGCACCCAAGACGCTTTCAGCTTGGCAAGCTCCCTGCAATCGACAACCGGTAAGATCGGCTGGAGCTGGCGAAGGGACTCGAACCCCCAACCGTCTGATTACAAATCAGATGCTCTACCGATTGAGCTACGCCAGCACCTTGCGTCCGAACAAGTTTACCGGAATCCGCGACACCGGCTCAACGATCACCCAAAGCCAGAACCCGCCCGGAAATGCGGAAACGCCACAGTAGCCGCATCATTTGCCGGCTGTTCAGCCGCCGACGGGGCCACAGCTCCCGTCGGGCCCGCCGACTACGAGACACTCCCCGCAGCCCGTCGGCACAGGCATACAAGGTCACCCGCACCAACCTCGTCCACCCTCGACGCAAGTGGTACTCCCCCGCCGGACCGCGTCGCAAAACAACGGCCGCCAGGTTCCACCCCCAGCGATACAAGGTGAACGCCGGGTTCAGCACCAGGAACGGAAAAGGCAACACCTTGACAGCCAACCAGATGCGGTTACGTTCGATCCAATACACTTGGCAGCTCGACAGTTCTCCCACAGTGGCGGAGTGCCGGTGACGCACCACCGCCGACGGACAATACACGCAGCGCCAGCCCAGCCACCGGGCCCGTAATCCCAGGTCGGCGTCATCACCGTAGGCGAAGAAACTCTCGTCAAAACCGCCGGTTTCTTCGAACAGCTCACGCCGGTACAAGGCGGCGCACCCGTCCGGGAACAACGCCTCCTCCTCTTGCGAGAAGCGGGGGCCGTCGGCCGCCCCGGTTCCCCGTCCGCGATTTTGGCCGTCCGGGAACATGAGGTGACCCGCTTTGTCGATGCGATCCGTACCATATTCGAGGATCTTGCAAGCCACCATTCCCACTCCTGGGTGACGTGCGGCACAGGCCGCCATCTCGCTAAGCCAATCCGGATCGGCAACGGCGTCGTTGTTGAGAAGGGCGATCCATTCTCCTCGGGCTTCTTGAATGCCTCGATTACAGCCGGCCGCAAAACCTTCGTTTCGAGGTAGCCGGATCAAGTGTACGCCCGGTTCAGTCAGACCTTGGACGACTGCGACGCTCTCGTCCGTGGAACCGTTGTCGACCACGATCAACTCGAAAGACACCCCGCGCTGGGCCGTCACCGAGTCCAAACATTCCCGAAGCCAGGCGGCACCATTGCGATTGACCACCACGACAGACACAAGCGGGGTCGCACTGGACGCATTCAAGACCGCACCTCTTACCGGACTCGATTCTCGTTCGACGCAACCTCGTCATTCCGTCGACAACGCGAAGAGCAGCTCATGCCACAGCCAGCCGACACGGCATCGCCCCAACCCGCTGCTGTCTATATTGTCGGCCGCCCAATGCAGTAGTAGGTGAAACCCAGATCCTTCAGCTCCCGCGGATTGTACTGATTACGCCCGTCGAAAATCACGGGTTGGCGCATGAGCTTGGCCATACGCGGAAAATCGGGATTTCGAAACATGTTCCATTCCGTCAGCAACACCAACGCATCCGCTCCCTCCAACGCCGCGTAATTGTTCGGGCTGTATCGGATGCGCTCGCCGAAGATCCGGCGCGCCTGCTCCATCGCCGCGGGGTCGTAGGCCTGGACTTCTCCTCCCAGCTCAAGAAGTCTCTCGATAACGGGTACGGACGGAGCTTCACGCATATCGTCCGTACGGGGTTTGAAGGACAGCCCCCAGACGGCGAACACCTTCCCTTTCAAAAGACCGGGCGACGGTTCCATGTTCGGCGCAAAATGATCGACGATCTTCTCGATCAGTCGTGTCTTCTGCTTCTCGTTCACCCGGTGAACCGCGGCGACAACCTCCAGCTCACAACCGGACTCCCGAGCCATTTGCAACAAAGCCCTAACGTCTTTCGGAAAACAAGATCCGCCGTAACCCACTCCGGGGAACAGAAACGTAGGGCCGATACGCCGGTCCAGTCCGATCCCCTGTCGCACCCAATGCACATCGGCTCCCACGCGCTCGCATAGGTTGGCGATTTCGTTCATAAAGGAGATACGTGTAGCCAGCATGCAGTTGGCTGCGTATTTGGTCATTTCGGCGCTGCGGTTGTCCATCACGAGGATGGGAGCCCCGGTGCGTGTAAACGGCGCATAAAGCTCCTTCATGATCTCAGCCACCCGGACGTCGTCGTGCCCGATGATCACCCGATCGGGTTTCATAAAATCCTCGATGGCCGCTCCTTCTTTGAGGAACTCGGGGTTTGAAACCACATTAAACTCGTGGCGAGTGTGCCGAAGCACCACGTCTCGGACCTTATCGGCGGTCCCTACCGGAACGGTGCTCTTGTTGACGATGATCCGATACCCGTCCATGGCCTCGGCAACTCCCTTGGCGGCTTCCAGCACGTAGCGAAGATCCGACGAGCCGTCTTCGTCGCTGGGCGTCCCCACGGCGATAAAGACGATCAAGGACCTGCGCACCGCCTCAGCCAGATCGGTCGTAAAGCTCAGTCGCCCCTCCCGACTGTTCCGCGTCAGCATCTCTTCGAGGCCCGGCTCATAGATCGGAACCTTTCCTTCCTGGAGTCGCGCGACACGCTCGGCGTCTACATCCACGCAGACAACATCGTTGCCGGTCTCAGCAAAGCATGTTCCGGCCACCAGTCCCACATAACCGGTACCCACCATCGCCAGTTTCATCGCTGCATTCCACCTCCCGCCGGCAAGCCGCCGGTCGCGCGCCTCCACCTCCGCCTCCACCCCCCGGTAACACCAAATCCGCTATCATAGGCAACTCGAGCCCGATCGCAAGCCACTCAAGACCCGGTTTGCGGGAGCGACAGCGCCGAATTCCCTCTCTTCCCCTATACATCCCACGTGGCATATACCGTGACGGTGCCACCCCGTCCGGCGGCCGCCTCGAGAACCGCGGGAATCTGCGCGGCCGCCACCAGACAGAAGTAGGCCAGCTCCCGGACCAACGTCCCCAGACCGCTGTCCGTCCGACCCTCCCTCACCCGACGCACTCTCCAGCTCATGGGGTCGAGGTCCGGCAGGAGGCTCGATACGATGGCCGGGGCATTGTCGCGTAACGAAAAATGACGCCTACGACGAATCCGAAAGCCCGCCCGACCCAGCAGATGAAGCAATGCGTGCTCCGTAAAGTTGCATAGGTGGCGCGGGCAATCGAGGCCGTACCACCGTGGGCCGAACCAGTCGGCCTGCAGGCTCGCCCGGTTCGGCACCTGCACAATCAAGTGCCCCGGCTTGTCGAGCAGCTCCCGCACCTTGCGTAAGAAACTAAACGGATCGGCAACGTGCTCGAGAACGTGAAACATCGTCACGATGTCGCAGCGATACCCTTCGTTGATCAGGTCGTCGACCGAGACCCGTCGTATCGGTCTCACCGGCGACGACGTCACACCTTCAGTTCCTTCGGCAGGTTCCAGACCCTCCGCAACAAATCCATAGCGTCGCGCCACCTCGACAAACAGCCCCGAACCCGTCCCGACATCCAGAAGACGCAAGCCCTTCGGGTTGGGGAACAACTTCCGCAGGAAGTTCAACTGATCGTTTTCCACCACCCATTCACGGTAGCGAGCCTCCAGTCGACCCGCCGGGCCCGCCTTCTGCACCCACCAATACGCCGGCGGATACCAGGTGGAGGAAGCGAGATTATCCCGGGATGGATCTTGGAACAACAAACCGCAGGCGGGGCACTCGAACAGCTCGAACCGCTCTTCGGTTGTCCGAAAGAACCGATCGCCGAGAAGCCACTTGACTTGACAGGCCGGGTACTCGCAGACGGGACAGCGTCTCATATCTCAGACCCGGACTTCATCCGGAGCAGGCTCTGGAAGCGTTTCTTCACAAGAAAAGAAAGATTCTGCCATCCGTCGCGCCAAGGTCGCAACTTTTTCTCTCCGGCCCGATTGGAGAACCGGATCGGGATTTCACGGAATCCGATCTCGGAGTTAAGCATCGCTTCCAGCTTGATCTCTTCCGAAAACGCCATGCCGTCGCTGACCAGGTTCATCTTGCTGAGAACGTCCTTGTAGAAAATCCACATCCCTGACTGCGAATCACGTATCCAGCGGAAAAACAAAACCGAGGTCGCCAGGCTCAGCAACCGATTTCCCCACCGGTGCATGCGAGACATCGTTTCCGGGTCACTGATGGGAAACCGAGACGCCGAAACGAAGCCGACCCGGGAATGCAACAACGCCTCGATGAGGTACGACAACGCGTCCACCGGATAAGATTGGTCCCCGTCGAGCGTGATGATGATATCCCCCTGGGCATGCAGCAACCCCGTCTTGTAGGCTCTGCCGTAACCTCGAACCTTCTCCTCGATAACCTTGGCTCCAAAGCTGCGGGCGACTTCGGCGGTCTGATCCGTGGAGTTGTTGTCGACGACGATGACCTCGTCCACGAAGGAGGGCATCTGGACAAGAACTTGGCGCAGACCCTCGGCTTCATTCAGACAAGGGATGACGACCGTGATTCGAAACTGCTTATACATGGGTAAACAAGCTATCCATCTTGAACTGCAAACCAGCGTCCCACAGAACCGCAGGCGTCTCGCCTGCGACTGCGGGTACGCCGTTCTCTCACGCTTCCCGTTGACGGCCGGGACGGCCGTCCTCCGGTCGGCAACCTCGCCGTGGGTCACGCAGCACACTCACGGGCAAGGATGCCCGTGATACACGGTCGTCCTCCGCGTCCCATGATTTCCCTTAATCGGCCGAAGCCAATTCCTGTCGCAACGTCTCGCAGCTTCGTTTCCAGGGCTCGCCTCCCCTGGACGCCACGCATTTGTCAAGCCACTCCTCGGCCTCTCGCCCCCGCCCCTGCTCCCAAAGCAGGCGACTCAAACCATAGTACGACCAAGGGCCGGGGTCCTCCGCCACCCAACGACGGGCTACTTCCTCCGCCTTCTCGAGCCGGTCGGTACGCCGGCACGCCTCCAACAGGGTTTCCCAGGCTTCCGGCGACGATCGGGCCTCCAATCCCAACTCCAGTTCCCGAACCGTGTCCTCAAACCGTCCCAACCGGAAGTACGTCATGCCCAGCCAGTAGTGGCCCGACGGGTCGTCGGGGAAATGCCGGACGTAAGCCTCCAAATAGTCCTTGGCCGCCTCATAGCTATTCGCATCGTACTCCAGTAAGCCCAGATTGAAATAGATCCGGAGACGATCCTTCCGCGGGTCGTGCATCCGTAGAGCCTTCTGGAACAATTCGGCGGCCCTCGCCCGTAACGCCGGGGCTTGCCCAGACCGTCCGGTCGCCTCGTAGATCAGGGCCAGTTCCTTGTACGTGATCGCCAGGTTACTGCAGGTAAACGGATTTCCCGGTTCCAACTTCAGAGCCTCTTCAAGGTACTCTTGAGCCTCCCGGTGCAGTTGTTCCGCCTCCGCATACTGCGATCGACGCCTTTTCTCCTGGGCCACCGTAAGATACATGGCCCCCAGGTTGGCGTAAGGAAGCGCCCGATCAGGAGCCAGTTCCAACGCTCTCAGAGTCAAGCGGATCCCTTCCTCGTGACGCCCCAAGTTGAAATAGACTTGGCCGAGGTTCGCGTTGGCCCGAAAAGAGCCGGGAGCCTGACGCAACGTGGCTTCCCAGAGGCTCTGCTTGTCGCGCCAGTCGGCGTTCCGCCGGACCACCATGACGGACCACACCCCCAGCAGGATCACCAAGCATCCTACCGACACGTTGCGACGCGCTCCGGTCCCGGCGGCAAGAATGCTCCCGAGGACGAGGCTGAAACCCGCCAGCGGAAGGTATAGAAAGTGGTCGGCCGCCAACTCGTGAAAAGGGATCAGCTGCAACACCGGAAGCAAGCCGACCGCGAACCAGCAAAGACCCACCGCCACCAGTGGATGAGATCGCTGAAGCTTCCAAACGACGATCCCGTAACCGAGGGCAAACCCGACGGCCAATAACGTGGACGGCTCGCTGAATCCCTTAGAGATCGGGAAGACGGCACCCAAATAGTCGGCAACCAACGGGTACCCCAGAACGGCCAGACGGGCATAGTGCAGGAAAAGCTTAAAGCTGGTGCCGAGATTCGTTTCCCATGTCCCGCCCCAATAACCTTCCATTCGGCTGGCCCGTACGATAAACAAGGCATATCCCAGAGCCGCCGCCGCACAGGCGACAAACGTCAGATATAGGAAAGGACGAGACCGCAGCACCGTCATTGCGCCTCCCAGCAAGCTTTCGCCGCGGTCCTTTACGGAAGAGGGGAAAGATTTCCCTTCGCCGTCTCGGCTGGCCACATACGCGTCTACCAGCAGAATCAGGACGGGGAAAACGATCGCCACTTCTTTGGCCAGAACAGCCAGAAGAAATGCCATCAAGGCGGCTATCCCATATTTCCCCCCCCCCTCCGACCGCCACCTCAAGTAGAAGATCAGACCTGTAAACACAAGTCCCGTGGCCAGCAGATCCTTTCTCCCCGAGATGTAAGCCACCGCCGCCGTCTGAGCCGGATGTGCGGCGAACAGCAGGGCGACCGCCAGGGCCAGCCGTCTCGACTGGGTGAGACGCTGGACAAGAACCAACAGTAGCCAGGCGTTCAGAGCATGGACCAAGACGTTGAAGGCGTGATAAGAAACCGGATTCTCCCCGGTCAGGGCATAATTGAGGGCGTAGGTGAGAGTTCTGACAGGCCGGTAGCCCGATTTGCCGATAATACCCCACCAATCCAAATTGGTAACTTGCGGGTTCTGCAAAATCAGGCTGATGTCGTCGAATACGAAGTCGTGGCCTAACGTATTAACGTACAAAAGCGTCGCGACAACGACCACGAGCCAACCCGCCCACGGCAAGTTCTCCGTACGGTGAGACCGCTTCTCGGAATGGGCGTCCCGGCGCTTAGTCCGCCCCACACTCCCTCCCTTTTTCGGCAACTCGGTCCGCCAGCTTTTCGATACTTTCCACCAAGCCGTCCCAGGTCAGCCGGAGACGAAACTCCTCGATATTCTTGCGAAACAACACAGCTCTCTGTTCGCGAAAAAAGCGGACGACAGCTTCGGCAAGAGCTTTCGGATTCCCCGGAGGCACCAAAAAGCCGGTCTCGCCGTCCACCACTACTTCGGCCAGCCCTCCGACGTCGGAAGCCACTACCGGCACGTTGAACAGGTACGCCACCGGCACCACTCCACTCTGCGAGGCTTCCAGGTAAGGTAAAACCACAAGATCGGCCCGGCGAAACAGACTGGGGACGTCTTCATTCGGGATATAGCGGTCCAGCCAAGTGATCCGACCCGCAATCCCCAACTGTTCCGCCATCCGGTGGAACGGGCGGGGATCCATGTAGAACTCGCCGGCGATCACCGCTCGAAAGGGCATCTCGGCCCGCAGGATTCCCAGCGCCCGCAAGAAAACCTCCAGTCCCTTGTAGCGCCGAATGTTTCCGAAGAACAAGAGCTCCGGTTCACGGGATTCTTCCACCCGAGGGGTCGACAGGTCCCATTGAGTGAAGAAGTCATACAGTGGGTGATAGACGCGCTCCACGAGGGCTCCGGGGCACAGCGCATGGACTTCCGGAATCATCGATGAAGCTTGCACCAAAAACCCGTCGACGACCCGAAATGTTTGCTTCGCCAGTCGCCGCTCCAGCATGCGCCGGCCGGGAACCCGCCATTCGGGATGCGCTAGAACATTGTGGCAATAGAGCAATACCGTGACCCGCCGACGGGACCCGACAGACTTAATAACCGAACGGTAGGCCGGCCCAAAAAAGGGCTGCCACCACTGGAACAAGATCACGTCGGGCTCCCAGGCCTCGATCCGTCGGCCGGCTTCCGCCCACGAGCCGGGACTTAGGGAGTCGATGAGCGGCAAGGAGGGTACCACCAAGGCGCTTGAACTGCAGTCATGCTGTGAGCGGCCCGGAAACAGCAGCGACGGGTACTGGCGCCGAAAGGATATGAGATTCACCTCATGCTTTCTTCCCAACGCCAGCGACAAGGAAGCGGTGTGATGAGCAATACCTCCTCGGAGGGGATGAGCCGGTCCTACCAGTACGATGCGCATGACCTGTCTTGTTCACACCTCGTGCGCCTCTAGACGGCTCCCCCAACGGTCGGTTACCGGTCCTTCGCTACGCTTTCGGCCCCAGCCAACCTCCGGGCTCCGCCCGGCAGAATCTCGCGAATCGAGTAGTCGTCCTCCTTTCGGGAGCTATACGCGATCATCTCGGCCAGGAGTCCGAAGAAAAGAAATTGCACTCCTACGATTAGGAGCAGGACTCCCGCCATCAGCAACGGACGATCGCCGATCCAGCGTCCAAAAAACCAACCGACGGCCAGGTACGCCTCAATCACGAAGCCCACCCCAAAGAGTACGACCCCGACGGCTCCAAAAATGTGGAGCGGCTTTCGATTGTAACGAGTCAGCATAATGACCGTGAGGAGGTCGAAGAAACCACCGAACAATCTTTGCCAACCATATTTGCTGCGTCCGAAAACACGCGGCCGGTGTTCCACCGGGACCTCTCCGATCCGAAAACCCCGGTAACCGGCTAAAACCGGAATATAGCGGTGCATTTCGCCGTAAACCGAAAGTTCTTCAACCACCTCCCGGCGGTACGCCTTGAAGCCGCAATTCATATCATGCAAAGGCACGCCCGTCAGAACCGACGTCACCCAGTTGAACAGCTTCGACGGCCATCGCTTACTGATAGGATCGCGCCGAACTCTCTTCCATCCGGAGACCAAATCGAAACCTTCTCCCAGTTTCTCGAGCAACTTGTGCATTTCACCTGGGACATCCTGCAAGTCGGCGTCCAGGGTGACGATGACCTCGCCCGTGGCATGCGAAAAGCCGACGCTTAGAGCGGCCGACTTTCCGAAGTTTCGCCGGAACCGGATGATGGTGATCCGAGGATCCTCCTCCCGCAGCTCGAGCAGAATCCGCATGGTATCGTCGGTGCTGCCGTCGTCCACCACGATGATCTCCGCCTCGACCCCCAGCTCGTCCAGTTCTGCGCAAAGCTCGCGGTGAAGCTGCCGCAGCGAACCCGACTCATTAAAAACAGGGATGACGACGGACAGCTTCCGGATGCCGGTCATGATCTTCAGAAGGAAGGAATTATAGCACCCGTCATTCCGGCCGGCCTTTCGCGTACAGCATAACGGGTACAGCGCACAGTGTTCCACAGGGCGCGTGCCACAGGCATCCCTGACGACGTCTCAGAAAGGCATCGTCGGCCAACCGTCCTGCAACCTATTATGGTGCGAATTACCTAAGTGCCGATTAGGAGTATGCCTTAGCTGTCAACCGGCATATTTGAAACGGCCTCATCCCTGCCTGCGGCTGGAGGAAGAACCGCGGCCACGGGCAAACCGTGATACGCGGAGCGCAACCGCCACGCAGTACAGGATGCCCGCGCAAGGGAGAGAAAGGGAGGGAGAGAAAGGGACACTGTTTTTCTCCCGCCTGCCACCACGGGCACGGGGACCACGGGGGTTACGGGGAGGCGATTCTCCCAC
>Ga0116188_1003944_pt1 | contig 10675 bp, 11 predicted proteins | sample AD_JPNTR2_MetaG_FD_89807 | JGI IMG/M metagenome (GOLD analysis project Ga0116188, IMG submission 89807) | Active sludge microbial communities of municipal wastewater-treating anaerobic digesters from Japan - AD_JPNTR2_MetaG | ecosystem: Engineered > Bioreactor > Anaerobic > Digestate | place...
TATTATTATACCGCACGATGCGTAAGGTTTTTGTACAACACATTTCACGCTATTTGATTATATAAGAATTAGTTACAGTGTTCTTATAGGTGACCTATTATACTGCACACTGTACAATGCCAGCTGGAAGATGCAAGAATTAAAATCGAGTCATGGCGAAAAGACTACCATGAGTGTAGACCCCATAGTTCACTCGGGTATAAAACTCCAGCAGAATTTGCGTCATTTTCGTGTCGGCCCAACAGCCTGTCAGGCTGATTTTCTAACTTAAAAAGTGTCCAGAAATTGGGGGACTTTCAGATCCACTTTATTTCACCTTAAAAGCGGCTCAGTTTTCGGGGCTCATTATATTTTTAGCTCAGAAATCCACTTTAGAGCTTTAAAATATTGAGTCCGCTTTTTCTGATAGGCTTCGAAGAGATTCCAGTCAGGTTCGATATATTCTACTTCTTTCACATCCCTTCTCTTTGATTCAAGAATCAGCCTTGTTTTTTCGAGGCCCTCTTGAAGTGATAAAGCTATAAGAGCGTCCCCATATGCCGCGTTTACAAATCTAAATCTATTTAATTTCAGTCCAGAAATATTCGAAACAATTCGCGTAAATGATAGATTTGAAGCAAGACCACCCGATATATTTGCGGTTGCAGGAACCGAGGCGATGCTCGAAAGTTTTTGACAAAGATCATAGATCTCGCAGCCTATTGCTTCAGCACCTGCGCGCCAGAAATCTTCTTTTGTTGTTGAGCTGTTCATGCCGTACCAAAGGACTCTATACTCTGTGTTCTGATATGGAAGACGTGCACCATCAAGAAAAGGAACCATAAGCAAATCACTCATTCTAGAAGAATCAATCCGAGCTTCTCTATCATTGAATCCTATTGTGCTATTAAGCCATTCGAGATAGCGCCCGCCAGAAGATGTTGCACCACCAAGACGATAGGTACCAGGTAGAATTGAAGGCCCAGTAAGAAAACCGGGAATCTGCTTATATGAATCAACTGTATAGAGGGTCGAAACAGTTGAACCAAACACAATAAGAAGGCTTCCTGGATCAAAAGAACCGCATGCAAACGCTTCAGCGTTGATGTCGCAGGCTCCCACGCTTACTGGGATCCCTATAGGGAGCCCAGTACGACTTGATGCGCGCTCTTGAACGACGCCAAGCTGATCGAGCGGAGATCGCAACCTTGGGAATTTATGCTGGTCGATTCCGAGTTGCGCAAATAGATCAAGCGCATACTCTCCTTTTTGCATATTAAGAAGATGTGCACCTGCAGCAGTAGGGCTGTCCCAGGCATACTCACCGGTCAGCCACGAAGATATGAAATTTGAGCTCTCAACAAAGTACTTCGTGCGATCATAAATTTCAGGCTCATTCTCTTTTAGCCAGAGAATTTTAGGTAGAATAGAATGCGAAGTGAACCCTGAGCCGCAAACATGAACCAAATTATCTATGGGAAGATTCGTGTTGAGCCTCTCGATCTGACTCGCAGCACGTGTATCAATGCCATAGAGAATTGCATTGCGTAACGGCTTGAGGCCAGAATCAATTGGTACGAAACTTGCACACACAGAACTAATGCAAAGGCCTTTTGCGTTTGATACATTTTCGGCACCAAGCGCTTTTATTGCGCGAAAAAATCCATTAAGCCATTGATTTTCTGCATCAGTTTCAAAATATCCTGGTAAGGGCGTTTCCATGGAAATGGGAACATTAGCAGTTTTCAGAATTGTGCCACCAGCATCGATTGCTATGGCTTTAATAGAAGAAGTGCCAACATCGAACCCCAAATAAATTCCCATGATGAACTCTCCGGCCTGATTATTTTGAAATAATATTCTAGGCGGCGCTCCGCAATTGAAAAGCGCCGCTGTATTGCTCATGCATTTATTAAGGAAGGCTATTCTTATCGACGAGAGGCGCATCCATATAGATGATTTTCTGTGGAGCTGCTTGTGCAACAGGCATTTTTTTCACCACAATCTTGTCGACCAAGTCGACCGCCTTTGCTGCCATATCTTCAAAGGGCTGGGCGATCGTAGCGGTCATATTACCTTCTTTGATCCGCTTGAAGGTTTCGTTATTGCCGTCGACACCGGTCACGATGACATTTTTGAGCCTGTGTTCCTGAATAACATCTGCCGCGACATAAGCCAATGAATCAAAAGCACACCAAACTCCGTCTATTTTATCCCCGAATCGAGTGACGAAGGTTTCCATAGCGTTGCGTGTATCTGCCAGGAAGGTCTGTGGGGAGGTAATAGTGTATTCTCCGAGTACCTTGATACCGGGATACTCGGAAAGTTCGACGTCGAATACTTTTCCTCTTCTCCGGGTTCCATAGTGCTTTTCAAACTTGATGACAATGATGTTTCCCTCTCCGCCCAGCTTATCCATGAAATAGGTTGAAATTTTAGCACCCATTACAAAGTTGTCCGCCGTGATATCTGCCACAACTCCATCAACATAGCCAGAATCGATAGTAATGACTGGAATGCCAGCCTTGAATGCCTCATTGAGGGCATCCTGGACTTCAAGCGGATGCGCGTGCGCAAGCACGATTGCCTGCACTTTTCTTTGTACGAGATTCTGCAACTGATCGGACTGTGTTTTTACCGACCCAGCCGAATTGAGCATGATCGGATTCCAACCCTTCGCCTTCGCGTACTTCTCAAAAGCATTTGCCGCCCTTGCAGTCGCTTCGTTCGCGAAGTTCGTGGCAATGAAGCCCACGGAGAGCCCCTGTGCCGCCACGGAGAAGATCATGCCGAATGTAAACAACACTGCGTACATGAACACCAAATGTCGCTTCATATGCTCCTCCTTCGAAAAATATTGCTATGCACCCATTCGCTTAGACTGAATGGATGAAATAACCACCGCGAGAATAATGATGAGACCTTTAACAATGTCCTGTGTAAAATATTGAGCACCCATAAGCGTAAGGCCATTATTGAGAACACCAATGATAAGGGCACCGACAAAAGTACCCAGAGGGCTTGCGCGACCAACAGTGTATACGGTCTGACCAAGCAGAACTATTGCAAAACCTTCCATCAAAAAGCCACCGGCACCTTCAGGATTAGCTGCTCCAAGTCTGGCCGTTAGGAGAATGCCGGTCAACGCTGCTGAAAAACTACAAATAACAAGAGCGAGTACTTTATAAAATTTGACATTAATACCAGCGATAAAAGCAGCGCTCGAGTTTCCTCCCGTCGCTTTCAGATTCGAGCCCGCGACAGTTTTATTCACGAATATATGAAATACCGCGAGATCAAGAAGCATGATTATGACGAGTACCGGTATAGCCCCGATACGCCCTCTGCCAAGATAAAGGAAGCTTTTAGGTAAACCAGAATAGAAAGAAACACCTTTGGTGTACATGTAGATAAGGCCATTGGCAACAATGCCCGTTGCGAGCGTCGTAATGAGAGACGGAATACCCACCTTCGTCACAAGAGCTCCATTAATCATGCCGAAAGCTACGCCTGCCAGTAGAACCAATAAAATTGCGAGCACTGGATTCATACCATGAATAATAAGCCCTGCCACTAGTACGCTGCTTAAGCTGGCCAGGTTGGCAAAAGAAAGATCAAGCTCCCCTACAATGAGCACCATTGTAAAACCTTGCGCAATAATCATTAGCAATGCGATTTGCGTAAGGATATTAATAAGATTATTCGACTCAATAAAACCAGGAACAACTACGGCAAATACAATAAACAATAACGCTAGTGCAATTACTGTCCCAAACTGGGTAAAGAATTTATTCATATTCATGAAAACACCTCAGTGGTTTCTACGATATTTCTGCCTAGCATGGCTTGCAGGATTTTTTCACCGTCGAATGGCCTTGTAAATTCACCTACGACACGAGATTGATACATTGCGTAGATTCTATCAGATATTGCGAGTAGTTCTCTCAGATCAGAACTTATAAACCATATGCCCGCTCCCTGGAACGCAAGGCGCTCCATAATCCGGTAGATCTCACTCTTAGTTTCAACATCAATGCCTTGGGTCGGTTCATCGAAGATCCATAATTTTGCGTTTGCATCGAACCATTTGCCTAGAGAGACTTTTTGCTGATTGCCACCGCTCAACGTTCCAACCGACTGAGCAGGTGAAAAAACTTTTATGGAAAGATCTTTAATAATTGCGGCGCAGCGACTATTAATTCTTTTTTCACTACGGAACCCCATTTTTGAGAGTTGAGAGAGTCTGGAAAATGAAAGGTTCTCTTTCACATCGAACGAGGTGATGAGTCCTTCGCCTCTTCTATCTTCGGGTATCATCACGATGCCATTGCTGATAGCGAATTTTGGACTTTTAGGAATAAACGGAGCACCGCAAAGCGCTACAGTAAAGGCATCACTGTGAGTGCCTGTTACCACCGCTTTCGCAAGTTCAGATCTGCCAGAACCTACAAGCCCCGCGAAACCGACGATTTCTTTGGAATGGATGCATATACTACTCACATCATGTGGTGACATTTTCGTCTTTTTATCCGAACCATGAAATTCTATCCGCAGCATCTCTTCCTGGGGAGCCATGAAGGTCTTTGGATATTGCTGGCCCAGATCCTTGGCAATCATCAATTTTATGATTTGATCTTCATTAGTGTCACTTACCTTCAGTGTGGTCACTTTTTCTCCATTTCGCAGCACACTCACACGGTCCGCAAGCTGCATAACCTCCGTGAGATGGTGAGTGATATAGATAATAGAAGTTCCAGCTTTTTTCAGATCGGCAATGAGATTGAATAGTATCTCGCTCTCTTTTATGCTGAGTGGCGCGGTCGGTTCATCAAAAATGACGATCTTGGGAGAGCGAAAGAGAATCTTGAGTATAGAGAGCATCTCTTGCATACCACTGCTCAAGCTTGAAGCAGGGCTCTCCATATCAAGTTCGAGGCCATATTTTTTCATGAAGTCGATTGCTTTTTGCTTCATTTCCTTCTTTTTTAGGAATCCAAGCGATTTCATCTCTTGGCCTAGAAATAGATTGTCGATTCCTGAATAAAAGGGTATCAGCTCTCTTTCCTGATGTACTACACCAATAAAAGTTGAGGCTTCTCTCGGTGAAGGAAATTTCGTTTCAATATTATCAAGGTAAATTTTTCCGGAAGTCGGTTGATAGACGCCCGCAAGTATTTTTACAAACGTTGATTTGCCAGCGCCATTTTCACCAACGATGGCGTGGATTTCACCCTCTTCAAGGTCAAAATCGACATCATGAAGCGCAAGCACTCCCGGGAACTGCTTTGAAAGACCTTCTGTCCGAAGACTTTTCATAGAAATATCCTTTAAAGCTGCTCTCTCAAAGTTTTGAGCTTTTTCATGAATATCTTTGCACGCTTAGGATCGATTGAATTGAAAGTATCCCCATCAACTTTAAGAGATGTCCCAACGATAAAGGCATCACCATAGGGATACATAGATTCGAGGTTTTCGATTGATACTCCGGTACCAATAACGACAGGTGTCTTACCAGAGGCGGCTTTTCTTGCCTGCTCAAGATCAGAAATATCTATTTCGCTCCCAGCAGTTGTGCCCGCGAGACAAACTGCGTCGGCAAGACCAAACTTTATAGCTCCGCGCGCAATATCATAGATACTTCTATCCCCAAGGGGCGCGGTGTGACCCGATATGTTCGCGAATATAGCCAAATTTGAACCAAGCTGCATCTTATAGCGCTGTAGCATTCCTGCATCTGGGCTGACGATTCCCCAATCGGAAGCAAAGACCCACGAGAGAAATATTCTTACAAAATTAGCCTCTACAGCCTCGCCAACAGAGATTGCTGCGAGCGGATCGGCCAACACAGAGACGCCAAAGGGCTTTCCGAATTGCTGGCTGATCTCGGAAACGAGCCGAGACATAGCGGCGACAGTATATTTTGAGACATCCGAGAGATACGGTCGATCACCCTCGTTGCTGAACATAAAACCGTCGAAACCGGCTTCGGCAAGAGCCTCGGCATCTCTCAATGCAATATCTCGAACTCGTTTCAGCCCTCCCATTGCATCAAACATTGGAGTACCGGGAAGTGCTGGAAAATGAACCATCCCAAATACTGGCTTTTTTGTTTTTACGATTTTTTCAAGCACAGTAAATGACTCACTCATGATCTCTCCTCCATTGCTAGTATTGTTTCGCATGTAATAGCGTCAGACACGATTACATTGACTATCCTAGTTTTAAGAGCGGCTCGAAGAACCCTGATCTTGGACGCGCCACCAGCGATTCCGATTCTGATTGGTATGTTAGCCAATTTTTCTATAGGGATGGACATCATTCGCTTATTAATACTATTGTCGAGAATTCTTCCAGAGTTATCAATAAAACGTCCAAGAATGTCTCCAACAGCTCCTTCTCTCTTGACGTCTGTTAAGAAAACTTCGCTTTTACGAAGCTGAGGATAGCTAGTAGCCTCGACTTCGCCACCCAATGAAAAAACCGCGATATCAAGAGAATCCCACTTATGAAGAATCTCTTCTATAAGAGTTTCGCGCATTAAGACATTCTTGAGCTCTTCGCTGCTGAGCAGCGCTGGACATGGCATTAGATAAAAGTCGCAGTGAAGTTTTGAGGCAGCAGTGCTAAGAAGTCTGTTCACTTCATATGCCAAGCCACCAATACTCCAACCACCCATAAGAGGAATCAAAGTGATACCTGATTTAAATTGGCGTGGATCAATCGCCTCAACAAATTCATACATTGTGCTGCCAGGCCCAATTCCAATCAAAGTGCCAGGGAGGACTTCCCCCATCAGGTAATCGCATGCCGCCTTTCCTAAAAGCTTTTTTAAATATTCAGCATTAGAGCTCTCTGGTGTGGTAATGATGATTGCATCGCGCAGTTTATAAGTTTCTTTCATAGTTCGGGAAAGATCTGCTGTTTTATGTTCAACATCAACTATTTTTACTTCGATCAAACCAGAATTTAATGCTTCTGAAAGGATCCTAGAAACTGTAGCGATAGAAATGCCAAGCATTTCAGATATCTGCTTTTGATGTAATTTTTTATAGTAGTAAAGCTCAGTAACTTTTATCATCAAAGCATAGTCATGCATGCAAATTCTCCATCTAAATATATGAAAATGAAAATATTTGCCGCAAATATTTTCATTTATTTGAAGTATATGAGCAGTTTTTAGATCTGTCAAGTTGTTTTTAAGAAAATTGTGTTCCTATCCCAATATATTTGGTATCGAAGGTAATTTAAATTCATATTAAGAAAAAGATAATTTTATCTGGTTTTATGGAATTAGAGATGGGGGTTCTTCAAGAACACCTATCAAGGGTCATCTTATTCCCCCGGCAGGGTCATGGTAATTCCCCAAAGGGTGCTTTCATAATTAGGGGCTCCTGAAAAACCAATAAAATATTGCTCAATATAAGAATAAATGATAAAATGACCCTGAAAAGTGCATAGAAAACACTGAAAATACCGTAAAACCCATGCACTTGAAAGGGAACGAATGTACCGATTACCAGAAAAAGTGCCTGAATTTGAGAAATTCGATATGGTGTTCGGAGGGACGCTCAACCGTCAGAATCGATGGGTTCTCTTGGCTGAATTGATCCCCTGGGACAAAGTCGAAGAAAAATATTCACAACTCTTCGCGACGAATAATGGACGACCAGCGCTGCCGGTGCGCGTGGCGTTAGGCGCACTCATTATCAAAGAAAAATCGAAGTTGCCGGATGAAGAGTTGGTGGAGTATATCCGGGAGAGCCCGTACCTTCAGTACTTCTTAGGGTATGAAGGGTATAAGGATGAGCTTCCCTTTGACCCCAGTATGATGGTGCATTTCCGAAAGCGGTTGTCGGGGAATATCCTGAGAGAAGTAAATGCGCTCATCATCGAGCGGAAGCAAGAAGAGGACAAGAAAGAATATGATGATCATGATCCTCCTGGAGGAGCTACAGGAGAAGGTACTAAGGGGACACTGATTGTCGATGCGACCTGTGCACCGGAAGACATGCGGTTTCCGCACGATGTAACCCTCTTGGACGAGGCGAGACGGAAGACCGAGAAGATTATCGACACGTTGCATGAAGGAGCTCCCGAGGGATACGCAAAGCCGAGGACGTATCGGAAGAAGGCGAGAAAAGAGTTTTTAACGTTTATACGGAACCGCAAGCCGCGCGAGAACACGATACGGAAAGCGTTAAAGAAGCAACTACAGTATGTTGAGCGGAACGTGAGAATCATCAGTGATTACCAAAAGATAGTAGGGTTCGAAGGTCTGACAAGGAAACAATATCGAGACCTAACGGTGATCGCTGCGCTTGTGCGGCAGCAGCGGGAATTGTACACACGGAAGAGCCATTCGATCGAAGGGAGAATCTTGAGTATTGCCAAGCCGCATGTGCGGCCGATCGCGCGCGGCAAGGCGCGCGGGATGTATGAGTTCGGGGCGAAGGTGTCGGTATCGTTGGTAGATGGGATTGCGGAGGTGTACCGGTTGTCATGGGAGCCGTATAACGAGAGTCAGGATTTGAAAGGACAGATAGAAACCTATCGACAGAGATACGGCAGGTATCCTGTAGTGGTGTGTGCCGACAAATTATATCGGACACGAGAAAACCTGAGGTTTTGTCAGGAGCATGGGATACGGCTCTCGGGACCAAAGCTTGGACGGCCATTCAAGGAGAGTGAGAAGAATACCGCGATACTGCGAGAACGGCGAAGAATAGAACGAAAGGATGAGAGCACCCGGATTGCAGTTGAAGGGAAGTTTGGAGAAGGCAAGCGGCGATATTCCCTGGATCGGATCGCCACCAAGCTCAAAGAGACGAGTGAAAGCGCCATCATGCTGGTCTTCTTGGTGATGAACCTGAGTGTGCTGTACCGCAGAAAGGCGAAAGCCTTTTTTGTGTCGTTGTTCGATACCTTATTCGAGATGGTCAGAAGCGCTTGTAGCGCGCGGATTTGGCTATCTTTGGCTGCTTGAAAAACAAGAAGTGAGTTCTTCAGGAACCCCTAATTACACCGCCTTCAAAAACAGCCGTCAAGCAGAATATCGCAAATACTCTGTGCTTGCCATTTCCAGCGCCATGCATGGCTTTTATAGTCCAACGCTATTATTCTGAGCCCGCAAGAATAAAATGCCCGCTATCGCTGATAGAAGGCCATAGCGCGGTTTTCTGAAGGCAGGCCGTTCTTTTTTTACTCTCCCTGCTTTTTCTGATCCTCCTCTATTCGCCACCCGCTATTGGCAATAAGTCGGTCGTCACTATCGCTTCGCTTCTTTGCAAGCATGGTACGCCGTTCTATTGTGGCAATAATTTCATCGAAGCTGTTCGTATTCTGGAGCCCCTTTTTCAATTCATACTCTTGCATTTTCAGCCGGAGCCGTTCCAGCTTCGCCAAATCTTCTGCCGCATTTCGTAGCGCCTCATTGATCACCCTGCCATCACCATTGTAGTTGCCATTCTCATCTACCTTCATGCGCTCCAGCTGTATATTTCTCCAATACATTTCAAGGCGCTTTTCCGGCATTGCAAGCGGCTGTGTCGCGTAAGCGCTTTCGAGTAATTTATCAATGGAGGCCTTTATTTTATCACGGTATTTGAGTCGGTAAGATCGCACCGCTTCATAGGACAAACTTAAATTAAATTCTTTTTGTACTTGGTCCATGATCTCAGAAGATGTAAAGCCTTCAATCGATTTTTCGATAATAAAGCGCTTTACATTGGCATTTATCCATGGCTTTGTACTCATAATACTTTTCTTGCAAGTATCGCCTGTGACAAATCAGGCCATATTTGTTTGCATGCATATAAACGGCCTATAAGCCTTCTTTTGGGCCTCTGCCGATAATAACAACTTTGACCAAGCCTTATAAAACGCTCTCTAGGCCATCCACGCGCAATCTGAGGAAAATCTCGCGCGCGCGTAGAGCTGCACATATATGCATAAAGCTTTCTATTTATCATTTTCCACCTCTTGCGTCGTAGAGGATGGCTTTTCAACAACTCTTTTTATTACAATGACTTTTTTAATTCCTTCGCTTTCATCATTCCGGTATGCGTCTAATATCTGTTTGTCATAAAATTCTAGCTGATTTTTAACTAAAGTGATATTTCCCTTGACAAAATGGATCACTATTGACCCATAAACGCCGTTCTCGCACAAGTCATCAAGCATTTTATGATATTGAATTGGCGCCTTTGGCATGATATCACACTCCTAACATTCATGCTTCCTATAGCAAGATATTTTTGTTTCACGTGAAGTATAAATCGTGAAAGGCTGCATCTCAACCATAGCGTGGCCATCCACGGGTGCAATCCATATGATACGCTTCTTGCATTTCGGGAACAGCGCATCCAAACCACTATTCTGGGACTCTGGCCGGTCTTTATCCATTAGGAACCTCCTGACACGGCAAATCGCGCCCAGTGTTGAGTACCGCCGCATCCGTGGAAGTTTTTTTTCTACCAAAACAGGATAATCTTCATTCATTTTCATACCTCTTTGCAATTCTAATTGTGGCGCGAAAGCAGCAATTTCTGCCACAACCGCGCCGATAAGCCGCCGTTTTTGCTAAAATATATCCAAGCCACTGGCCTCTTGCGTGTTACTGCGTAAAGCAGCAAGCCCGTCAGCTTCAGGCAAGCCAAGGCGTGGTTTCGCAGGCGCCTTATTGTTGCCTTCCTCATCA
>Ga0116188_1003948_pt1 | contig 10673 bp, 9 predicted proteins | sample AD_JPNTR2_MetaG_FD_89807 | JGI IMG/M metagenome (GOLD analysis project Ga0116188, IMG submission 89807) | Active sludge microbial communities of municipal wastewater-treating anaerobic digesters from Japan - AD_JPNTR2_MetaG | ecosystem: Engineered > Bioreactor > Anaerobic > Digestate | place...
ACGCCACTTCCCAATGCCACTAAAGATCCTCTTAAACTCCAACTTAAAGCTTCCATGCCTTTATCAATATGACGAGTAAAAACTGCTGTATAACCAGGAACATTCATTGCCATGCCAAAAGCATAAAGACTTTGAAGGACATAAATATGCCAAGGTAATTTTGCTTGCAAATAACCTAAGACAGATAGAGCGGCTAGAAAATTACCGATCACAATAAAAAATAAGTCATCTCTTTCTCCAGTATGCTTGTCTAAATATTTTCCAAGAGGAATCATCGCTACAGCTTCTATGATCCAATAAATAGCACTAGCAAAACCTGCTACTTCAACATTGCCTCCCTGAATGTTTTCTGTAAGAAAAATTGAAAAAATTGGTGTAATAAATCCGAGACCAATAAGCAAGGTTAAATCTGAAAGAATTAAAATTAATATAACTTTATTTAATTTTATTTTTTCAATCATGGTCGCTATTGAGTAAGAAATTTAAAATTTCCATCTTTAAAATCAACTTTTGTTTTATCTCCTCTTTGAATTTCTTTTTTCAAAATTTTTTCCGCTAAAGTATTCTTAATTTTTTCTGAAATCACCTCTCGCAAGGGTCTAGCACCAAAAGAAGGATTATAGCCTAAGCGTGCTATTTCCTCAATCGCCTCATCAGAAAACTCTATAAAAAATCCTTGTTCTTCTAAATCCTGCGCTAGATCATTCAAATTAATTTTAGCGATTTCTTTGATTTCCTTAATTCCTAATTCTTTAAATACAACAATCTTTGAAAAACGATTGAGCAACTCTGGTTTGAAAAAATCAACTAATTTCTTTTTTAAATACTCACTAATAGAGGTCATTGGCTCGCCGGCATCAAGTGCTTGTTTAATAATGTCTGAATGCGCATTAGAAGTAGCAATAATTATTGTATTTTGGAAACTTATTGTTCTGCCTAAACCATCAGTTAATCTTCCATCATCAAAAACCTGTAAAAATAAATTTAAAATATCAGGATGTGCTTTTTCAAATTCATCTAAAAGGATTAAACAGTACGGCTTTTCAATAACGGCTTCAGTTAAACTTCCGGCAATTTTTCCATCTGGAGATCCAATAAATCTAATAATAGATTCTTTAGTTTGATATTCACTCATATCAAATCTTACCATCATTTGCTCGGAACCAAATTGAATTTTTGCTAAAATTTTTGAAAGTTCAGTTTTTCCAACGCCAGTTGGGCCAACAAACAAGAAAGTTGCAATAGGTCCACCAGAACGAGCTAACCCACTTCTATATTCACGCAAAGCAGTAGCTACTGCTTTCACTGCTTCTTCTTGATTAATTAATCTTTGATGGATAATCTCTTCTAAATTAAGAAGTCTTTCAGTTTCCTCTTCACCTGGCTTGTAAAGAGGAATATTAATTTTTCTCTGAGCAACTCTTAAGACATCATCAACCTGTAATATTTTATTTCTTCTTTGACTAACATCAGCTAAAGTTTCTTTTAGCAAATCTTCGGCGCTGCTTGGCAATAATTTCTGACGAAAATATTTATGAGCCAAAATCACCACTTGTTTGATAGCGCTAAAACTAATAATAATACGATATTGCCTTTCTAAAATAACAGCTTCATATGTCAAAACTTTCATTGCTTCGCTTTCAGAAATTTCTTCAACCCTAATAATTTCGAAAGCGCTTAAAAAGTCACTTCGTGGTTCAATTAACCTTTTATATTCTTGGGGAAAAGTTGTAGCAACTACAGGAAAATTATCTGACATAATAAAAGGCAAAAGTATTTCTGCTGCGCTAAGATAAGCTTCTCCAGATGTCTCAATTAAATTATCAATATCAGGCACATACAAAATAATATTCCCTGCGTCAATAATTTCATTCATAATTGTATTAACTCTTAAAGCTACTTCATCTGGACTGGCGCCAGATATCAACTCCGAAGCCTCTAAAGAAACTAATCTTTTATCAAAAAGTTGAGGCGGGACATCATCTTGAATAATATTAAAAGCCAAATGAGCAATCAAAGTACTTTTTCCACTACCAGCTTCTCCAACTAATAAAGCATTAGGTTTAGCTTGTCTTGATAAGACAACCATTAATTGTTCATATTCTTTTTGATGGCCAATCAAAAAACCAACTTTTTCTTCTCTCGCTAGCGCCGTAAAATCAATTCCAAATTGATCCAAAGTAGGAGTCGGCCTCGAAGTCCAGGCGCGGTTTACAGTTCGTACTCTTCGTGGCTTATAAGGTCTTTGGCTAAACCCACCTAAAGTCATTGGCAATCTAAAAATAGAAGAAAATTCTCGCTTAAGATGAGTCAAAATTAAAACATTTTCTAAATCTTCAGTTTCAATAGAAAAAATATAAAAAAGACGGCTAACGTCTTTATCGTCTATAAAATACAGAGATGAAAATAATTCTGTTGGCCCAATAAACCTACTTTCAGTTTCAATAACTTTTTCAAAAGCAATTTTTAAAATTTTCTCAATTTTTGTCATTATCTCTTCGGTGATACTCTTAGAACCTTCTTTCTGGCTTGCTGCGATTAAATCTTCTAATTTTTCGCTAAAAGTCGTTACCGAAACGTCTAAACGTTCTAGGCCTTCTTTAATTTTTGATTGTTCAAGTAAAAATTCTATTAAATAAAGATTAAAATTCCCTCCCAAAATTAAAGTTTTATCTAACGCTTTTTCTAATATTGATCGACTTGCTGGTCTTAAATATAAGGCTAAATTTATTTCTTTGGGTTTTTCTCTTTTAAAATAAAGAAGAGATTTTTCTGCCTGATTAATGTGAATAAGCTTATCAATAAGAAAAAGCATAAACAGAATACCTAACCAAAATAGCCAAGGAATATCTGATAAAAGAAAGGTAATAGTAGCGACAATAAAAATAAAAAAAAGACAATAATAAATTATACGCAACAAAGAACGTACCCAAACAGGAAAAGTAAAATAAGGATCTTTAAAATAAATTTTTATATCTTCAATTTCCATTGACCTCCAAAAATTTTAAAAATAATAAAAGGCGGAATTAATAGCCATATTGTATAAATTAATACCATCACAATATTTATTATCGTATAAATTATTAAACTTAAAATAATACGCAGTAATCTAAAGAAAAAACCTAAAGTATAGCCGATGAAAGTGCGGTCTTGATAAAGAGGTTGAAAAAGATGCTTAAAAGTTACTTTTAAAGCAAAAAAACGATCTAGGTTTTCTAAAACTGAAACTAAAAAGTGACTAAAAAAATAAAAACTGTTAACATACCAATGTTTTAAAAAATTAACAATTTGAGAAAAAAAACGATTTAGAAAATAAGAAGCGTAAGTCATTATATTTCAATAATTTTAATTCAATAAAATTTTACTAGAATAAATATTAAATTAATTTAAAATCTATTCGTTTTCTTCTACTTCTTCACTTTCTTTGCTTTCTGGACCTTTATTTTCTAAAAGAGTAGGTTTTACGCCAGCGGCTTTACCGGAAATTTTTAAAATATCTTTATCAACTTTTGCCAATTCTTTATAAGTTTTATCATAAACATTACAAACCGTGTTTAAATTATTTCCTAATTTTTTCATATATTCATCAACTGCCAAAAGATGCCTACCCAAATCTCCTACTCTTTTAATTATCTCTTTTGCTGACTCTTCAATTTTAAGCGCTTTCAATCCTTGAAGCACTGTCTGAAGATAAGCCAAAAATGATGTTGGCGAAACAATAATAACTTTTTTTGCTGCAGCGTATTCAATTAAATCGCGAGTATTAGCTTTAATAGCGCCGACTTTATTAACCAATAAATCGTAATACACTGCTTCTGAAGGAATAAACATGAAAGCAAAATCCATCGTCCCTTTATCTGGCTGAATATATTTTGCTGTTTCGTCAATTCTAGTTTTTAGATCGTTTCTTAATATTTCTTCTAATTTTTCTTTTTCTTCTTTATTATTTGTCTCTAAAATTCGATTGTAGTTTTCTAAACTAAATTTTGAATCAATAGGAATAATTTGATCCCTTACAAAAACTACTGCGTCAACTATCAAATCTTTTCCTTCTTCATCTTTGCCTAGTTTATATTGCATTTCATAAGTTGTTGGTGGCAAAACATTTTTTAGAACTGTTTCTAAATAATACTCTCCCAAAACTCCGCGTTGTTTCGGATTTTTCAAAATATCTTGAAGATTTTTTAACTGATCGGCAAAATTTATTACTTGTTTATTAGTCTCATCAAGTTTTGTTAATTTCTCAGTAACATCTTTTATGATTTTGGCGCTTTCACTAAATTGCGTCGATAATATTCGGCTTGACTCTGAAAGTCGAGAATCAAGCATCCGAGTAATTTCATTAATTTGGTTTTGTAATAAAACTAATGATTGTTCATTCGCCCTATTATTATTGAATCTTCGAAAAACAGAAAAAATTACACTAATTCCAACAACTAATAATATTAAAACAATAATTAAAAGGATTAATTCCATGTCTTTATTATATCATATTCTTTATCTGATGTCTCGCTGTTTATTAATAATTAATGGACGATTTTTGAAATAAACATTTAAATAATTTAAAGCATAAATAAAAGCTGTTCTTACCATACCCTCTTTTTGAAAGCGTCTTGATGAAGTTTTAACAACTAAATGACGGTCAAAAAAAACCGGTCCTACATTCCGGCTTATTAAATTAGCGATAAAAGCGTCGTCTCCTTCAAATTTAGCTGGAGGAATTCCGCCAACCTTTTCTAATGTTTCTCTTTTTGCCGCCCAATTGCCATTAATAATTAATCCTGTTTTTTTCCGAAAAATAAAATATAAAACTTGAGGAATAATTGGACAAATAATTTTCTGCCAAAAATTAGAAAGAATTTGTTTTATGCCTTTCAACTGATAATCATAAGGGCCAGAAACTGCTGCATAATTATTAATATTTAAATCTTTTTCAATTCTTAATAGCCAATCTTCTGGCGCAATACAATCAGCATCTAGAAAAGCGACAATTCTTCCTTGACTTTCTGAAAATCCTTTTTGTCTTGCAAAATTAGTACCTTTTTGAGATTCAAAAATAATTTTGTCAGCGCCAGCTTGATGTGCTATCTCTTTTGTTCTATCAATAGAGTTATTATCAACTATAAGAATCTCAAAGTCTTTTCTTGTTATAAATTTTTGGTTAGCCAAAACACTTCTAATAGCGCTCTCAATAAATTTTTCCTCATTGTAAGCAGGAATTATGATCGAAAATTTCATTGACCTTAATTTATTTCGTAAGTAATGCTTACAGTAGCAGAAATCTTATTTTCACCAGTTTGAATATTCGGAATTTCTTCTGAATCACTTGATTCCATAAGTTTTACTGAAGAACGATAAATTGGTGTAGGTGTTGCCAAATTTTCATTAAAACTTACTATTTTACCTAATTTAACTCCTAATTGATCGGCTAAAACTTTCGCTTTATTTTGAGCATCTAAAATTGCTTTTTCTCTAGCTTGTGCTTTTAAATTGTCGTCATTATCAACTATAAATTGTAAATCACTCATTTCATTTGCTCCGCGATCTGTCGCTCCACTAATAATTCCACCAATTTTTGATAAATCTCTTATTTTAATCTGGAGTGATTGAGAAACTTCATAGCCGCTTAAGGTTCTTTTCCCAGTATCATGCGCATATGCATAAACTGGATATAAATTAAAATTAGTTGTTTTAATATCTTTTTCTTCAACGCCTTGACTTTCAATATAATTTATAATGCTGTTCATTTTTGAAGTATTTTGATTCATTGCCTCAGAAACATTACTTGAACTCGTAATAACCGAAAAGGCCACTAACGCTATATCAGGTTTAGTATACACATCAGCTGATCCCGAAATAGTAATAGTTGGAATTTTTGAAATATCTTTTTCTACTTTTGTTGAATTTTTAAGCACTCCTACAGTTACAACAACGCCAAAAATAAAACAAATGCTGATTAAAGCAACTATTGAAATAATTAAAGTTGTAAATAGTTTTGTTTGATAAAATTTTTTCTCCATAATTTATTTAGCTTTTAGCCGTTAATTTCTAATTAATTTTATTCCCTAAAAGCTATAAGCTAAAACCTAAAAGCTATTTGACGTCAATCCCCATTGATTTTGCTGTTCCTTCGACCATTTTAATAGCTGCTTCTAAATTATCTGTGTTTAAATCAGGCATTTTCTGTTCGGCAATGCGTCTAATGTCATCTTTAGTAACTGTACCAACTTTTACTTTTGGCGTGGTGCCAGAACCTTTCTCAACACCAGCAGCTTTTCTAAGAAGCGCAGAAACAGGCGGAGTTTTTAATCTAAAATCAAAACTTCTATCTTCATAGATAGTAATTTCTGCTGGCACAATATCACCAATCATCTCTTTTGTTGCTTCGTTAAATTGCTGACAGAATTGAGCAATATTTACACCGTGCTGTCCAAGTGCTGGTCCAACTGGAGGCGCTGGATTAGCTGCACCAGCTGGAATTTGTAATTTTATTATTTTTTTTATAGGCTTTGCCATAAATTGCTGATCCTAAAATACAAATTTATCCTAATGCCAAAAAAATATTTGTAGATTCGCAGATTCGGATAAATTCGTTTTCGTTATTGGATCGTATATTATATTTTTTTAACTTGTAAGGGATCTAATTCTACTGACGTTTCTCTGCCAAAAATAGGCACCATTACTTTAATCCTTCCTTTTTCTTGGTCAATTTCTGAAATCTTCCCCTCGCTATCTCTAAACGGTCCGTCAATAATTTTTACCGTTTCACCAATTTCATATTCTATTTTATAAGTTGGTTGTTCTGGGCTCATTCTCGCCATCAAAACATCAATTTCTTCTTTAGAAAGAGGCGTCGGCTTCGTCCCTTCGGCCCCAACAAAACCTGTTACTCGTGGAGTGTTTCTTACTACATACCACGAATCCTCATCCATAATCATATCGACCAAAACATAGCCAGGATAAATTTTTTCTTCTACGGTTGTTCTTTTTCCATTTTTAATCTTAAGTTTTTTCTCTTTTGGCACAATTACATTAAAAATTTTATCATCCATTCCTAATGATTCTACTCGCTGTTTTAAATATCTTTCAACAGCATCTTCGTAACCTGAATATGTATGAATTGCATACCAATGACGATTAACAACATTAGGTTCTTCTTGCACTAATTTTTTTGCTGTTTTAGATGATTTTTTTGTTTTATTCTCTTTCATATAAATTTATAAAATTTTCCCTAAAATAGAAATGAAAATAAAATCAAGCAACCCTAAATAAACAGCAAAAATGAAAGAAATGCCAACAACCACAATTGTTAAATTTATTGTTTTTTGTCTATTAGGCCAACTGACTCGTCTCATTTCTAACCTTGCTTCTTTAAAATAATTTTTTAATCTTTTAAACATACTTTAAAATAATTCAAAAGGCAAAAGGCAAGCCTCTTAAAATCAAAAAACTATACTAATGATATATGATGCGCGATACATGATACATAAAATGTTTGGATTTCTATAATTGATGTTAAATTTAAGTTTTTCTAGTATATCATTATCATTGACATTTTTCAAATTTATAAATTCACTATTCTAAATATCCAAATTTCTTACTTTTGTGGCGTGAGCCTGGATAAAATGTTTTCTTGGCTCCACTTGCTCTCCCATCAAGATGTCAAATAATCGATCAGCTTCCTCTGCGTCTTCAATTCTTACAAGTTTTAATAATCTTCTTTGAGGATCCATTGTTGTCTCCCACAATTGCTCTGGGTTCATTTCGCCTAAACCTTTGTAGCGCTGAATGTTAATTGCTGGCTCACGGGTATTAGACGGTTCATCTACATTATCTGAAGATTTTCGAGAACTATTTTTACGCAATTCTCTAATAATATCATCTTTTTCTTGATCAGAATAAGCATAATGAACTTCTTTACCTTTTTGAATGCGATAAAGCGGCGGCTGAGCAATATATAGATGGCCACTTTCAATGACTTCTTTAAAATATCTATAAAAAAGCGTTAAAAGAAGTGTCCTAATATGAGCGCCATCAACATCAGCATCAGTCATAATAATAATTTTTCCGTATCTTAATTTAGATAAATCAAATTCATCACCAATCGCTGTCCCAATAGCAGTCACTAATGCCCTAATTTCATTATTAGCAAGCATTTTATCAAGTCTTGTTTTTTCAACATTTAAAATTTTTCCACGCAAAGGAAGAATTGCCTGAAATCTTCTATCTCTTCCCTGCTTCCCACTGCCTCCGGCACTATCGCCTTCCACTATAAATAATTCTGCTTCTTCAGAATTTTTTGTTGAGCAATCAGCTAATTTCCCGGGTAAAGTTAAACCATCTAATATGCCTTTTCTTAAAACCATATCTTTGGCTGCTTTTGCGGCTTTTCTTGCTTTAGCAGCTAAAAGGCATTTTTCGATAATCGCTTTTGCGTCATCAGAATGTTTAACTAAAAAATCTTTTAAAGCTTCAGAAACTACCGCATCAACTGCTGTTCTTGCTTCCGGATTACCTAATCGTGCTTTTGTCTGTCCTTCAAATTGAGGTTCTCTTATCTTGATTGAAACAATAGCCACTAAACCTTCTCTCGCATCATCGCCGTTTAAGTTGTCATCATTTTCCTTTAAATAATTATTGGTTCTAGCATAATCATTAAGAGTCCGTGTTAAAGCAGTTCTAAAACCAGTTAAATGCATGCCTCCATCTGGCGTATAAATATTATTAGCAAAACTCATTTCTTGAGTTTCAATGTCTTGATTATAAAGAAAAGCTACTTCAATATTAATATCTTCATAGTTTTTATTAACGTAAAAAATTTCCTTTTGTAGTGGTTCACTTGAATGATTTAAATATTTTATAAAAGAAAGAACACCGCCATCAAAACAAAAGGCATAATAAATATAAGGAGATTGTCTTCTGTCTAAAACTTCGATTTTTACTCCTTTGGTTAAAAAAGCTTGCTGACGAAGATGGTCTAAAATTCGGGAACGATTAAATTCTACTTTTTGAAAAATTTCTGGATCTGGTTCAAAAATAACCTTTGTACCACTTTTAAAACACTTACCAATTTTTTTAACTTTGAATGCAGGTTTTCCTCTTTTATATTCTTGAGCATATAAATTTCCTCCTCGACATACTTCAACTCTCATCCATTTACTTAAAGCATTAACTACTGACACACCAACACCATGAAGACCACCAGAAACTTTATAAGATTGACCACCAAACTTTCCTCCGGCATGAAGTGTACACATAACAGTTTCGAGAGCTGATTTTTTTATTTGAGGATGAATATCGACAGGAATACCTCTACCGTCATCAGTAATTGCCACGCGATTATTTTCTAAAAACTCTACTTTAATATTTTTAGCATAACCAGCCATTGCTTCATCAATCGAATTATCTACGCACTCCCAAACTAAATGATGAAGACCATCAGGTCCTGTAGAGCCAATATACATTCCTGGTCTTTTTCTAACTGGTTCTAACCCCTCTAAAACATAAATATCCTTCGCTTCATAAGAAGGTTGCTCATTATTATTTTGAGAAGTATTATTTTGAACTTTCATTTGCGATTTTTCTTGCGATTTTTTTGGCTGAGATTTTTTTGATTGATTTTTCTTTGACATATAAATTTTAATTTCTAATTTTTAAAAAATAAAAAAGCGATTAAAGTAGCTCGAAAAATACCTTTAAAATTAGATAAAATCTATCTTAAATATCATTTTAGATAATTTAATTATAGCAAAAAATAAGATAAAAAACAAGAATATATAATGCTATAATTGTCATACATCATGTATCATCTAATACAATATCGACATATTACTTAAGTATTATTACGTAACAAAATCTAAAGAATAAATTTCAAAAACTTTTGATATTAATACAATAATCTAAAATTCTTCAAGATAAAATAAAAAAAGAAAAAACTGTAAAACGATTACTGTTGTGCTATAGCATAACAGTGAAGCAATAATAGGATAAATTTATAGAAACCAAATCAATGGTCCTCTGTGCAGGACTAAGTCTAATATGAAACTCGGTTTTATAAATTTGGAGATTGAAAATTGATATTAGATTTGTAATAAAATAAGGAAGCCAGATTTCTTTAAATTGATAAAATAATTAAAACTTCTTTTTTCTGTTTTTTTTGAGTGTTGTGCTATAGCACAACACCTACTTGTAGTTTAGATATATTAGGATGCCATGATTAATCATAATAATACGATTAAAGATGATAAAAATACTGTTATGCTATAGCATAACAGTATTTGATTATATATAGATCCAAAAAAACATAAATTAGATTTTACTCTTTGTTGTAAAAATTTAAATTAAAATCAAGGCAATTTTTATCTTATTTTTGCTTTAAATTTAGAAGTTAAAATAGAGTAAATTTTTGCCATTTGTTCATTTACTTCCTTATCGGTTAAGGTTCTGTCGTCTGCTTGAAAAATAATTCTAAACGTCAAACTTTTTTTATTTAATTCTAATTTTTCTCCCTCATACTCATCAATAAGATCAACATCTTTAATTAAAGATAGATTAACAAGTTGAATTTCTTGCATTAAATCGCCAATTTTTATATCTTTACTTACCAACACAGAAACATCTCTTATAACTGTTGGATATTTAGATAAAGGCTGATATTCAAATTCTCCTTCAAT
>Ga0116188_1003958_pt1 | contig 10656 bp, 10 predicted proteins | sample AD_JPNTR2_MetaG_FD_89807 | JGI IMG/M metagenome (GOLD analysis project Ga0116188, IMG submission 89807) | Active sludge microbial communities of municipal wastewater-treating anaerobic digesters from Japan - AD_JPNTR2_MetaG | ecosystem: Engineered > Bioreactor > Anaerobic > Digestate | place...
GTAAAAGAGAAACTTCGCCAAGTCAAAGACAAGGGGAAGAGCATATTTTCTTCTGCTTTTGGCGGAATAAAGGATATGTTTGGTGGTGTCGGCAATATGTTTGGTGGTTTGTTGAAACTTGCTCCGAAGCTTCTCAAGTTTCTCGGTCCTCTTGCCTTGGGATTTAGTGCCTTCACGGGTGTAATGAAGGGTTGGGATGATAAAGAGGCTGAGAGACTGTTTGGTGATAGTGGTCTTCTTTCCAAGATTGGTGCCTCTGTCTCCCATATGATTAGTGACCTGACACTTGGTCTTATTGACCCCGAAACCGTAGCAGGTTGGATAAAAAATATAGGAAAAATTCTAGGAAGTGTCGGTGAGTGGATAGGAAACGGAATAACTGCTTTGAGAGAGAAAATCATAGATGTCCTTCCTGACTTTGTGAAAAAATGGTTGGGAATTGAGAAAGGCGGAGAGAATCAGGCTGCTGGAAAAAAAGAAGTGGAAGAAATGGGAGAAACCTTTGCCGAAAAATTCACCAAGGCCATGCAAACGGGCGTTGGTACTGTCGGAAAAGGACTTCAGAAGGGAACACAGATGGTTGCTCCCTATGTGGAAAAGGCGGGTAAAGCGGCTGGTGCAGCTATTGAATGGGCAGGGGAGAAGCTCGGATTTATTTCTGCCAAGGAAGAGTCTGGTGGTAGAGGGGCTGGAACCATAAGTTCCGGTAAGGGTGATCTTGGTGGAGTATCATATGGAACCCACCAGTTATCATCAAAAACAGGCACACTTCAAAAGTTTTTAGAATCCTCTGGATATGCAGCACAGTTTGCTGGATTGACACCGGGAACGAAAGAGTTCAATGAAAAATGGAAAGCACTTGCGGCATCCGATAAGAACTTTGGAGCGGCTCAGCACGACTACATAACGAAAACACATTTTGCACCTGTTGCGCAGGCTGCAAAAGGAAAGGGTATTGATGTAGGAAACAAAGGAATACAGGAAGCTCTCTATTCTCTAGGTGTTCAGCACGGACCAGAGGGAGCCAAAAAAATTCTGGATAGGGCTCTTGCCGGAAAAGAAATTTCCAAGATGACATCAACGGAAATTCTCGATGCCATCTATAAAGAGAGAGGGAAGACAACCGCAGCAGGCGAGCTTGCATATTTTAAGTCGAGTTCCAAAGATGTTCAACAATCAATTATGAAAAGGTATGAACGGGAACTTGATGCAGTGAAGAAATTGTCTGCACAGGAAATGGCAAAGGCACCCGCAGAGCCCGGTTCGGAGGCAGTAAGAAATGCAGAGAAGGAGAAGGCAAGACTTGATACAGAACTTGCACAACAACAAACAAAAGAGTTGAAGGAAGCTATGGAAGAGTCTGCAAAACAGAATGCTGGGGATATTGTTGTTGGTCAGCAGGGTGGTGGTGCTACGTTAGCTTCACAAAGGCAGTTACAGGAACCGCCAACGACCATCGCTGGAAATCAGACTGTAACTTGGATTATGTCAAATAACTACGCATAAGAGGAAATTATGGCTGATATAGATGAAGTCAAAACGAGTAACACCGTAAGGGAAAAACCAAGAAAGATATTCAAGAACCCCGGTGGGTCTGCTTACATCGGTCATGGTGGAGAAGGGTTCAGACAAAACGCAACTTGGCTGATTATGAGGCCCTACAAAATGACCGCACAGCCAGCAATTGCAAGAAACAACCCAACTCTGGAAGATACCGGCATAGAGTTTCAGTTCTTGATGCCAAATGAGTTGATGGAAACAATCACCCATCAATGGCAGGAGTATGAATGTCTGGCTGGCAGGGCTTCTCAAATGATTGGTGAGTTCAATAAAGCCATAACAGAAATTGGAGGAGCAGCTCGTGCAGGTTGGACGGCCGTGAAGGGGTTTGGTATTGGCTACGATATGAGGACACAATTGAATAAAAGTGTGGAAGAGTTCAAAGGAATTAATGTTGTGAATTACCGTATTGATACTGCTCTCCATTACAAGTCATCAGAAAGAAGAAATTATCAGCTCAACCTGACATTGGTTGAAACTGGTGACCCTTGGAAGGATATCATAGAAATCGTGAAGGCACTACAACAACTGTCTGCACCTAGTCAGGTAACAGGAACAATGGTTGATATTCAGGTTCCATATGTTTTTACGATTCAGTCGAGTCCTAGACCTTGGTTCTACATACAATATGCTGTTATCAATAACATTCAGCCGACCTACAAGGGACCATATCTGGCTGGTGTTCCTTGTCAATGTGAGTTATTTTTAGGTATTACGGATTTGAGTCCTCTTTATGATGAACTGTTTATGGCCGATGATGTCATCAAAATCAAGTCTGTAGGTGGATAAAATGCCGACAAGAAGAGTTGAAGAAGATTATCTTGAGTTGACGGGATATAGATTGAGTTCCGTATCGTTGTTGAAGATGTTTCCTATTATGGAAGAAGACGACGGGACGAAGTTTATGAACATATTCCGGTCATATACTGTTTTCACTGATACATTGGTCGATACTGCATATTTCCAGACCTATGAAATGGAGAATGAGGATTGGTGGGAAACGGTTGCGTGGAAACTCTATCAGACGGTTGCTCTCTGGTGGGTTGTCTGTATGTCGAACAATGTTATCAATCCGTTTGAGGAGAGTGAGCCGGGTAAGAACATTCTGGTTTTGAACCCCGTCTATGTCGGACAGTTGATAAAGGAAATTAGGAACATTTCGGAGCTGTAATGTCAGAAGAGAATTCCAATTATACTGGTTCACAAGGGAAGTTTAGTGTTTTTATTTTCGTCCCGAAAGTCAAGGGTGGCGATCTTGTACCTGTCCGATTGGACAACAGGGATATTGTTGAGTTGTATTTTATCGAGGACATCTATGCAATCTCAATGGTGGGCAAGCTGACCTTTATCGACACAATGGGCATGGTTGAGTTTCTGCCGTTTACAGGAAATGAATATATTGCGATAAAATTCGGAGAAGAAAAAGAAGAAGAAGTCATTTTCGATATTTTTAGTGTAGAAAACATCGAACAGTTTTCACAGGCAGTGTCTTCCGGTCAGAACATCATCGAAATGTATATTTCAGACCCCACTTTCAGAAAACACTCCCAGTTCCGATACAGTAAGGGATGGAAAAATACTCTTATCTCTGATATTGTGAAAGATATTGCGACTCATATGATGGGAGTCAAGAGTTTTGTCCAGTTCGAACCTTCGAATGAAAAGATAGACTTCTACATGCCATACTGGACACCGGGAGAGGCGATTCGATGGTTGTCACAAAGAGCATCCGGTGCGGAGACAAACAGGCCGGGATATGTGTTTTATATGAATCGGGATGGATGTAACTTCGTAACTCTGGAAAAATTGTTCCAGAATACAAAGATAGAAATGAGTGACAAGAAGAAGCCTCTCTACTACCGTTTCACTTCGATAGATGAACCGGGATACATCAATACTTTTCTGAATTGGCAAATCAGTTCCGTTGACAGTCAGGCTCTACAGACCTTGAGAGGCGGAACCCGTATGGGATTTGACTTCTTCACGAAGAGTCTCATCAAGAAAACATATACCTATGCGGATACCATTCAGAAATTCACTCTGGTGGGAAACAGAACATTGTTTCCAGACATCAGTTCCAATACGACAAAGTTCATCTATACCGGAGAGGAAGATGAAAAGATGATGGACAACATCTTTTACAGCGAGTTCATCAAACGGTATTCGGTTCAGATGGCTCTGATATCTCTATTGCAGGGTCACGAAAGAAGACAGTGTGGTGGTATGGTAGAAGTTCAATGGTTGAGTTCTGAAAGGTCTGAATATATAAACAAGTCGATGGAAGGAAAATATCTGATAAAACAGATAACACATCAATTCAGTAGTAAGTCTTCTCCGACATATCGACAGAAAGTCGTGTTTATGAGAAATGCTTACTCTGAAAGTGATGCAAGAAACTTGGTGAAAGCTACAAAGTTCAGTAGAGAAACGAATGTGAGGAGAATAGGAAAGTCATAATGCTGAAGTCACCAATGTCTGACATGGGGCTTCCACAGGAGAAGCTCAACGGTATTTACAGAGGAGTCGTGGAAGACAACAACGATCCCTTGAAGGCGGGTCGATGTAAGGTCAGGATATTTCAGATTCACTCACAGAGCCAAACAGTAGAAGCTACCGATGGAATATCGACAGACGGTTTACCGTGGGCACAGCCGGTGTTAGGATTGATAGAAGGTTCCACGAACAAATTCGGCCTCTGGTGTGTTCCTTTGGTTGGTTCTCACGTTTTCTGTTTTTTCGAAGCTGGAAATCCAATGCAGCCGAGATATTTTGCTTCCGCACCGGCGATACAAGGTGGAACTCCCGATTTCGATACACAATCGGGTGAATATCCACACAATATAGTTCTTCATGTTCACGGCGGACACATTATAGAGATTGACTCTACGCCTTCGAACAAAAGAATAAGAGTGTATCATAACACCGGAACGGAGATGGTTATAGACAAGGACGGAAATATCAATATCACTGGCGTGAAGAACGAAAACAAGGAACTATCGGAGAAAGAAACGATAAATATTGGTAGTGACAAATCGGAGACTGTAGGTGGAAATTCTACCTTGACAATTTCTGGAAATTATAACATCACGGTTTCCGGCTCTGCAACAATAAATGTGAGTGGAGCCTGTAATGTAAAGGGAAACCCGATAAACTTGAATACATAATATGCCAAATCTATGTAGAATGACAGACCAAGGATTCGGAACATGCACGGGACATACCACTCCCATCTCTACAGGTGGGTTGATTATATCATCAAGTGGAAATGTATTCTGTAACGGGTTAGGCGTAGCAGGAGTTGGCGATACAGTATTGTCTTTTTGTGGTCATGTTGGAATAATCGTAAGTGGTTCTGGAAATGTGTTTAGAAACGGCGTAAATGTGGCTAGGCTTGGAGATTCTTTTGTTGGAACATACACGGGAACCCTGATAATGGGTTCAAGTAATGTGTTTTCTGGATAGGAGTGGATTATGAACTTGTCAGATATGTTAGCAACATTTCCAACACAGATAGAGCAGTTGGAAAACACGGTAACACAAATGGGTGAGCAGATATCTGCTCTGACAGAGAAGAAGGAAGTATTCGACAATATCCTGTCGAAAATGAAAGATACTGCAGAAGATATATTGGATTCATTTAAGGAGTATTTCGAAACAGAAAATCCAGATTGTGTTATTGAAACCTTCGGAGGTTTTGGAACAACAAATCTGACTGACTTTCGAATCTTGGATGAACCGGGCGGAAGTGTTATTCTCGAATATCTTGGAGAAGGATGGGATGAAATAGTTACTGCTCTACCAGAAGCAGTTGACACATTGACGATGGCTATGGAACAGTTTGATTTTTCATTTGACTTTCTCAACAAGCCTCTTGGTCTTGAGGGGACATATGGTATCAACGATATGATAAGCAAGATGACACAGGGAAAGAATATCATCGAAGCAAATAAGAGTAAATTCGAGGAAGCTGTGGTAAAGTTTACAGAGCTGATAGACAAAGGATACGATTGGTAAATGGCTAAGAAATACATATATTCCGATTTCGATGGTAAATTGGAAAGACAGCAGGATGGAGATATAACTCTTGACACAGAGCTGGAAGCGGTCAAGAACTCTCTTCAGAATATTCTGACGACTCGAAAAGGAAGTCGAAGGATGCTGCCGGAGTTTGGTGGAACCATCGAAGAAATGTTGTTTGAACCGATGGATGAAATCACGGCTCGCAGAATTGCCAACGACATTCTTGCAGCCATTCAATTTTGGGATAATCGAATCGAGATTCTTGGAATTGATATGACCGTCAACTATGACGCACAGCAGTATGAAGTTGATATGGTATACCGCATCAAGGGATTCGGTCCCGGCGGACAGGATAACATAAGATTGATATTGAAACGATTGTAAGAGGTAGAATATGGCAGACAATTTGGTTCCTCAATATTTGGATATAGACTATGCAACGATGAAAAGAAGGTTGCAGGAAGAACTCCAAAAGAGCGAGATATTCAAGGACTACAATTATGAGGGAGCAAACATCACTCTTCTCATCGAATTGATTTCCTATCTCGGCGCTCTGACAACATACTATCTGAACAAGATTGCAAAGAACCAGTATATTGACACTGCGGACATTTACGAAACCGTTCATATGTTGTCGAGATTGAGAGGATACAATCCACAGGGATATCGTTCTGCAAAAACAGAGGTCACCATTTCCATCGACTCTGCCGCCGGAATTTCTGCGGGTGACCAAATTCGCCTTGATGCTTGGAAAACGATACAATGTCCGACATTGAAGGACAAGGATGGAAACGTTCTTCGATTTGCAGTCGTCACTCCACATGTCTACAATATTCCATCACCCTTTACCTCACCGTATGAGATTACGGTTCCGGTGAGACAGGGAAGGGTTGTCAACTATACATATAAGGGTTCTGACTTGGTTGATAATATTCTTTATCTTCCATTTGAGAATTTTGACTACGACGACAGTATTGACGAAAACGAATCTCCTTCCATTCGACTGGCAGTCAACGACGAGTTTTGGGAGAGAGTTGGAGACTTCTACGATGAGATTTCCGGTTTGAGAGAAAACGACAATGTTTTTATGTTGAGATACGACAAGTATCAGAAGTATATCATCGAATTTTCCCCAATGAGAAATGTTCCGGGTCCAACCGACACAATTAGTATTACTATGTTAGTATCGGAAGGACCGGATGGCGCAGCAGGTTCCAATACGATTACGAAACCGGAAGATGAGTTTATTTACAACGACACTACGGAAAGATATCTTGACAACAATTATATAACCGTGACGAACCCCAAGGCAACCACAAGCTCTTCCCTACCGGAGAATATTGATGAAATCAAGGCCGCATCGACAGGTGTTCTTCATTCCCAATATCGAAACGTTACAAAGGTTGACTACATATCACATCTTGAGTCGAGGTCTGATATCGTGGTCGCAAACGTTTGGGGCGAGCAGGACATCGCACCGTCCGGTAGTGTTCAGGAATACAACAAGGTTCATATTTCCCTTATTCCTGACGAGTGGGGAACAGGAACAATCGAGACATCTGCATCGTCTGCTGGATACTTGATTCCTATTGCCTACAGTCCAATATGGAAGGAAGACATTTCCTATTTCCTTGAGCCGAGAAAAATGTTGAGTGCATACGAACAGTATGACCTACCGGACTTGGTTTACTTCAGGTTCGACATTGGTATCAAAGTAAAAAGAACCTACTCATATACCGCTGTTGTAAATGCTGTGAGAGACAAGTTGATTTATTACTTCAGCGCCGCACAACGGGAGTTCAACGATGTCATTTCGTTCCTTGAGATTCAGGAGTACATTATGGACTCAACCAAGGTTTCCATTGATAATGAGAGCTGGCCAGCGGTGAAGGGAATACAAAATCTGATTATTCGTGATATTGATGTTCCTACACATACTGTATATGAGCCGAACAGCATCGGAAATTATCCACAATATACGGCTCCTGCATCCACATATGCAGACGACGAGAACAAGCTGAGAAAGATAGAGCTGGGATTCAATCAGTTCCCGATGTTGGATATTGAGAATACGACATTCTTTGAGGAATTTTAGAAATGGGTAAATTTTCAGATTCCCCTTATTTTATTCTGTCTGATTTTGTAAAGAAGATTGCACCTGTCAATGCTACTCGTCCAAAGAAAGGAATTTTGAGAGGGCCTTGTAGAACAATGGCTGCGAGATTCGGAAGTGGTATAGACATCTTTCTCAAGGCAGAAGACGGTTTCAAGAGAATAAGAGGCGTTCCTCTTGATGGTCAACCAGAGGGAAATTATTTCAACTTTCATATGCCCACGAACACCTATCGTCAGTCTGACATTACTTGGTATGACTTGGACGGGTATTCGGGTTATGAGTGTTACTTCCGAAAGGATGTTTTGTTTCACGAATTTGTAGACAATCATCCAGAGTGGGAACATTTCGTCAACACAAACAAAGTTTTTCTCTACTTCGGTAAAATCTATCCTACTGAATACGGCAATTTCTGTGTCGTGTTCGATGGTATGAAAGACTATGTTGTCAATGCATTACCTGCGAACAATCGAACCGATAATATGGTCGAGTTTCTCTCTGTCTTTTTTGACAGAGTTTATCAGGAACCATATAACCGTATCAAGAACGTCTGGACACAATCAGACCCAAGAGAAGTGGAAGACAATTACATTTATTACATCGCAAATATGTATAACATGATTATTCCAGAAGGTCTTGATGTCGCAAAGCAGAGACTATATGTAGACGGTCTTCCCGGTCTGTTGAAGAGAAAGGGGACTTATGCTTCTCTCTACATTATGTGGAAGAACATCATCAGCAAGACCACAAACTATCTGAACATCTACGAGAGATGGCACGATGTTATAGACCCCGAAGATATTCCTCTGCCATATTTTGAAGATGTTATTTATACGATGAATCCAGACTACGGTTCTCATTTTTCTCTGCCTACTGATGGTGCAGGAGTTGGTTTTTACTATAGCCCAGAAGTTACTGGTTCTGGTTATCCTTCCGTTTACAGTCACGATTTGCCGGATGGTAAAATACTGTCTCCTCACTATCGGATAGAGATAGACCTGTCGAATGAACCTCTTGGTGATACATACATCATTGACGAGGCCACTTGGTCATCCTTGAGAAAGGGATGGGAGTCGATGAGGCCGGTTGTAAGATATTCTCACTACTCACAAGTCTTGGCTCCGATTACAGACTTCACGGGAAGATTGGTTTCACTATACGGTGCTGGGAATCTTGCTTTCTGTCTCTCTCGAAGTCTACGACCATTTGAAACTGACCCTAGCTTGATAGGAAAGGTTTTCTTATATACAAGACAATCTGCATCAGAGTTCTGGATTGTTGACCACGATTTGAACTCTGCAAATGTTATTGTTCAATGTTATGACACCGATGGAAATATGGTATTTCCTGATAGTGTTCAATACAGAACAATGGATTCGGTGAGAATAGAATGGAAAAAACCAGTTGCGGGATATTGCACGGTTTCTCTTCCAGATTATGTTCACTCACAAGTGACCTCTGCTGCTACTCTATGGAACATGACACATAGCTTGGTAGACCAATATCCTATCGTTCATTTTACAGACGATTCCCGTTCGCAGTTTATTCCTCTCACGGTGAAGGCAGAGGATGATAATACGATGTCAGTAACATTTGCATATGATGTGATGGGATATGGTTTGGCGATTGTTGCAGAATATAGACATATCCAATCGACTGCTGCAAGCGAGTGGCACATAATTCACGGCCTTGATTCTGCAGCTGTTCAGATTCAGGTATATGATGAGAATGATGAGGTAATGTATCCAGATGAAGCTAGACCTACTGGACCATATGATGTCTATCTCAAGTTTGCATATCCAGTAACAGGAAAGGCTGTCATCAAGAAGGTAGGTAGAAGTCTATCTGATATGGAAGACCTTGCTACATCTATCACCTATGCAAAAATTGGTGACGGTGAAGACACAAGACATTTTGACCCATTCGGTCCATCAGTAGGAAAGGGAAGGAAGGGTGATATAAAGAGAGAAATCGTCACACTTCCTCTCACCAGAAGAGAAGATGCTGAATACTACTATTATCTCATAAATATAGGAAGAACTGAAGTGGACTACAATATAACAGAAATCGGTCTTTTCGGTTATACGGAAGAAGCTGGAGATGACAGTCTGGTGTTCTACACGACAAACAGTCCTCTCTATAAACCAAAAGATGTAACAATGAAGATTTTCTACAGAGCACAAAAGAGGATATAATATGGCACGTTCACATTTTTGGCACTACCTTCAAAATGAAGAAGGACAACCTGTTGCGGGGGCAGAAATTTCAGTATACTTGGCAGGAAGCTCCATTCCAGCATCTGTTTACACTGCTGAGAGTGGAGGAACGATGGTTAGCACCGCACCACAGGTCTTGACCCGTGATGATGGATTCTTCGAGTTCTGGATTGCAGACGAATCGGAACCCGGCGGATATTCAGGTTACAAGTTCAAGATAGCTTGGTCAAAGCCCGGTGTCATTGACAACGGTGAAGTGGATAATGTCGAGGTCGTCATTCCTTCAAAGGAAGTGGATGAGGACGATGCCTATGACACTTCGAAGAACAAGATGGTCAGTAATGCGCTTGCATACAGCTGGAACAACAGGGCCAAAAAATATACCTTTACAGTAAACGAAGAAGATTGGACAGAAGAGTATGGAAACTACTATTATGATTGTGCTCACGGATTCGAAAATATGTATCCTTTAGTTATGGTTTACGAGGATGATGCACTTGTAATGTCAACTTGGTCATTTTTCGCTACACCTGTAAACAACTCGACAGTCAGGATTTACAGAACAACGGATAAAAAATGCTTCATCACGGTTATTGGATAAATGAGGCTTATAAAGTATCTTTCACTTTCTTGCCCGGACAGCAAGACCAATATCTTCCGTTCCCTCTCCATCAAACTGACAGAGAAGGAAAATCCTGCAACACGGGAAATCGTGGAGGAGGTTACGGAGAAGTATAATATACCCAA